>JAEIGA010012921.1_pt1 | contig 12702 bp, 8 predicted proteins | sample 9270691 | NCBI WGS metagenome assembly JAEIGA01 (sample SAMN17057246, study PRJNA624740) | gut metagenome | biome: biome; isolation source: fecal sample | host: Bos grunniens | place: China: Xizang | collected 2019 | reverse complement strand
TCCTTAATGGCCATCTTGGGTGCCATCGTACCGAAGGTGACAATCTGCGCCACACGCTTACGGCCATACTTCTCGATCACATAGTTGAGCACATCTGCCCTACCATCCTCATCGAAATCGACATCCACATCGGGGAGTGAGATACGGTCGGGATTGAGGAATCGCTCAAAGAGAAGGTCGTACTTTATGGGGTCGATATTGGTAATCTTCAAACAGTATGCCACAACCGAGCCCGCCGCCGAGCCACGACCCGGGCCCACCGACACACCCAACTCGCGAGCAGCACGGATGTAGTCCCACACAATGAGGAAGTAGCCGGGGAAACCCATATTCTCAATAACCGAGAGCTCATAGGAGATACGTTTTTCCAAGTTCTCGTCGAGCGTCTTGCCATAGCGCACGTGGGCACCCTCATAGACGAGGTAGGTCAGATATTGGAACTGCTGGGCAACCGTGAGCCTCTCCCTCACCTCGGGGTGCTCCTCGGCATACTTATAGATGCTCTCGGCAGAGGCAATAGCCTCCTTCTCCGCCTCATCCTTGGTCTTTTTGAGGATGCTCTCTTTGAGTTTCGCCTCATCAATAACAAGACTCTCGGGCACCTCGAAGTTGGGCATCAGAGGGTCGTTATTGAGGTTGAATTTCTCCACCTTCTCGGCAATCTCCACCGTTGTAGCGAGCGCCTCGGGGTAGTCGGCAAAGAGCTCTGCCATCTCCTCGGGGCTCTTGAAATACTCCTCACCCGTATAGCGCATTCGGGTGGGATCGTCGAGGTCCTTACCCGTATTGAGGCAGATCAGGTGGTCGTGTGCCATAGCATCGTCGGCACTCGTGAAGTGCACATCGTTGGAGCAGATATACTTCACGCCGTGTTTCTTGGCAAGCTCCACAAGCAGCGGATTGACCCTATCCTGCGCCTCGATGACATCGTGGGGCCTTGTGGGATCCTTGGGCTTGTGGCGCTGCAACTCGATGTAGTAGTCGTCACCAAAAACCCTCTTATACCACTCAATCATCCTCTCCGCCTCGGCGGTGTTGCCCGCAAGAAGAGCCTTGGGCACCTCGCCCGCAATGCAAGCCGAGCAGCAGATGATACCCTCGCTGAACTCCTCCAAAAGTGCGTGGTCGATACGGGGCTTACCATAGTAGGAGCCCTCGGTAAAGCCGATGGAGATGAGTTTTATGAGATTGTGATATCCTTTGGCATTTTTGGCAAGGAGTATGAGGTGGAAACGTCGCTCGGTCTCCTTGCTCTTCTGGTTGCGGTCGGCAACGATGTAGGCCTCACAGCCGATGATGGGCTTGATGCCCGCCTTGGTGGCCGTATCGTAGAACTCCTTGGCACCATACATATTGCCGTGGTCGGTAACGGCCACTGCATCCATACCAAACTCTTTGGCACGCGAAACTATCGAGCCAATAGATGCGGCGCCATCCAGAATGGAGTATTGCGTATGTACGTGAAGGTGAACAAATTGAGCCATACCAATGCTTTTTAGGTCATATAGTATGCAAAGATATGTGTTATTATTGGGATTTTAACACCCCGAAGGGGTTTTAATTGAAAATATTTTGTCTTATATTTGGAAAGAAATTTCAAAACAAGCGTTATGGAACAAAGCAAGAATGGCAATGAGGTGGTGACACTCACCTCTTTTGCAACCGCCGCAGAGGCCGAAGTGGCCGCCTCCATGCTCCGAAGTATGGGTATCGAGGTGAGCGTTGTGAACGAAGTGTCGTCCATTATGCTCCCCTACATCAACGACAATCGCGTGAGGCTCATCATCAACTCCGCCGACCGCGAAAAAGCGCTCCAAATCCTCGCCGCAGAGGTTGAGAATTAGCTCTTGCCAAAGGGGAGCGAATCCACCACACCTTTCAGGTGGCGAGTATCCAGATGGGTGTAGATTTCGGTGGTCATGATGTTCTCGTGGCCCAGCAGTTCCTGCACCTGACGGATATCCGCACCCCCCTCCAAGAGGTGTGTTGCGAAGCTGTGACGCAGGGTGTGGGGCGAGATTTTTTTGCAAATGCCGGCATTGCGCGCCGCACGCTCCACGATACTGAAAATGGACATACGGGAGAGCGACCCGCCTCCTCGCTGATTGAGAAAAACACTGTCGCCCGAGGCATCCGTGACAAAGGTCTGACGGCACTCCAAGTAGAGCTTCAACTGATTTGTAGCCTCGCCACTGATGGGGACAAATCGTTGCTTGCGCCCCTTGCCTATAACCCTCACAAAACCATCCTCCCAGAAGATATCACTCATACGCAGAGCCGTCAGTTCCGACACCCTCAAACCGCACGAATAGAGCATCTCCACAATCGCCCTGTCGCGAAGACCCGCGGGCTCGGATTGGTCTATGGTAGAGAGCATTGTATCAATCTCTTCGAGCGAGAGCGTATCGGGCAGAGTGCGGGCACGCTTGGGCGTTGGCACAAAGTCCGTCGGGGGCGACGCTATTTTCTCACACTCGACCAAAAAGCCAAAAAAAGTGCGCAACGCAGAGAGGGCCCTCGCCTGCGAAGAGTCCGCCGTGCGGCGCTCATAGAGCTCCACCATAAAGCCCTCGACGTGCTCCTTTGCGACACCTTGCGGAGCCACATCGGGATATGCACCACCGAGCCACTCGGCAAAATCGGAGATATTGTGGATGTAGGCTTCGACGGTATTTGGGGAGAGTCCCCTTTCGAGCCTCATCTGTCGCTGCCACCCCGATATCTCTTTTTCCCACTCTTTCTTTGCCTTACCCATAATAATTATAGCTTTGAAGGGCTAAAATTAGCAATTTCTTTTGTACTTTTGTCGCGCAAGGTGATAATTTTGCATAAAGAGGATGAAAAGAAAGACCGATTTTCTGGTGATAGGCAGTGGCGTTGCAGGCCTCTCCTTTGCGCTCAAAGCCGCAGAGAGAGGGCACGTTACGATCGTTACGAAGGGTGAAATCAGGGAGTGCAACACAAACTACGCCCAAGGTGGAATTTGCTGCGTAACCTACCCGCCCGACACATTCGAAAAACACATCGAAGACACGCTCGTCTGCGGTGCAGGTAAGTGCGACGAGGCGGCCGTGAGGATGGTTGTGGAGGGTGCTCCCGAGGGCATCCGCGACCTGATTGAGTGGGGTACACACTTCGACAAAACCCCCGATGGTCGCTACTCGCTCCACCGCGAGGGTGGGCACACCGAACACCGAATACTCCACCACCGCGACCTGACGGGTGCGGAGATGGAACGCGCCCTGATCACTGCCGTCAAGCGTCACCGCAACATCGACATCCTCGAACACCACTTCGCCGTAGATGTGCTCACCCAGCACCACCTCGGCGAGGAGGTCAATCGCCGTATGGACAACATCGAGTGCTATGGTGCCTATGTGATGGATACCAAGAGGGAGAAGATTATGACCATCTTGGCAAAGATTACGGTCGTCTGCACGGGCGGTGTCGGCAACCTCTACCACACCACCACCAACCCTTCGATTGCCACGGGCGACGGCATAGCTATGGTTCATAGGGCAAAGGGTATCATTGAGAATATGGCCTACATCCAATTCCACCCCACCACCCTCTACAACCCCACCGAGCGTCCCGCCTTCCTCATCACGGAGGCGATGAGGGGCTATGGTGCGATTCTCAAATTGCAGAATGGCAAGGAGTTTATGCACAAATATCACCCTATGGGTTCGCTTGCTCCCCGCGATGTTGTGGCTCGCAGTATGGACCACGAGATGAAGATTACTGGCTCCGAATACCTCTACCTCGACGTGCGCCACAAGCCCGCCGAGGAGACCATCCGCGAGTTCCCCAACATCTACCAGAAGTGTCTGACGCTCGGCATCGACATCACCAAGGATATGATTCCCGTAACCCCCGGTGCCCACTACTGCTGTGGCGGCGTGAAGGTCGATCTGAATGGCGAGAGCAGCATCCACCGCCTCTATGCACTCGGCGAGAGCGCCTGCACGGGTCTGCACGGAGCCAACCGCCTGGCCTCCAACTCGCTGATTGAGGCTGTGGTTTACGCCTCGGCAGCGGCCAAACACTCGGTGGAGCGACTCGACAGCATCCAGCACGAGGAGCGCATACCCGACTGGAACGACGACGGAATGGTGGCTACCGAGGAGATGATTCTCATCACGCAAAACTACAAGGAGATGCAGCAGATTATGAGCTACTATGTGGGCATCGTACGCTCCAACCTCCGACTCGAAAGGGCTCTGCGTCGTATGGAGATCATCTATCGCGAAACGGAGGAGCTATACCACAAATCGAGGCTCAATGTGGGGCTCTGCGAGTTGCGCAACCTCATCGAGGTGGGTTACCTCATCATCAAGCAGGCTGCTGCCCTCAAAGAGAGCGTCGGACTGCACTACACGCTCGACTACCCTCCACAGAACGAGAACGAAAGAGAGGAATTGATTAAAGAGTAATTATAGCGATACATTAAGTATTGCACAGAGATTTTTGGGTGACTTTTTAGCAAAAAGTCGCAAGATTAAATGGGACTTGTAGATGAAATAAAACGCAGGCGAACATTCGCCGTCATTGCACACCCCGATGCGGGTAAGACAACACTCACCGAGAAACTGCTGCTCTTTGGTGGCGCTATCCACGTGGCAGGTGCGGTGAAGAGCAACAAAATCAAGAAGACAGCAACCTCCGACTTTATGGAGATCGAGCGACAGAGGGGTATCTCGGTCGCTACGTCGGTTATGGAGTTTGAATATCTGGGCACCAAAATCAATATCCTCGACACCCCCGGTCACGAAGACTTCGCCGAGGACACCTACCGCACACTGACAGCCGTCGATGCCGTAATCATCGTTATCGACGGTGCAAAGGGTGTGGAGAGCCAGACACGCAAGCTGATGAACGTGTGTCGTATGCGCTCAACCCCCGTTATGGTCTTTGTGAACAAACTCGACCGCCCCTGCAAGGAGCCCTTTGAGCTCTTGGAGGAGATTGAGCAGGAGTTGCAGATTGCAGTGCGCCCCCTCTCGTTCCCCATCGGCAGTGGCAACTCGTTTCAGGGTGTCTATAACATCTACGACGAGAGCCTCGCGCTCTTCAAGGAGGTCGATAGGCAGTATATCGCCGAGAGCGTACACCTGACACTCGACGACCCACAGCTGGGCGAATATATCGGTGCGGGCAGTGCCTCGGAGTTGGAGGAGAACTTGGAGATGGTTTCGGAGCTCTTCGAACCCTTCGACAGGGATCTCTACTTACAGGGCCTTCTCGCCCCTGTATTCTTTGGCTCGGCGGTGAACAACTTTGGTGTGAGGGAGCTCCTCGAAACGTTCATCCGCATCGCACCCTCGCCACACGCAGCCCCCACCGAAACACGTACCGTGGAGGCTACCGAGGAGAAGATGACGGGCTTTGTCTTCAAGATTCACGCAAATATGGACCCCAACCACCGCGACAGGCTCGCATTCCTCAAAATATGCAGTGGTACCTTCGAGCGTGGCAAGAACTACCTCCACGTGCGCAGTGGCAAACAGATGAAGTTCTCCTCGCCCAGCGTCTTTCTGGCCGAGAAGAAGTCGGTGGTGGATACTGCCTATGCGGGTGACATCGTAGGTCTGCACGACACGGGTAACTTCAAGATTGGCGACACCTTCACCGAGGGCGAGAAGCTCAAATTCACCGGCAGTCCCTCCTTTGCGCCCGAGATGTTCCGCTACATCGAGAATGCCGACCCCCAGAAGTTCAAACAGCTCGCCAAGGGTATCGACCAGCTGATGGATGAGGGTGTGGCACAGCTCTTCACCTCGTCGCTCAACGGTCGCAAGATTATCGGTACCGTGGGTGCCTTGCAGTTTGAGGTCATCCAATACCGCTTGGAGCACGAGTATAGCGCCAAGTGTCGCTGGGAGCCCATCGCTATCCACAAGGCTTGCTGGATCGAGAGCGACAATGCCGAACAGCTCGCCGACTTCAAGAAACGCAAATTCACCAATATGGCGGTCGATAAGCACGGTCGTGACGTATTCCTCGCGGATACCTCCTATGCACTCCAACTCGCCATCGAGAAATTCCCCGACATCCGATTTAAGTTCACCTCGGAGTTTTAATCAACAAAAAAAGAGCAACGCTGCGTTGCTCTTTTTTTTGTTGCCTCCCTACGGGTGGGTTTTGTGGAGGTTTTTTGCACCCACAAGGCACACATTCGTTTAGAAACCGATGGCCACATTCACACCGAGGGCGGCATTGCCTCCTGCCACACCCACTGCGGGACCCACTCTCATATAGTTGTAGCCGTTTTTCTTGAAGCCATACTTTTTGTTCCACTTATAGGCATAAATGGGGGCATCGATGAGCGAGTAGAGGTAGCAACCAGCCGCCAATGCTGCACCGCCATATCCCACCAAGTCCACATACTTATTGGGCACGGCATTCGTTCCGACAGTCACACCCAAGACTCCCAAGAGGGCACCCGAGAGGAGAAGCACACCCTTCACCTCCTCGCCATTGCCCATCTGTCCCAGACCGGGGAGGAAGAGTGAACGGAAAAATGCTCCGCCGGGGCTCAATGGAAAGATGAGGTTACCATCGGCATCGTGGATGTGGGGCACAAAGGGATTTATGTAACAGAGGTGGGCATTGGTTGTCTGCTCCCTTGTTATGGCGGGCTCCACGGTGATTTTCTCTATCGAGAGAGCGTCGATGGTGTAGGTCATACCATCGATGGTGGCGATGACATACGAAACTGCGGGCACCTGCTCGATGATGATGCCACGCAACACATTACCGCTTTTCAGGTAGATGACATCTTCGAGTCTTTGCGAGGGGTGCTGTGCCGAGATGGTTGCGACGCTTCCCAGAAGCAGTGCAACGACAAGTAGTAATCTCTTCATAAAACATCTTCGTTTTAGGGGTTCATTCTTGCCTACAAATATAATAAAAGAGAGCACGAAATGCAACATTTCCGTGCTCTTTTTTCTCGTTCTATCCAGATTACTCCCCCTTGGGAGCGGGAACACACTACTCCTCCACGATGGTAATCGAGAGAATCAGGTCGCCGGGACGGATGTCGTCAATCACATCCAAGCCCTCCACTACCTTACCGAAGCAGGTGTGCACGCCGTCGAGGTGCTGGGTATTCTGACGGTTGTGGCAGATGAAGAACTGCGAACCACCCGTATCCTTACCCCTGTGTGCCATCGAGAGCACTCCACGGTCGTGGTACTGACGGGGAGCCGAGGTTTCGCACTTGATGGTATAGCCGGGACCACCTGCGCCATTACCAATGGGGCAACCGCCCTGAATCACAAAGTCGGGAATCACGCGGTGGAAGGTAAGGCCGTCATAGAAGCGCGAAGTGGCGAGTTTCACAAAGTTATCAACGGCGATAGGAGTTTCGTTCTCATAGAGCTCCGCTCTCATTTCGCCTTTTTCGGTCAGGATAATTGCGTATTTCATAGTCTTAAAATTTTTAATCGTACCACAAATATAAGGCAAATACATCAATAATTTTGAATTTTGAATTCTGAATTTTGAATTTGATTGTATCTTTGCGGCCAAAACAATCTAACTCAAACTTTTTTATTCGCATTTATGGCAAGCAAAGTGGGACAGCAGGGCACCAAGTGTGCCAAGTTCTCAATTGATTTCAAGCCCCAACTCTTCTCCTCTTTGAAGGGTTACAACAAGGAGCGTTTCTCGAAAGACCTGATGGCAGGTATCATCGTTGGTATCGTGGCAATTCCTCTGGCAATTGCCTTTGGTATCGCCTCGGGCGTGGGCCCCACCGAGGGCCTCATCACTGCAATCTTTGCAGGTTTCATCATCTCGGCACTCGGCGGTACGAAGGTGCAGATTGGTGGCCCTACGGGTGCATTCATCGTCATCGTCTATGGCATCATCCAGCAGCACGGTTTGGCAGGCCTCGCCATCGCAACCGTCGTGGCGGGTCTGATGCAGATTATGATGGGTGTCTTCAAGCTCGGCAATGTCATCAAATTTATGCCCTACCCCATCATCGTGGGTTTCACGGGCGGTATTGCAATCACCATCTTCTCCACACAGATGAACGACCTCTTTGGCCTTGGTATCGAGAAGGTTCCCGCCAACTTCATCGACAAGTGGGCGTGCTACTTCGAGAATATCGGCTCGATCGATTGGTTCTCATTCATCATTGGTATTGTGAGCATCCTCATCATCGCCTACACCCCCAAAATCTCCAAGAAGATCCCCGGTTCGCTCCTCGCAATCGTTGTGATGACCATTGTATGCTGGATTTTGAGGGAGTATGCAGGCGTGACCTCCATCAAGACCATCGGCGACCTGTATGAACTTCCCAAGGGACTCCCCCCCTTCCGTATGCCATCTCTCGCCGAGGGCGAAACACTCTTCTCGACCGCACAGTCGGTGCTCCCCGCAGCCTTCACCATTGCTATGCTGGGTGCCATCGAGAGCCTCCTCTCGGCAATGATTGTGGATGGTATGATTGGCGACCGTCACAACTCCAACACCGAGCTTATCGGTAACGGTATCGCAAATATGGTCGTTCCCTTCTTTGGCGGTATCCCCGCAACCGGTGCAATCGCTCGTACGATGGCAAACATCAACAATGGCGGCCGCACCCCCATCGCAGGTATCGTACACACCATCGTACTGCTCCTCGTGTTGCTCTTCTTGGGCGGCCTTGTAGGTATGATTCCTATGCCCTGCTTGGCGGGTGTGCTGATTGTTGTGTCGTACAATATGAGTGGCTGGCGCACCATCCGTTCGATGTGCCGTCAGTCGAGGGGTGACATTGCAGTCCTCTTCCTCACCCTCCTTCTGACCGTCATCTTCGACCTTACGATTGCTATCGAGGTGGGCCTCGTTTTGGCAGTTGTTCTCTTTATGCGTCGTGTGATGGAGAGCACCAGCATCTCGGTTGTGGAGAAGGAGATGAACGTACACTCCGATGGCGAGCAGGATGAGAAACTCGCAATCCCTGCCCACACCGAGGTCTATGAGATTGAGGGTCCCTTCTTCTTTGGTATCGCAAACAAATTCGAGGAGATTCAGCGTCGCCGCTCGATCCTCCCCATCCGTATTATCCGTATGCGTAAGGTAACCTTTATCGACGCTACGGGTATCCACAACCTCGAAATCTTCATTGAGGCCGCACAGAAAGAGGGCCGCACCGTAATTCTCTCGGGTGTAAATGCTCAGGTTTATGAGGCAATCAAGCAGGCAGGTATCGTGGCAATGGTTGGCGAGGAGAACGTACTCGACCACATCCACAAAGCGCTCACTCGCGCCGAGGAGATCGGAAAAACTATGGAGTAGCACCCTACCCCTGCAAACCTTTAACAAAAACCTCTCGCTCCACACTCGGAGCGAGAGGTTTTTGTTTCGTGGCTAATTGTTCATAAGATAGTCGGCGACGGCTTGATAGGCGGGCAGAGAGAGGGGGTCTATGAGTAGGTTGGAGGCGAGGGGGTTGCTCGCCACCCTCACGATGACCATCTCTGCCGCAGGATCGATGTAGATAGCCTGACCGTGGACACCGCGCGCCATATAGGCTCCATTGGGGTTGTTGGTCACCCACCACATATTGCGGTAGCACCACCCCGGGAGTTTCTCCTCGTGGGAGGAGGCGGCAAAGGGTGCACGATTGCCCCCGAAGCGGATGTCGTCGACAACCTCACGGGGAACAATCTGCTCGCTGTGCCACTTACCACCTCGGCGCATCATTTCGCCAAAGCGCGCCAAGTCACGGAGAGCAGCATTGAGCCCACCGCCCGCAAAGGCCGTTCCCACCGCATCCACCTGATAATATGCATCTTGCTCCATACCCATACGACTCCAAATGCGACTGCGGAGCTGCTCCTCGATGGAGGTTCCACCCACACGCTCCACAATCCAGCCGAGCACGTCGCTATTGACAGTTCGGTAGCCAAACTGCTCGCCGTGACGACCGCTCTTCTTGACCGTTGCGAGGTAGTCGTGGTAGCCTTGGGGTGTACCCGCAGGGTGGTCTATCATCGAATTGCCCGCCGCCGAAAAGGCCCACACCTCGGCATTGGGGTCGGTGTAATCCTCCGAATAGGCAATGGCTGTGGTCATATCCATCACCTGACGCACGGTGGCATCGCCAAAGCCGCTCCCTGCGAGTTCGGGGAGATAGTAATCGACCCTCATCTTCGGATCGAGCCTCCCCTCGGCTACGAGTATCGCCGCAAGGGTTCCCGTGAAGGACTTGGTGACACTCATCAGAGCGTGAAGACTCTCGGGCGTCATCTCCCCGAAGTAGCGTTCATAGACCACTCGCCCCCGATGGAGGATGAGGATGCCGTCCGTATAGTTGAGTTCGAGCGACTCACGCCAAGTGATGGGCTCGCTCTTGCCCGTCGGGACAAACTCCACCCTGTCGATGGCCTCCTCGTGGATGGCATAGCGGAAAGGGGTTACGCGCACCTCGTTGCCACGAGGCACATTGGTCGTGGGCATAAACTCCCTCATATGCAATACGCTGAAAGGTAGAGCCTCGGGGGTGAAGAAACTACCGTCGCGGGCATTGCCTCGCGGAGGCTGCGAAAAGAGTACGGGAATGTAGGTCATAATTGCCAAAAGCAGTGTTGCGGTTCTTTTACTTGTTGTTTTCATATTCATCTTACTTACCGATTTTTCCATACATAAAACGCGCCGAAAACTCCTCTATTGTCATCAAAAATGGTCTAAACAGACAAAAAAGTGTTCATAATATAGGTAAGTGTAGCGAATCCCGAAAAAAAAAGTATATTTGTGGGTTAATTTACGTGAAATATCACAAACCTAAAAACAATAAACAACAAACTATGAAATTCACTAAATTCCTGTTGGTTGCAATCTTTGCAATCTTCTCGACAACCCTCTCGGCACAGGAGGCTCGCACCGCTTGGACCGCAGAGGTGGAGAACCTCGGCGAAGGCTACTACAACATCAACGTGACCGCCACCATCCCTGGCGATCTCCACATCTACGCAATGGGCGAGCTCGGTGGCTACAACCCCACCATCATCACCGTCGATGCGGCAAATGTAACCCTCGAAGGCGAGGTAACCCCCTCGCGTGAGCCCCACAAGTACTACGACGACATCTTTATGGTCGATATGGGCGACTACTCGGGCGAGGTAACCTTCACCCAGAAGGTGGCTGCTCACAAGAAAAATGCCAAGGTTGCCATCACCGTAGAGTGGCAGGAGTGCACCGACGAGACCTGCCAGATGGGCGAGGTTGAACTCAATGTTAAACTCGGCAAAGAGGTGGTAGCAGCAAAGAGTGCAGAGGTGGCTCCCGCAGCAGAGAGCACCGGCGAGGGCGGCAACTTCTGGGCTATGATTATCGAGGCTATCCTCTGGGGCTTCGCAGCTCTCTTGACCCCCTGCGTATTCCCCATGATTCCTATGACCGTGTCGTTCTTTATGAAGGGTTCGGATAACAAGGCTAAATCGAAATTCCGTGCAACTATGTACGGTATCTTCATCGTAGCTCTCTACACCCTCCCCATCGCAGCACTCATCATCATCACCCGCGTGGTTGGTGGCGACGCTGTGACTGCCGACATCTTCAACTGGCTCGCAACACACTGGCTCCCCAACATCATCTTCTTCATCGTATTTATGATCTTCGCAGCATCGTTCTTCGGTGCATTTGAGATCGTATTGCCCTCCAAACTCGTCAACAAGAGCGACGAGAATGTGGACAAGAAGAAGGGCCTCGGTGGTGTCTTCTTCCTCGCACTCACCCTCGTACTCGTATCCTTCTCCTGCACCGGTCCTATCGTAGGCTCCGTGCTCATCAAGGCTACCCAGGGTGAGGTTTGGACCCCCATCTTCGCAATGATGGCATTCTCGATGGCATTCGCTATCCCCTTCGTACTCTGCGCACTCTTCCCCGGCCTTTTGAACAAGATGCCCAAGAGCGGCGGTTGGCTCAACTCGGTTAAGGTTGTGCTCGGTTTCGTAGAGGTGGCTCTCGGTCTTAAATTCCTCTCCACCGCCGATCAGGTTTACCACTGGGGCCTCTTGGATAGGGAGGTTTACCTCGCCATCTGGATCGTTTGCTTCGCATTGCTCGGCTTCTACCTCTTGGGCAAACTCAAATTCAAACACGACTCGGAGGTTAAATACGTTTCGACCTTCCGCCTCTTCGCTGCAATCGGCGTATTCGCCTTTGTGGTATATATGATTCCCGGTATGTGGGGTGCACCCTTGAAGGGCCTCTCGGGCTACCTTCCCCCCTTGCAGAGTCAGGATTTCGTGATTGGTAGCGGTTCGGCAGCAGTAGCTCCCGCGGCTGTTGGCAACAACGACAGCGAGGCTCCCACCACCGTGAAGTATGGCGACTTCCTCGAACTCCCCCTCGGCTTGGAGGGCTTCTTCGACCTCGAAGAGGCAAAAGCATACGCAAAGAAGGTTGGCAAACCCATCTTCCTCGACTTCACCGGCCACGGCTGTGTAAACTGCCGCGAGATGGAGTCGCGCGTATGGAGCGACGCTACCGTAAAGGCAAAGTTGGAGAACGACTTTGTGATCTGCGCCCTCTATGTGGATGACAAGAAGCAGGTTGCAAAAGAGGATTGGGTGACCGCCGCAAACGGTAAGGTGCTCAAAACCCTCGGTAAGATCAACTCCGCATTTGCACTCGAAAAATTCGGTGCCAACGCACAGCCCCACTACGTAATCCTCGACGCAGAGGGTAACCAGCTGGGCGACGCTC
>JAEIGA010012920.1_pt1 | contig 12704 bp, 10 predicted proteins | sample 9270691 | NCBI WGS metagenome assembly JAEIGA01 (sample SAMN17057246, study PRJNA624740) | gut metagenome | biome: biome; isolation source: fecal sample | host: Bos grunniens | place: China: Xizang | collected 2019 | reverse complement strand
CTTTTTCTCCACATGAACATTCATACCAGTGATGAGTTTCATTAGTTTTATATTCAGTTACATCATAGTTATGTTCATGACCTAAAGCTTGTTTAATTACATATCCACATGTTGTACATGTTTGAGGTGTTGTTTCAGTTGCTTGAGCACCTGGAGTATGAGAAGCTAAATCTTTCTTTTCAATACAGTTATTACATTCATGCCAGTGATTATTAGCATCTGTATACCATTTATCACTAAAATCATGTGATGGAGTTTCACTTCCTACATAAGTAGCAGTACCTTTTTCACCACATACGCTACAAGCATAATAATATTCTGTTGCTTGTGTACATGATCCTACTTTCGCAACATATATTGAATTTTCAATTTTCTTATCGAATTTATGAGCTAATGTATTACCACTTGTAAAAGTTGCTGTACCGGCTTTTGCACAATATTTACAATTTTTGTAATATGTAGCCGGAGTTGCACATGTAGCTTCGCTCTTCAAATATTTTTTATCAACCGTTTCATTACTAAAATCATGAGTACATTCTACATCAATAGTAAAGGTTTTTGTTTGTGTAGTTGCTTGATTTTTAGTATCTACTAATTTAATAGTAGCTTTAATTTCATATTTTTTAATTTCGGCAACATCTTTTACTTTAAATGTCATTGTGAAAATATTTCCACCTACTGTTTGACCACTAGTAAAAGCAAAAACTCCATCATTAGTATTTTTATTAAAATCTTGAATTAAAGCTCCACTTAATGTCCAAGAAGCATTAGTTAATTCAAGAGCAGAACTATCATATGATAATGAGATAGCTCCTGATTGAATATCACTTTTTCCGGTAACATTAACATTAAATGTTTCGCTTGACCCTTTCGTAGTAGCTTGTACATTTACAACTACTAGTAGAAAAGCTATCATTATTAATGAACAGATAATTTTAATTGTTTGTTTCATATATTCTCCTTTGAAATAAATTCAATTAATTGTAACATATTTTTTTACAAAATAATTGTTTTTTGGTTTTTTTACCTATTTTTGTTTGAATAGTACTTCATAGATGTCTTTTTTAGAAACATTTTTATCAACTGCTACTTGTTTTAATGCTTCTTTGGAATCAAGTCCTAAATCTAAATAATATTGATAATGATCAGGAATAGAAAGACTACTTAAATCTTTATCAACTTTTTCTTCGTTTCCACTAATCATTACTACCATTTCACCTTTAATTGTATCAACAACTTCTAACATTTCTTTTGCTGTACCACGAATATATTCTTCGTGTTTTTTTGTTAGTTCTCTTGCGATAACAATTGGTCTATCTTTATAAATTTTATCAATTATTTTTAATGTTTCCTCAATACGATGTGGTGATTCATAGATAACTATTGTTTCTTCTTTCGAAGCAAGTTTTTCAAGTTCTCTTTCTCTTTTAGCTTTTTTGCTGTTTAAGAATCCACCAAAGTAATATTTATAACTATTTAAACCCGATCCTACAAGTGCTGTAATTCCGGCACTTACACCTGGAATTATAACTACTTCTATTTCTTCTTTAATTGCATCACTTACAGCAATCCAACCTGGATCACTAATAACTGGCATTCCCGCATCACTAATAATGGCGACATTCATACCTTTTTTAATGTTATTCATAATTTTCTCACTTATTTCTTTTTCATTAAATAAATGATAACTATGAAGCGGTGCTTTTATTTCATAATGATTTAATAGTTTTAAAGATGTTCTTGTATCTTCACAATAAATGATATCTACCATTTTTAAAGTATTTAGTGCTCTTAGAGTAATATCTTCTAAGTTTCCAATTGGAGTTGCTACTAAATAAAGTTTAGGATTATCATTTTCAAATGTTTTTTGACGTTTCATATTTATTTTCCTTGATAATTAAAAATTGATAAAATTTCTTTCGTATATTTACCTTGACTATTATAAACATATAGTGGTTTTAAGATTTTTAATGCACCCTTTTTACCACTTTTCTTACCTTCTATTAAAATAGCTAAAGCTTCAGTACTATTTTGTTTAGGATAAACAAATCTAATTCTTTTAGGTTCAATTTTATTTTCTCTAAAAGCTTCTAATATATCCATCATTCTTTCAGCTCTGTGCACCATAGCAAGTGTTCCACCGTCTTTTAATAATCTTCTCCCCGCAACAAGAGCATCATTTAAACTAAAACATACTTCATGTCTTGCGATAGTAAGATAATCATTTTTATTAATATTGCTAGATTCTTGATATGGAAAATATGGTGGATTTACTGTTACTACATCAAACGAACTTACTCCTAGAGTTTTATATATTTCTTTAGCATCCGCATTAATAATTGTAATTTGTTCTTGTAAATTATTTAATTCTACACTTCTTTTAGCTAAATCATAAATTTCTTCTTGTAGTTCTATTCCATAAATTTCCGCTTTGGTTCTAAGACTTAAAAATAATGGAATTGGTGCATTGCCAGTACCTAAATCAATTATTTTTTTATCACTATTATTAATAGTAACAAATGAAGCTAGAAGGGTAGAATCTAATGAAAAGTTAAAAATATCTGGTCTTTGAATAATTTTTAACCCTTCGTATCCTAATAAATCATTAATTACTTCCGTTTTCATTAATCACGTTTTTTCCTTTTACTTCAACAATTTCATCAAGAGTACATGTTTGTGGTATAGCATCATTTGATGTTTGGAATCTAATAGTTCTTTTTAAGAAATCAACAGCGATAATTTTTCCGCTTTCCCCTTTATTTGTTCTAATATATGAATTAATACTAGGGAAAACTTTCTTAAGTTCTTTGTATAACTCATCTTCATAAGAAATACAACACATAAGTTTTCCACATACTCCACTTATTTTAGAAGTATTTAAACTTAAGTTTTGATCTTTAGCCATTTTCATTGTCACAATATCAAAGTTCTTCAAGTGACTCTTACAACATAATTCTCTTCCACAACTACCTAGTCCACCTATAGCACGTGCTGCCTCACGTGGTCCGATTTGTCGAAGTTCTACTCTTGCTTTAAATTCTGGAGTTAAAACTTTTAATAGATTTCTAAAATCAACACGATCATCAGCTGTATAATAGAAAACAACTTTTGAACGGTCAATTGTATATTCTGCATATAATGGTTTCATTTCTAAATTACATTCAGCAACACTTTTTTTGAAAAATTTAAATGCAGCTTTAGCAAGTTCATTATTTTTTTCTTCTTGTTGAACATCTCTTTCAGTGGCTTTTCTGATAACAGGCTTTAATTCAGCTTCAAGCGATTCAGCAGGAATTTCGTGATTTCCTAGAATAACTTTTCCAAGCTCAAGTCCTCTTACAGTTTCCACAATTGCGTGTTCTCCAGATTCAAACTCTAAATCAAGTGGGTCAAAATAATAAATCCTTCCCACACCTTTAAATTGTATTCCTATAACTTTAGGCATATTTTCCTCCTACAATTCTATGAATAAACTAGAATACATTAATTCAACATTAGGATATGTATTAATTCTCTTTTCATATTCACAGATAATATCTAATTGTTTAATTACATCATTTACGTTTTCTTCTTCTAAATCAATTCCAGTAAATAATTCTTTAAAGTGATAATTACCTTCAGGATTTTGTAAGAAACGTACCTTTTCTTCTAAAATTAAGCTATATATTTCTAAGAATAAACGATTAAAATATATATCTTTTTTAGGTAAAGAGGCATTACTTATTAAATATGTAATATATTTATCTTTACCATTATGTTCTGTTAATATTAACTTTTTAATAGTTTCAATAATTGTTGTAACTAGACCTTCTTTAATTAAATCACTCGCTTTATCAACATTTGATGTAAGGTTTGATAAAACAAAGGCCATATTACGTTCTACACCATTTTCAATTAGTTTTTGTTCTAATAATTCTTTTTTTACTGGTTTAAAGTGAATTAACTGACAACGTGATAGAATTGTTGTTAATACTTTATTAGCGTTTTCTGTTGTTAAAACTATATAGTGATTAGGGAATGGCTCTTCAATAAACTTCAAAAGAGCATTCGCTGATGATGTATTTAATTTATCAGCATCTTTAATAATATGAATTCTACTTCCCTTTTCTAATGTCTTCATTGAAGATTCTTTTAAAAGATTTGTAATTTGTTCTTTTTTAATAGTATTTTCTTCTGCTTCAATAATATTCACATTAATATGACTATCATTTAATACTCTTTTACAACTTGCGCATTCCATACAAGGTTTATCATCTTCTCTACATAATAATTTAGCTGCTAAATATTTAGCCGCATCCATTTTACCAGTTCCAGCATCACCTTCAAAAATATATGCATGAACAAGTCTTTTACGTGTATAAGAATTATCAATTATTTTTACAACTTCTGGTTGATTTAATTTTAATTCTTCAAATCCCATAATATCACCTATTATTTATTATTTAAATATTTATCAATTACCTCTAATGTTTGTTTTAAAACTTCTTCTTTTGATGCTTCTCCATCAATTAATACTACTCTATCAGGGAACATTTTTGCTATTTTTAAATATCCTTGATATACCGTTTCATGAAAACTATTGGCTTCAAGTTCTAAGCGATCAAGTTCTTTTTGATGTGATTTTCTTGCTAGACCTACTTCTGGCGATACAAGAATATATAGTGTTAAGTCAGGTAACATTCCTGATGTCGCAAACATATTCATGTTGTATACTTCTTCAATACCAATTCCTCTAGCATGTCCTTGATAAGCTAGTGATGAATCAATAAAACGGTCACAAATAACTAATTTGTCTTGTTCTAAAGCTGGAATTACAGTTTCTGTTAAATGTTGACGACGACTTGCTGCATAAAGCAATGCTTCTGTTTTATCATCCATTTCTGTGTTTTCTGGATCTAATATAATTTGTCTAATTTTTTCAGCGATTCTGCTTCCACCTGGTTCTCTTGTGAAAACAGTATCTACTCCTCTATTTTTAAAGACTTCTTTTAGTCCTTCAATAACTGTTGATTTTCCTGATCCGTCATTTCCTTCGATTGTAATAAATGCTTTCATGTTTTTTACCTCTAAATTTACTCTAATACTTATTATACCATAATTTTTAAAAAATTCCTATTATTTTATATTGGTAATTTTTTAAAGTTTAAAAACCTACAAGGAGTTTTCCTTGTAGGCTTAAATTATTCTGTTCTTAAAGCAACTACTGGGTCTTTTTTAGAAGCACTTCTTGAAGGAATAATACCAGATATTAGTGTCAATGACATACTAATTATTACTAATATTATAGCTGCATTTATTGGTAAAACGGCTTTAAGATTTTCAATTTCAGTTAATGTATATAAAATAAAGTTAATTGGTATACATAATACATATGTTACTAATACCCCAAGTAATCCAGATGCAAATCCAATTATTAGAGTTTCTGCATTAAACATACTTGATACATCTTTCTTAGATGCTCCTATTGCACGTAAAATACCAATTTCTTTAGTTCTTTCTTGAACAGAAATTAATGTAATTACCCCAATCATAATTGATGATACAACAAGTGATATTGCAACAAAGGCAATTAATACATATGTTATCGCATTAATAATTGTTGTTATTCCTGACATCATTAATCCCATATAATCTGTATATGCAATTTTTTTGTCATTTTCAACTGAATTATTATATTTTTTTATTTCTTCATTAATAATATCTTTATATTCAAAAGTTGAAACATAGATATTAATAGTAGATGGTGATTCTTCATCTAAGCATCCTAACTGAACTAATACTTCATCATAATTTGAATCAGAAAAATCAGTTATTTCATCATAATATTTTTCAAAATTTTCAAGTGTTGCACTTTGTAATTCTGTATCTAAAGCTAAAGCAAGTTTATCTTCTGGCTCTCTAGCAAGAGTCATTCTAATAGTTGCTTCATGTTTCATTTTAGCGATTTCTTGACAAATTGCATATACAAATCCTTTGATTTGTTCGTCACTCATTTCTTCAAAATAACTATCTAGCATTTCTGGATCCATTTCTAATTGCTGTGCCATTGCTTGTTTAACAAGTGCAATTTGTGACTCTCTTGTTGGATAGGCTGCCATTTCTGTTAATGTTTTTTCTGCTAATTCTTTATCAGATAATAAACTTTTAATAGCAATATATGTTTCTTTTTTATCTTTATTGCTCATTCCACTAATGTATTCTAAAAATGATTCTCTTTTTTGTTCAGCAGAAAGTTGACCTGTATTAGATTTAAATGGTTGACCTGTAAGTACATTTATTGAAGGAGAATTTAATTGTGCTTGTACAACTGAAGATTCTTTTGCTTTTTTAATTATTTCTTTTGTTAATAAAGATGTGTATCCAATTCCTTCGCTTAACATTGAAGAATCTGAGTCTTCTTTTTGTCTGATAATTCCTGATATTTTTAATTCTATTGCTTCATCATATAATTTGTTTAAAATACCATCTACTTTACTCATATCTGTAAAGATTCCATCATTATCAAAGTCTTGATAATAATCACATGGTAAAATTGTTTTATATGTTCTACCTATTAATTCATCATAAGACCATTTTCTTAAAACATTCTCCATTGGTTTACCACTAGCCGCATTATCGATTATCGCATCAATTTCTGATTGACTTAGTAAACCTAACGCAAATAGTGTTAAATCATCAATTTCATTTCTTTCATTGATTATTAAAACTACTTCATCGTATTCATTTGGCCAAGTTCCATCTACTAATTCATATTGATCGTATATAACTTTATTGATTGGTTCGTCTGCTTGCATTCCTGGTAATAATTCTTGCCAAAGTTTTGTCCCTGTCATCATCATTGACATCATCGGATTTGGTGTGAAACTAGTATTATTATTTTCAGAGCTCGTTCCTCCAGATGAAACTTGCATAATGAAATCAGCAATCATTTCTTGCATTAATTCATTTACATCGGATTTGATTATCTCACCATCAACATTCTTTGTATATATTGCCAAATTCATATTGTATGTATATTGAATACCATTTACACTCATTTGTAAAGCAGAACCATCCACTTTTATTTGTTCTTCTAAATATTTTTTAAAGGCTTTTAGGTCATTTTCATTGGCTTCTACTTTAGATAAAGCTGTAACTAATTCTGCAATTATCGGATCTTTATATATTGCATCGTTATCGTGATTTGGACCTTCTTCTCCTTGATTCATCATACTAGCCATTAATTCTGATAAATCTATTGTTGTTGATTCTAAAGTTATAGGATAAGAAGATAGTGTTGATTCTTGAACTTGATTAATATAAGTTGTCATACCTTGGGATACTGATAGTATTAACGCAATACCTATTATTCCAATACTTCCAGCGAACGATGTAAGAATTGTTCTTCCTTTTTTAGTAAATAAGTTTCTTAATGATAATTTAAATGCAGTAAAGAAAGACATTGTTGGTTTTTTCTCTTTTTTATTCTTTTTTACTTCTTTTTTGTTACTTTCTAATTCTTTTTCTTCATTTTCCGAAATCGGATTAGAATCAGATAAAATATTACCATCTAGCATTTTAATTATTCTAGTAGAATATTGTTCGGCTAATTCTGGGTTATGAGTAACCATTATAACTAATCTACTTTTAGATACTTCTTTTAATATTTCCATTACTTGAACACTTGTTACAGTATCAAGTGCTCCAGTTGGTTCATCTGCTAAAATAATATCTGGATTGTTAACTAGTGCTCTAGCAATAGCTACACGTTGCATTTGTCCACCAGACATAGCATTTGGTCTTTTATAAATTTGATCACCAAGCCCTACATCTTTTAAGGCTTTTATTGCTCTTTCTCTTCTTTCATGTTTAGAAACACCAGATAATGTTAAAGCAATTTCAACATTTCCTAATACGGTTTGGTGAGGTATTAAATTATAAGATTGAAATACAAAACCGATTGAATGATTTCTGTAAGTATCCCAGTCTCTATCATTATACTCTTTTGTTGATACATCGTTAATTAACAAATCACCACTTGTATATTTGTCTAATCCTCCAATAATATTTAAAAGTGTTGTTTTTCCACAACCAGATGGACCTAAAATTGAAACAAATTCTTTTTTTCTAAAAGAAATATTAATTCCTTTTAATGCTTCAACTTTAGTATCAGCCATTACATAATTTTTCTTAATGTTTTTTAGTCTTAACATTTTATCCTCCTTACATTGTTTTTTTAATAATATTAAGTAGCTCTAAAATTTCTTCTTCAGTTAGTTTATTTAAAAATTTTTCAACTAGTTCTGATAAGTAATCCATTCTTTCCCTTAAAACATTTTTTCCAAGCTCAGTAAGCATCACTATTGTTTTTCTTGCGTCTGTCTTAGATTTATGTTTTTTAATCCATTTTTTATCTTCTAATGTTCTTAATGCTACAGCAACCCTTGCTGTTGAGACATTTAATCTTTGAGCAATATCTCCAGCTACTACTTCTTCTTTTGACTTATCTATTAATCTTAAAATGACATATAATCCTTTAGTCCAATCATTTAAAAGATCTGTCAAAACGCCACAGCTTTTATTTGTTACTGCACTTAAAATTTCTACTGATAATTCTTTTCTATTAATCATATTTACCTCGTTACCTAACACTGTTAGATATTATACCATAAATTAATATAATTACAATTAAATATGCTTTTTTTATTGTAATATTATTAGATATATGTTATCATTACTATAAAGAGGTATATATATATGGAAAAACTTGCAGAAATAATCGCCTATTTCTTTGGTCAAGGAGAAACGGTTGAATTTAAAAATTTTACTTTAGCACATTTTTTACCTATAATTATTATGATTGGAATAATCTTTTTAATTCATCGTTATAGTGAAAAAATTAAGGATTACAAACATGAAGATAGAATTAGATTAGCCCTAGCATTTATTTTAATAATAACCGAAATGTCATATTTTTGGCGTTTAATAGGTGTTCCATCACTTAATCCTAACCCTCATGAACATTTACCTATTACTATTTGTGGATGGGGAGTTATCTTTTGTAGTTATTTAATAATTACTAAAAATCAAACTCTTTTTGATATTACGTATTTTTGGTTATTTTCAGGAACTATTTTTGCTTTAGTAACACCAACTGTTATTTCTTACTGTGGACCAACACGTTTTAGATATTATCAATTTTGGTTAGAACATTCTTTAGGTTATATCACTATATTCTATATGATTTTTGTTCATAAAATGCGTCCTAATATTAAATCTATGTTTAAATCGTATGGTGCTTTCGCAATTATGGCATTTATTGCTTTTATGGCTAATAAAATGCTTGGTACAGGAGCCAACTATCTATTTATGGCTGAACTTGAAGAAACTGCTTCTATTTTAGATTTATTACCAACTAATTTTGTTTTAAGAGTATTAATTATGGCTTCTATAGTTTCTTTTATGTATATTGTTTCATACATTCCTTGGTTTATTAAAGATCAAAAAAAATAAGAAGTTAGAAATAAAAAATGTCAAAGAATAATCTTTGACATTTTATTTTTTATTCATTTGTAACACTCATTTGGAATGTTTCACCTAATACTGTTACTTCTACTTTTACTTCTTTACCACTTGTAATTTCATAAATTCCAGCAAGCGATCTTTCTTTTGTGTTTCCACTTAAAATATTATAAGAGATTTCTACATCTTTTAAATATTTTTGGGAACAATATTCTCGAGAAATCATTCCTAATAATTCAAACCATCTAAAGTTATTACGCATAATTTCAGGACAGTTTTTACCATTAGGGTCAAAATTATAGTGTTGTTTAACATTTAGCATACCTAAATTATATCTATGTAAGAAATAAGCAATTAAACGAGCATCATTTCTCATTGAAACATTGTATTCTCCATCAGGATTTACACACATTTCAATACCGATACTATTAGAGTTACCTCTCTTACTTGAAGCATGCCATGCGTAAATATCATCACCATAACTTTGATAAACAGAATGATCATCTACTTGATAGTTCCATGATGCGTTTCTGCTTGATCCGTAATATGCGGAATTCCATTGAGATTTAGCTAAATATTCAGCATTAACTCCTGTTGTATTCATTCCTGATTCATGAACAACAATCCAAACAACTTGTTCTTTATTGTTAAGTTGATATCCAGAATAAATTTCTTTATCTAAGAAACTTTGTTCTACTTTAGGTTTAATACCAGAATGTAGATGTGATACAATATTGGGATCATTAATATCAATTAAGTAATCAGTATTAATAATTACTGAACTTCCTTCATATAAGTTAATAAATCTACCAGGTGTTGTTACTAAACTTTGTTTAATAAAATTGATCGTTCTTTCTTCAACACTTAACTCGCTAGCTTGTAGTGTTACAGGGAATTGAAGAATTTCATATGCGTTATAGAAACGTACCTCAGCAAGTAAACGATATTGGGCTCTTGTCTGTGGTAAATTTAGAGTTCTATAATCTACGATTAATCCTGGATTCTCACAAACCCAACGAATTCTTCCACCATATTCAGGATGAGTCGTTGGTAAAACTAATCCTTCATGTAACTCAACACTATTAATATATTTTTCAAGCCAAGTTTTAACTTTTTCCATCTTCTCTTCATCTGGAATACCAGTAGAAATAATGTTAATATCAAAAGTATGTGTTCTACCTTCCCAGTTGATAGTTGCCTTTAATGTTACTTCTTCATCATACTCATGTTCAATATAAACACCTTCATTAGTAACAAATTCTGGATGTGATGAAACATAAGAAATAGTTGCTCCTGTTGAATAATATGTTGTTTTTAATTTTAAATCTTTTCTTGTATTTGATTTAATAAAACTACGAACATATGTTTCAACTTTATCAAAGAACATTTTATATTCTTCATCAGTTGGTGTAGCTGGATCGCTATAATTTGGATCTTTTTCGCCACAAGAACAAACTCCCTCAATATATTCATGTTTATGAGGTGGCACATAATTTGGATCTTCTACTCCACAATTACATACACCTTCAACGAAAGTATGTTCATGAGGTGGATTTTTTCCATTATCTGGATTATCTTCCCCACAAGAACACATTGTAAAACTAATTAATAATAAAACTACAAATAATACAAATTTCTTCATTTTTCTACTCCTTGAAAGCGTTTGTATTATATCACATTTTTTTATTTTTTTCAAGAAAATAAAAATGTATATTTTCTTTAAAAAAACAAATACTATAATTACAGGAGGGCTTATGAAAAAAATAGATTTTGAAAAATTAAATAACTTTATGAATAAAAAGAAAAACAATGGTGAAACTATTGATGTAGAGTTTAGTAATGAATTAAATAATAATTCAAATAACAATTCTAATAATAACTCTAATAATTCAATTAATACATCTAGTAATTATCAAGATACTGATCAAATTGTTGAATTAAGTGAAAAAACTCTACAAAACAATTACTCTAAAAACAAAAAATAATTTTTATATCTTTTTTCCTTTTTGGCTATTACAAGTATTTGTTTGCGTACTTGTATAGCTCATATTATTGTTCCCATACGATAACAAAAAGTAGCCCCTTAAGGGGCTATTTTTTGTTTAATTAAATTTCTTTTATCCAACAACGTCTTCTTTTATGACGTCTTGCGTTAAATGTTTTCCACATACTTTGAACTGCTTCATTTTGTTCTAATTCAGGACCTGTTTCACATATTTTAACACCATTATCAATACACATTTGTAATATTTGGTCTATCAAAATAGCAGGAAGTCCCTTCTTTTGATGTATTTCATCAACTGCCACAAAGAACATTTCTAAAGTATCATTTTTTCCTTTTAACGCTTTTAACATTCTAAAAATACCAAATGGTAATAATTTACCATTAGATTTTTTTAATGCTTTAGCAATCGATGGTACTAGTGCCCCAAATCCAACTATCTTATCATCTCGATCTTTAATTGTACATATGTATTTTAAATTAACTAATGGGATATAATCAGCAATTGCTTTTTCAATTACTTTATTAGTTAAAGGCACTGTTCCATATAATTTTCCAAATTCTTTGTCTATCAATTTAAAAGCTTCTCTAGCTTCTATATGGAGAGTTTTACGATTAGTGTAGAATACTGCTTTATATCCACTACGTTTTTGGATATGCTCACTAATTTTTTTCATTCTTTCATCAACTTTATCAGGAACTACTAATTGAAATTCTACCCAATCAACATCTTTTCTTAAACCAAGGTGTTCCATATGATCTATATAATATGGAAAATTGTAAAAAGTAATGGACATATTTAGTTCTTCAAAACCTTCAATCAACATACCTTCATGATCCATATCTGTAAATCCGATAGGTCCCATTACTTCGTTTAAACTATTTTCTTTTCCCCATTTAATGACTTCATTAAATAAAGCAGTAGATACCTCATAATCGTCAATAAAGTCAAAACGAGTAAAACGAATAGCTTTTTTATTCCACTTTTTATTATAAGCGTGATTAATTAAACCAGCAATACGTCCAACTATTTTATTATCTTTATAAGCAATAAAAAGTTTAGTATCTGAGAATTCATATGCTGGATTCTTTTGTTTTGTGAATGTATCCATTTCATCATTAAATAAAAATGGAACATAATATTTATTATTTTTATATAATTTATTAGGAAAAAGAACCCACTTTTTTAAATCTTTTTTAG
>JAEIGA010012919.1_pt1 | contig 12704 bp, 4 predicted proteins | sample 9270691 | NCBI WGS metagenome assembly JAEIGA01 (sample SAMN17057246, study PRJNA624740) | gut metagenome | biome: biome; isolation source: fecal sample | host: Bos grunniens | place: China: Xizang | collected 2019 | reverse complement strand
TGCGTTCTCTACGAAACGTGCAGAGTCGAAAACCACTCTCTTGCCATACTTGTCAGCGATAGCGCGTACCTGACGGAGATTCTCCATTGATACAGGCTGGCCACCTGCTGTATTGTTGGTGATAGTCACGATGATGAAAGGAACCTTCTCTGCGTTCTCAGCAAGCACCTTCTCGAGCTTTGCAGGATCCACATTACCCTTGAAAGGAACCTCAAGCTGAGTATCCTTAGCCTCATCTACTGTGCAGTCGATTGCAAATGCCTTACGGCTCTCGATGTGACCCTTTGTTGTGTCGAAATGTGAGTTACCAGGAACCACAGCACCTGCAGTCACGAGGTGGCTGAAAAGTACGTTCTCTGCAGCACGACCCTGATGAGTAGGGATAACATACTCGAAACCTGTGATTCTTGTGATAGTCTCCTTAAGCTGGAAGAATGATGCAGAACCTGCATAGCTCTCATCACCCATCATCATAGCAGCCCACTGACGGTCGCTCATTGCGCCTGTACCAGAGTCTGTGAGACAGTCGATATATACCTGGTCTGACTTGAGGTTAAAGAGGTTGTAGTGAGCTTCCTTGATCCACTGCTCACGCTCTTCACGTGTGCTGATTCGAAGTGGCTCAACCATTTTGATTTTCCACGATTCTGCAAAAGGTAATTCCATGATTGTTAATATTTTAAGAGTTATTATTATATTTTACAACTTTTCAGCCGATAAAGGTAATGATTTTTAATTGAAAACAAGTCTTTTTATTTTAGATATTCTTGCTGCAAAACCTCCACCCGGAGCCATCTCAACAGTGAACATACCATCAGAATCAAATACGGAGTCCGAACTTGCCTTACCACCACACACATTGAGATTAAATATCACCTTCTTATAATCTTTGGCTGCTCTGTGCGCATTTGGTCCATCTACATACAACTCCACCTCATAATCGCCATCAGCAAGGAAATCAAGAGGCAGTCTTATTATCCTGGATGACCAGTCAGTCATACCTCCAACATACCAGACATCTCCCTTTCGGCGTGCAATGCATATATATTCTCCGACCTTACCATCCAGACCACGGGTCTCATCCCATACCGTCGGCACAGAAGCGATGAAATTCAAGCACTCCTGCTCCGCCATATAGTTTGAAGGAGAGTCACAAAGCATATTGAGAGGAGAGTCAAACACAACGTATTCCGCAAGCTGCCGGCAACGCGTTCCCTGGCTCATAGGCTCATCATGAACAGCACGATAACTTGAGCGGGAGGCATTGCGCATAGCTCCCTGTGTGTAATCCATCGGACCTGCCATCATTCGGATGAACGGAACGGTCACGTCATATGTAACCTGATCAAGTGCACCAGAACTCCATTTCATCTGCTCCAGACCACTGACGCCCTCATAATTAATGACGTTAGGATATGTCCTGTGGAGACCCACCGGCTTGTATGTACCATGGAAATCCACCAGCAGCTTATACTTTGCAGCAGTCTGTGCCGCACGGGTATGGAAGTGCGTCATATACTGATCATCACGGTCCATGAAGTCGATCTTGAAACCCTTGACGCCCATCTGAGAATAATGCCTGCACACGTCTTCCATATCACGATCGAAAGCCCAATAACCAGCCCATAAAATTAAGCCCACATTGCGCTCTGATGCATATTTCACAAGCATTTCAAGATCTATTTCCGGAACCACCTGAAAAAGATCCGCCACACCATTCACAGACCATCCTTCATCAAGTATCACATACTCGATTCCATTGGCAGAAGCGAAATCAATATAGTATTTATATGTCTCGTTATTGACACCGGCCTTGAAGTCCACTCCATATATATTCCATGCATTCCACCACTCCCAGGCAACCTTTCCTGGCTTCACCCAACTCCAGTCCTGCTGCGGGTCCGCAGGGTCAGCGAGACGATAGATCATATCATTATCGGCCATCTGGACATCTTTTTCCGAGACTGAAATAATTCTCCATGGGAATTCCTGAGGACCTTCACACTTAGCAATATAGTCTTGTGCCGACTGAACCTCCATCTGAAGATTGTTGTGACCTCCCTGTTTGACAACCTTTGGATAAGGGGCAAAGCGTGCCTCAAGACGGGGTTCAGAATGACCATTATAAAGATACATTCCCGGATAATCGGTCACATCAGATTCGGCAATTACAACTTTTTTCCCATTAGGTCCGTCGACCATCAAAGGAAGAAATGCCAGACGCTGCTTATTCCACTGCGAAAGAGGATGGTATGAATAAGTGTTTTCGAAGGAATTATAAAACTGGGAATTCAAGGTTTCAGTATGCTGACACACATATGCGGTCCAGAGATTCCAGTCAGCTGGGAAGCAGAAGTCAGCCATTTCATGCTCAATGTTGTACGATCCCTGGAGGTGAGAAACAAACCTGTATGCCATTCCGTCGTCATAAGCCCTGAACACGACAGAAAACTTCTTAAACCTGAGAGTCAATTCATTGAACTTATTTTCAACCTGCGACTTCTTGTATATGACAGTAGGGATTGTCTCGCAGAAACTTCTACGCGTTGCTTTCACAACCGGCTGTACTCCACCGAAGACCACTCCATCTGTAGTAAACATTCCTATATTGGAGTTTGTCATCAAAAGGTCACCATCATGCTCAATCGAATATTTCACTCCGTCACCAACCTCAACACTTACATTCAAGCGTCCGTCAGGGGACTTCAAATCATACGATTTAGTAACTGCAGATGCACAGAAAGTAATGAGCATCAGGACTAAAGAGATTGTCAGTCTTCTCATGATATTGGGTTATAAGTAATTATATTCCAAGCTGTTCCTTCATGCTTCGTAGCAGATCGAAAGCCTGAAGAGGAGTCATATTGTTCAGGTCTGCCTTGTCAAGTTCTTCCTTCAAGGATGCAAGAAGCGGATCCTCAAGCTGGAAGAACGAGAGCTGGATCGAACCATCGCTTTCCACCCTGCCCTCCTTGACATTGTGAGGCTTGATTGTGTGCTTTTTCTTGGAACTGCTCTTTGCAATGGCGTTCTCAACAGCACCAGAATGTCCTGTAATCTCTCCGCTTTCCAAGGCTGCAAGCGTCTTCTCTGCAGACTCCAGCACCTGGCGCGGCATTCCTGCCATGCGGGCAACATGAAGACCGAAACTGTGAGCGACACCTCCCTCCATAAGCTTACGAAGGAAGATCACGTTCTTGCCGACCTCTTTCACTGCAATATGGAAGTTCCTGACACGTGAATATATTTCCTCAAGGTCGTTAAGTTCGTGATAATGAGTTGCAAATAGAGTCTTTGCTCCGTCACCATACTCGTGTATATATTCAACGATTGCACGAGCAATGGACATACCGTCATAGGTGGATGTTCCTCTGCCGATCTCATCAAGAAGTACAAGCGATCGGGACGAAAGATTGTGAAGGATCATAGATGTCTCAAGCATCTCCACCATGAAGGTTGACTCGCCACGGGAAATATTGTCGGAAGCACCCACACGGGTAAAGATCTTGTCGCAGTATCCTATCCTTGCCTCGGTTGCCGGCACAAAACAGCCGACCTGAGCCATGAGGACGATGAGTGCCGTCTGTCTCAAAAGGGCGGACTTACCGGCCATATTCGGACCTGTGAGGATGATTACCTGCTGGTTTTCGTTGTCAAGATATATATCATTCGGCACGAATTCTTCCCCGGCCTGCATCATGGTCTCAATCACAGGGTGACGTCCCTGTTTGATGTCCACAACCTTACTGTCATTCATCTGTGGACGGCAGTAACGATTGGTTACTGACAGCTCTGCAAATCCAGAAAGCACATCCAGACGCGCAAGGATACGGCAGTTCTTCTGAATAAGGGATATATTCGACTGAATCTTTGCCACAAGTCCCGCATATATCTGAGACTCAAGAACATATATCCTCTCCTCCGCCCCAAGGATCTTCTGTTCATATTCCTTGAGTTCTTCCGTGATATATCGTTCGGCGTTGACAAGAGTCTGCTTTCTGATCCACTCCTGCGGCACGTTGTCCTTGTGGGCGTTGCGCACCTCGATATAGTAGCCAAAGACATTGTTGAAGCCTATCTTTAGGGAAGATATGCCCGTACGCTCCACCTCACGCTGCTGTACTGCAAGAAGGTATTCCTTACCATGACGGGCAATGTTTCTGAGCTCGTCAAGCTCATCGTTTACACCGGCAGCAATCACATCTCCCTTACCAAGTGCAGATGCTGTCTCCGGGTGCATTGTTCTGCCAAGATATTCAAGAAGTTCTGCGCAGTCACCCATATTGCCTATGAGTTCATCCAATGCCTGTACTCCCTTTCCTTGGCATAAGTTCATGATTGGAGCTGTCTGGCTGAGTCCCCTTTTAAGCTGCATCACTTCGCGCGGCATAATCTTGCCTGCTGCCGCACGCGAAATGATTCTCTCAAGATCTCCGATATCGCCTATCATGGTCTGGAGGTGGCTCAGATCATCCTGATTATCCACAAAATGCTGTACGACAGAATATCTCGCTTCAAGTTCCTGCAGGTCCATCACCGGCATAGCCAGCCACGCCCTGAGCATACGTGCACCCATAGGCGATGAGCATTTGTCCATTACATCCACAAGCGAAGTTCCTTCCTTTCCTGCAGTCGATGCAAAGATTTCCAGATTACGGAAAGTGAAACGGTCCATCCACACGAAAGCACCCTCGTCTATTCTTGAGATCGAGCATATATTCTTAAGATCCGTGTGCTGAGTCTGCTCCAGATAGATGAGCAAAGCACCTGCAGAAGTGATTCCAAGCGGGAAATTATCTATTGCAAAGCCCTTGAGCGAGTCCACTCTAAGCTGTCTTTTGAGTCTTTCCACAGAACTTTCATATACGAAAGCCCATTCCTCAAGGGTGGAAATATAATATTGGTCACCGTATCTTTCTTTGGTTCCTTTTTCGAAGCCACGAGCCACCAGAAGTTCCTTTGGAGCGAATGAGGCGAGCAGTGTTCCGATATAGTCAAGCGAGCCCTCTGCCACCTGGAAGGTACCTGTGGAAACATCAAGGAAAGCTGCTCCACACTTGTCCTTATGGTATGTGAGTCCAGCTATATAGTTATGCTCCTTCTGTTCAAGGAGCTGCTCGCTGAATGCCACGCCCGGGGTCACAAGTTCTGTAATACCACGCTTGACGATCTTCTTGGTAAGTTTCGGATCCTCAAGTTGGTCGCATACTGCCACCTTATAGCCTGCGCGCACAAGTCTCGGAAGATAGGTTTCAAGGGAGTGATGAGGAAAACCGGCCATCGGAATAGCTCCCGGAGTGGCGCTGGAACGCTTTGTGAGCACGATTCCAAGAACCTTGCTTGCTGTCAGCGCATCTTCGCCGTATGTTTCATAAAAGTCTCCACACCTAAACAGAAGCACTGCTTCAGGATGTTCCGCCTTCATGGCGAAATACTGCTTCATCATAGGGGTTTCGGTAGGTTTCTTCTCTGCCATATCTGTTATTTTCCTTATATCGTATGTGCACCTTGCGCGCTCTTACGCGCGCACACGTAAATCGAGCAAATTTACTTATTTTTTTCGAGGTGACAACACGTTTGACGTGTATAGATTATCTGGCAACAACCGCAATCGGACAAATGCGGCGTAATAATATAGAATATTATTATATTTGTAGATTGTAATGTAATGGAGCAATGGTGCTCATTGCAGAAATTTCCTGTATGAAAAGGGTTCTGATCATAACATATTATTGGCCTCCGACAGGTGGCTCCGGCGTGCAGAGATGGGTGAAGTTTGCCAAATACCTGCCTTCTGAGGGCTGGCAACCGGTGATTTACACACCGGAGAATCCGGAACAGCTGGCTGTGGATACCTCGCTTGAGACGGAAATCCCTACTGAGGTGGAGGTCTTGAAGACTCATATTGTGGAGCCCTATGAACTTTATAAGAAGTTCCTCCGAAAATCTGGTCATAGCAAGGAAATCGTGGAGGTGAATCCTGTGAATGCCCAGAACAAATCGTTTGCCCAGAAGGCTGCGATGTGGATACGCGGAAACTTCTTCCGTCCGGATCCGCGATGCCTTTGGATCAGACCTTCCGTAAAGTTCCTGAAAAAATATCTTGAGGAGCATCCCGTAGACCTTATTGTCAGCACGGGACCTCCCCAATCGATGCATCTTATCGGTCGCAAACTGGCGCACGAAACCGGTCTTCCTTGGATTGCCGACTTCCGTGACCCGTGGACCAAGATATTCTATTTCAAGCATTTATCAATGACTCGTCTGACCGAGAGATGGCACAAGAAAATGGAGAAGAAGGTGTTGGACGATGCTTCTGTGGTGGTGGCTGTGTCTCCGCTTGTGCAACAGGAATTCCAGGCAATGACCCAGACTCCGGTAGAACTCATCACCAACGGATTTGACGAATGCGACTTCAGAGATGAGACTGCTGAAGAAGACTGCAATGCACAGTCTGCAGCAGGTGGTCTGGATAAGGATTTTGTGATCACGCACACAGGATTGTTCGCTGCAGACGGCAATCCTACAACACTCTGGAAAGTGCTTGCGGAAAAGTGCTCAAAGAACGAAGCTTTTGCCAAGGCGTTAAAGATAAGATTTGTCGGTAAAACTGACGAGGTGATTTTTGAGTCTCTGCGTTCTGAAGGCCTGGATGGCCACCTCACCGACCTGGGTTACCAGCCGCATGCGGTGGCTGTGGAGGAACAACGGAAGGCGTCGCTTCTGATTCTCCCGCTGAGAAAGGAGCCGGAATATAAGGCTGTGCTACCAGGAAAACTGTTTGAATATCTGGCTTCATGGAGACCTGTGCTGGGAATCGGCCAGCCGGATGGTGCGATGTCGATGATTCTCAATACCACCAAGACTGGCGTGGTGCTTGACTGGGAAGACAAGTCTTCTCTTGACAGATATATCGAACTCTGCTGGCAGAACCACATCAAGGGCACTCTGACCGTAGAGGATGCTGACATATCTCAGTTCACCCGCCGCAATCTCACCCGCCGCATGGCACAGTTGTTTGATAGTCTCTGCGATACTGATCGTGCAACACCCAGACTGTAAGGAAAAAGAAAAGAACAAACGTCCGTCCGGAAAATCAGGCATATTCCCGGATGGAAATATTAGAAATGAATATGAATAAGGAAACATTGAAGAAGATACTGATATATGCAGGCATCGTTCTGCTGTTTGTGGTGCTGGCATATGGATTCGTGCCACAGGTGCTCGAGGGCAAGATTGTGAACCAGAGCGATATTGCATCTTGGAAGGGAATGGCCAATGAGGCTATAACCCACAATGCAGCACATCCGGAGGATCCGACAGCATGGACAAACTCCATGTTCGGAGGAATGCCGACCACTGCAACCATAGACGACTTCGAGGGTGACTGGACGCAGAAAATATATAAGTTCCTCCTCACTGGCCGCAGACCTGCGACATATATCTTCCTCGCACTTCTTGGAGGCTTCCTGCTAATGCTTTCTATGGGAATAAACGGCATCCTGGCCGTGGCTGGAGCCATTGCAGTGGCATTCTGTTCATATAATATGCAGATTATCCAGGTGGGCCATAACACCAAGATGCAGGCGATTGCCTATTTCCCTTGGGTTCTGGCTGCTGTGATATTTACTTATAAATCTGCTTTGAGATTGCCAAGCGTCGCTCGCAATGGCGAGGAAAATGGAGCTTGCAATGACGAAAGGTGTGTTCAATGGAAGGAGTGGCTGCCAAAGACCGTGATGGGAGCTACATTATTCGGCCTCGCACTAAGCATGCAGATCAAGGCCAACCACGTCCAGATCACATATTACCTTGCAATTGTGATATTCACATATGCGATTGCGCAGTTGGTCGACCTCTGCATCCATAAGGAAAAACGCGCCAAGCTCGGACGTTTCTTCGCAGCATCAGGTCTGCTTCTTGTACTTGGACTTGTGGGCATGGCGACCAATGCAAACAAGCTCATCCCGACATACGAATACACAGAATATACTATGCGAGGCGGCTCTGAGCTCTCATCTGACAGCGACACCCACAATTCAAAGGGCCTGGATCTGGAATATGCCACAGCCTGGTCATATGGAATCAATGAAATGCCTAATCTCTTGATTCCAAACTTCAACGGAGGATCCTCGTCAGGCGCTTTGGACCTTGATTCGGAAACAGGAAAACTACTCAAGAGAGCTGGCCAGCCACGCCTTAGAGAAACGCTCAAACATATGCCTCTCTACTGGGGTCCACAGCCATTCACTGCCGGCCCAATGTATCTGGGAGCCATTTCCATCTTCCTTTTTGTGCTCGGAATCTGCCTCATAAAAGGACGCGAAAAATGGTGGATCATTATTTCATCTTTGATTGCCATAATGCTTGCCTGGGGCAATCACTTCATGTGGTTCACCAGACTTTGGTTCGACTATGCACCATTCTATAACAAGTTCAGAACCGTTTCAATGGCTCTTACTGTACTTCAGGTGACTGTTCCGCTTCTTGGATTCCTTGTGCTTGACAGATTTGCCAAGGAACAATACGAGAAGAAGGACTTTATGAAGGCTGGATATATAGCTTACGGCATCACCGCCGGCTTCTGCCTTCTCTGTATGCTTATGCCAGGAATTGCAGGAACATATACAGGAGCTGCGGATGCGGGTCAGCCAGACATTCTAATTGATGCCCTCATCGTTGACAGACAGTCTCTTATGACACGCGATGCACTCAGATCACTTATCTTCATCACAATTGCTTTTGCATTGATGATCTGGGCATTCCGCATCCCAAAGACTGATGCTGTCGGAAAGAATGGTTCATTTGTAAGAAAAGGCAGAATGTCCATTATGGCAATAGCAATGGTTGCGCTTGTGTGGATAGATATGTCAAGCATCGGTAAACGCTTCCTCAATAAGGAGCATTTCGTGACCAAAAAGGATTTCAGTGCTCAATATGAGCCAAGACTAGTTGACGAGATCATCCTTGAGGACACATCTCTTGACTATCGTGTACTTGACCTCAGCGTAAACACTTTCAACAGCTCAATCCCAAGCTATCATCACAAGACAATCGGAGGTTACAGTCCTGTTAAATTACAACGTTATCAGGATCTTATAGAGAAATATATAACTTCTGAAATCCGTTCAATCCATAAGGTCATAGGAGAATCTGCAACTGTTTCCGAAGTCTCTGCAAATCTTCCGTACCTACCTGTAACTTCCATGTTAAATGGCAAGTATATCATACTTGGAGACGATTTTTCACCGGCCATCAACGCACATGCATTCGGCAACTGCTGGTTTGTGGATTCTGTGATTCCTGCGGCCACTCCGGACGAGGAAATTGCACTCATTGGGGTGGCAGACCTACGAACTGCTGCAGTCATAGGTGACGACTTCAAATGGGCTCAGGAGGCAGCTATATCGGCAACTCCTGCTGACTCTACAGATGATCTTACTGCAATGGCAGATGTGATGAATCCCGCTGGGGACGAAATCGCCCTGATAAGCTATGCTCCAAACGAACTCCGCTACGCATTCAGCACGGAGCGTGAACGCGCTGCGATCTTCAGTGAAATATATTATCCAAAGGGTTGGAAAGCATGGATCGAGCCATCTGGCGCATATGGTGAAGTGCTCGACGGCCTCTACAAACCGACATCACAGGCCCAGGAAATCGACATCTTCCGTGCAAACTGGATGCTCCGTGGAGCCATTATTCCTTCAGGTGAGGGTCAGCTGATAATGCGATTCGAACCGGATTCATACCGTATCGGCAAAAACATCTCACTTGCAAGCTCTATCACACTTATTATACTTCTCCTGACATCTGTCCTCGGCATCGTTGCAACTTGGCGAAGGAATAACGGATAAGCAAGACTCATTTGAAATAACAACTAAAATAACATATTTATGAAAACCAAGTTAATCGCCTTAATCTCACTGATCTGCATCGGTCTGTCATCTTGCTACGATGACTCCATGCTGCTTGACCGCATGGACAATTACGACCAGCAGCTTGCAGATCATGCAAACAGGCTTGCTGCTCTGGAAATCCTCTGCAGTCAGATGAACACCAACATCACATCTCTTCAGTCCATCATTGAAGCTGTTCAGGCTCAGGACTATATCACTTCAGTGACTCCTATCACCGAGGGGGATGTAGAAGTTGGTTACACAATCAATTTCCTTAATGCTTCTCCTGTGACCATATATCATGGCAAGGCTGGCGCAGATGGTGCAGACGGCCAGGACGGCGCTGCTGGTAAGGATGGTCATACGCCTGTGATCGGCGTTAAGAAGTACGTTGACCAGGTATATTATTGGACCATTGACGGAGAGTGGTTGCTGGACGAAAAGGGTAACAAGGTCAGGGCTGTTGGTCAGGACGGTAAGGATGGAAAGGATGGTAAAGATGGCGAGGATGGCTATTCAGGCTCATCTGGTTCTTCAAGTTCATCAGGCAACGGTCGTGACGGTATCACTCCGAAGCTCAAGATCGAGGCAGACTACTGGTGGGTGTCATATGACTATGGCAACACTTGGCAGCAGCTTGGCAAGGCAGTCAGCGAGGAATCTTCGTCTGGCAATGTTTACAGCGACTCCATCTTCGAGAGCGTGACCATCGAGAATGATGCAGTCAAGCTTGTGCTTCTCGAGGGTGAGACTTTCTATATCCCAAGACATCAGAAGATCAACATTCTTCTTAATCTTGATGGCAATCAGGCGACAGTTACCCCTGGAGAAACTTTATACATTTCATATACTCTTGAAAATGCTACAGATGAGACGCTTGTCACAGCCGGTTCAGACGGCAACTACAAGGTCCGTGTCAAGGCAACAGATTCGGCTAATGGTGTAATAGAGGTTGACTGCCCTAAGCCATATGTGGATGGCTTCGTGAATGTCACAGTATCTGACGGCAACGGCTACTCATATGTGAAGTGCATCTCCTTCTGCGAGCGCCAGATGTCACTGTACAATGGCTATGAATATAATGTCAATGCTCAGGGTGGCGAAGTTAATATCCCGTTCGATATCAACTTCGATTACACCGTGTCAACAAACGAGAGCTGGATCAGTGTTGTTGAGACCAAGGCTCAGATGCGCGAGGGCAGCATAAGTCTTTCTGTAGAGCGCAACAGTAACATGTATTCACGACAGGGAGTACTGAATGTCTATGCAGACGGCAATGCTAACACTCCTTTCTGCCAGATCTATATCAATCAGGCATCATCAGAGTTCAGCATCTCAAAGTCTTCTTTTGTGGCAGAGTCTGAGGCAAGTGAACTTTCGACAACCATCGTATCCAGCAATGGCCTTGCATTCAATACTGAGGAACTTCCGAGCTGGATCGAGGTCAGCACTGAGGATTATGGTTCATCATATGGTGTAACCATCAAGGTGTCTCAGAACCAGGACGGTCAGATGCGCTCTGCAGAGATATCATGCTACGACGAGACCATGTCAAATGCCCTTGGCACAATCAAGGTGGTTCAGCGTCCATATCTTAGCGACGATGCCTCAGCGATGATCTTCAGGGTGAGGGCAAACTTCGCAAATAACTTCACTTGCTCGGTGCCGATTACATACTATAATTATAGTTATTACCCAGACTGCTTTATCGACTGGGGTGATGGCACGATAGAACACATAACATCAACAAGCAATCCAAGCCATACATACGAAGGTCTTACCGAAGGAAAGGATTTCGAGGTGAAGATTACGGGTTATGTTCCGGCATTAAGTGGTGGCGGAGCAGATTCAGGAGTCACACATGTGCTTCAGTGGGGAAATACCGGTCTTAGAAGCATGAGTAGTGCTTTCAGTGGAAACAACCGTCTTGAATCGATTCCGGCTGACAACACAGGTGCCTTTGCTGAAGTGACATCTTTTAGCCGTTGTTTCTATGGTTGTTCAAGCTTGACAGATCTCCCAGAAGGTCTGTTTGCGAATAATCCTAATGTGACAGATTTTGAGTATTGTTTCTATGGTTGTTCAAGCTTGACAGAGATACCTGAAGGCTTGTTTGCGAATAATCCTAATGTGAAATATATTAGGTCTTGTTTCTATGGTTGTACAAGCTTGACAGAGATACCTGAAGGCTTGTTTGCGAGTTGTCCGAATGTGACATCTTTTGGGTATTGTTTCAGAGGTTGTTCAAGCTTGATAGATCTCCCAGAAGGAATATTTGCCAATAATCCTAATGTGACATCTTTTGAGTCTTGTTTCTCTGGTTGTTCAAGCTTGACCTCTATTCCAGAGGGGTTGTTTGTAAATTGTCCGAATGTATATAATTATCCTGATGACGAAGGAGGTTTTATTAGATGTTTCTCTGGTTGTTCAAGCTTGATAGATCTCCCAGAAGGAATATTTGCCAATAATCCTAATGTGACAGATTTTGAGTCTTGTTTCTCTGGTTGTTCAAGCTTGACAGATCTCCCAGAAGGTTTGTTTGCGAATAATCCGAATGTGACATCTTTTAGGTCTTGTTTCTATTATTGTTCAAGCTTGACCGAAGTACCGGTATCTTTGTTTGATAATAATCGTATGGTTTTGGATTTCTACGACACTTTTTATAATTGTAATTTGTCAGGAGAATCACCATACACAGAGATAGATGGAGTGAAATATCATCTCTATGAAAGATGTAATGCTCCGGATCATTTCAAGACTCCGACAAGCTACAATGATTGTTTTTATGATTGCTATAGTTTAACC
>JAEIGA010012918.1_pt1 | contig 12704 bp, 10 predicted proteins | sample 9270691 | NCBI WGS metagenome assembly JAEIGA01 (sample SAMN17057246, study PRJNA624740) | gut metagenome | biome: biome; isolation source: fecal sample | host: Bos grunniens | place: China: Xizang | collected 2019 | reverse complement strand
TTGTGGGTTGCATGTTGCTGCTGACGGCCGCTTTGCTTAGCTTCACGTATTTCGCTAAACCTCGAACCAAAGAAAAAATTTCCTGGAGAGATGCATTCATTATCGGTCTGGCACAAGCTTGCGCCGTGATGCCGGGTCTTTCTCGCTCAGGTTCAACCATTGCCACCGGTCTTTTGCTCGGAAACAAAAAAGAAAGCATCGCACAATTCTCTTTCATTATGGTGATTATTCCTATTTTGGGAGAAATGTTCCTGGATATCGTTGGTGGCGATTTTGCTGCCGCTGCTCAGAGTGGATTGCCCATCAGTGCGTTGATTGTTGGTTTTGTCAGCGCATTCGTATCGGGTTGTTTGGCTTGCAAATGGATGCTGAACATCGTTAAAAAAGGTAAGCTTATCTGGTTTGCCGTTTATTGCGCCATCGTTGGTGTTTTGTCTATCGTATTGCCTTTATTCTAACACATGACTTTACTCACAGCCGAGGAATATCAGGAAGGACAGATTTTGAGTTTCAACAAGCCTTTGGGATTCACGTCGTTCAAGTTGGTGAATGATGTGCGTTATGCTTTGTGTCGCGCGTTGAAAATCAAAAAGTTGAAAGTGGGTCATGCCGGCACGCTCGATCCTTTGGCTACCGGCGTGATGATAGTCTGCATCGGCCGTGCCACCAAGCGCATCGAGGAATTTCAGTACCAGACCAAAGAATATATCGCCACGCTCGAATTGGGCGCCACCACGCCTTCGTTCGATATGGAAAAGGAAATAGACCAGACCTACGACTACTCGCATGTAACCAAAGAAAAAGTGGAAGAATGTCTGACGCATTTTGTGGGTACCATCGAGCAAGTTCCGCCGGTATTTTCTGCTTGCAAGGTGCAAGGTCGCAGGGCTTACGAAATGGCGCGCACGGGCGAAGAAGTGCAACTGAAAGCCAAGACTTTGGTTATTGACGAAATAGAATTGCTGCAATATACACAAGGGTCGGAAACACAACGTCCCAGTGCCACCATTCGGGTGGTTTGCAGCAAAGGCACCTACATTCGCGCACTGGCCCGCGACATCGGAGAATACCTACATTGCGGCGCTTACCTGACGGCTTTGCAACGCACTCGCGTAGGTGATTTCCATTTAGATAAATGTTTAGATATCATCGAATTCAAAAACAATATTATACAACGCTCTTATGAAACTGTCGAAATTTAAATTCCATTTGCCCGAAGAACGTATTGCGCAACATCCGCCCATGTATCGCGATGAAGCCAAACTGATGGTTTTGCACAAAGATACGGGTGAAATCGAACACAGAACTTTCAAGAATATCTTGGAATATTTTGATGAAGGCGACGTGTTTATCTTCAACGATACCAAGGTATTTCCTGCTCGTCTGTACGGAAACAAGGAAAAAACCGGTGCTCAGATCGAAGTGTTCCTTTTGCGCGAACTCAACGAAGAATTTCGTTTGTGGGACGTTTTGGTAGATCCTGCCCGTAAAATCCGTATCGGTAACAAACTGTATTTCGGCGAAGACGATTCGATGGTAGCCGAAGTTATCGACAACACCACTTCGCGCGGACGTACCCTTCGCTTCCTTTACGATGGCGATCACGATTCTTTCAAAAAAGCTTTGTTCGCTTTGGGTGAAACGCCTATTCCTAAGTATATCAATCGTCCGGTTTGCGAAGAAGATGCCGAAAATTTCCAGACCATTTTTGCCCGCAACGAAGGCGCTGTGGTGGCTCCTTCTGCCGATTTGCACTTCAGCCGCGAATTGATGAAGCGTATGGAAATTAAAGGTGTAGACGCTGCTTACATCACTTTGCATATCAGCTTGGGCGGTTTCCGCGAAATCGATGTGGAAGACCTGACCAAACACAAAATGGATTCTGAACAAATGTTCATTACCGAAGAAAACGCCAACTTGGTAAATAGCGCCAAAGACAAAGGTCACAAAATCTGTACCATCGGTACTTCGGTGATGCGTGCCGTAGAATCATCTGTGGGCGCTGCCGGCCACATCAAGCCTTTCGAAGGTTGGACCAACAAGTTCATCTTCCCGCCTTACGAATTCAGTGTGCCCGACGCCATGGTAACCAATTTCCATATGCCTTATTCAACCTTGTTGATGATGACGGCTGCTTTCGGTGGCTACGAAAATGTGATGAAAGCCTACGAAGTTGCTTTGGAAGAAGGTTACAATTTTGGTTGCTACGGTGATGCTTTGCTGATTATCTAACCACGATGGCGCGTCTTTTTCTTGGTTTGGGCAGCAATCTCGGTGCAAGAGAACAACTCTTAAAAAAAGCCATCGATATGATGGAAGAGCAACTTGGCCCGATAAAAGCCCAATCTGCTTTTTACGAAACCGAAGCCTGGGGATTTCAGTCGGAACATACTTTTCTGAATGCTTGTGTTTTGGTGGAAACTTCGCTTCCGGCCAGAGAGTGCCTGCAACAAACGCAAGACATCGAGAAAGAGTTGGGACGCAGCCATAAAACGGAAAACGGTCTTTACCAAGACAGAACGATAGACATCGATATCTTGTTTTACGACAATGAAATTATCGATGACGTCGATTTGAAAGTGCCGCATCCATTGATGCATTTGCGCAGATTTGTGATGGAGCCTTTGGTGGAGATTGCAGCAGATTTTCAGCATCCGATTTTGCATAAAACTTGTGAACAAATACTTAATTCATTAACATAGTTTATTATTTGGCGTCTTGCAGAATTTTGGCTTTATAGCTTCCTTTGCGGGTCAAATTTTACAACTAACTAATTTTTATTTTTTATGAGAAAATTCAAATCTTTGAAGAGCGTTTTGATGGCTATGGCTATGCTGACTACCGCCATGGTAAATGCTCAGGTGGCTGAAACAGCAGCCATTACTCCGGAACCCGGACAGATTCCTCCTCATCCTCCCAGATTGCCCGAACAGGTAATTCCCGCTTTCCCCGGTGCTTGGGGTGCTGGTATGTTTACCCAAGGTGGTCGTGGTGGTGATGTTTACATCGTTACCAACTTGAACGACAAAGGTCCTGGTAGTTTGCGTGAAGGTTTGGAAGCCGAAGGTCCCCGTACCGTTGTTTTCCAAGTTGCCGGTATCATCATGTTGGAAACCGACCTCAACATCAACCATCCTTATTTGACCGTTGCCGGTCAGACCGCTCCTGGTGATGGTATCTGTATTGCCGGTACTTTCAACATCAACACCCACAACGTCATTGTACGTCACATCCGCGTTCGTCGTGGTGTACCCGTAGGTGGACAAGGTGATGACAACCTCGGTGGTAATCCCGATCATCATATCATCCTCGACCACTGCTCTGCTAGCTGGGGTATGGACGAAAACATCTCTCTTTATCGTCACATGAGACCTTCTGCCGACGGTAAGACTCAGATTAAGGATCCTTCTAAATACATCACTGTTCAATGGTGTATCTCAAGCGAAGCTTTGAATGCAAGAAACCACGCTTTCGGTGGCACATGGGGTGGTAATCCTTCTACTCAACACCACAACTTGTTCGCTTGTAACACTGCTCGTAACCCATCAATCGGTATGGGTGGTGCCTTCGACTATCGTAACAACGTAGTATTCAACTGGCGTCATCGTACTATGGACGGTGGTGACGAAACTTCTTTGATCAACGTTATCAACAACTACTACAAACCCGGTCCTGCCACCAACGAAAACATGCGTAGCGTTATCGCTCGTATCGAAGCTCGTCACATGTACTCTCCCGGTAGCGCTTGGGCAGCTGGCGACTGGTACGATGTTGAAAAGAATCCTAAGAATCGTCCTGGTAAGTGGTATGTAGCTGGTAACGTAATGCACGACAATGACGAAGTTACCAACAACAACTGGAAAGGTATGCGTGGCGACGAAAGATTGGCTCGCGTTAATACTCCTTTCGAAGGATGGCCCGTGGTTCCTCACCAGACTGCTTACGAAGCATTCGAATCTGTTATGGCTCACGCCGGTGCAACACTGCCCAAACGTGATGCTGTTGATGCTCGTGTTATCGAAATGGTTCGCAGTGGCAAGACTACTACCGAAACCGGTATCATCAAGGATATCAGCGAAGTAGGTGGTTATCCCGAAATGACTTTCAGCCCCAAGGAAGTGTTGAAAGACAGCGACAAGGACGGTATGCCTGACAAGTGGGAAAAGGAATTTGGTTTGAACGCCAAGGATGCCGCTGACGGTAAAGCAGATACCGACAAAGACGGTTACACCAACTTGGAAGAATACCTCAATGGTACCAATCCTACCGAATACAAAGATTATCGTAACCTTGGCAACAACGTTGACGAAATCAGCTTCAAATAATCTTGATAAAATATCATGATTGAGCGGGCGAAGATTTTTCTTCGCTCGCTTTTTTTATCGCCATGATTTGCCTTTGATTTTGTTGGATTGCTCTTGCAAAAAGAGCTTTTGGGTATTACCTTTGGAGATTGTTTTGTTCACAAGGAAATCTATCTTTTATGGCTGATCAATTTGACATCAGAAACCAATATCTCAACGATAACGAGCGTGAAATAGAGAAGGCTTTGCGACCTTTGCGTTTCTCCGATTTCAGCGGACAGAAAAAAATCGTTGAAAACCTGGAAATCTTCGTTTCTGCCGCAAAAATGCGCGAAGAACCGATGGATCATGTGCTTTTGCATGGCCCTCCCGGCTTGGGAAAAACCACTTTGTCAAACATCATTGCCAACGAATTGGGTGTAGGTTTCAAGGTGACTTCGGGTCCGGTGTTAGATAAGCCCGGTGACTTGGCCGGTTTGCTCACGTCCTTGGAGCCACACGATGTACTCTTTATCGACGAAATCCATCGTCTGAATCCGGTAGTGGAAGAATATCTTTATTCTGCCATGGAAGATTTCCGCATCGATATTATGATAGACAAAGGCCCCAGCGCGCGTTCTATCCGTTTGGATTTGAATCCTTTCACCATGATTGGTGCTACCACGCGTAGCGGTATGCTCACGGCTCCATTGCGCGCTCGTTTCGGTATCAATTGTCATTTGGATTATTACGAAACAGATGTCTTGAAAAATATCGTGCTTCGCTCGGCAAAACTCTTGCAGATTCCCTGCGATTTGGAAGCTGCCGTGGAAATTGCGCGCAGAAGTCGTGGAACACCACGTGTGGCCAATGCTTTGCTTCGCCGCGTCAGAGATTTTGCCCAAGTGAAAGGCAATGGTCGCATCACTTTGGCCATTGCTCAGTTTGCGCTTTCTGCCCTGAACATCGACACCTACGGACTCGACGAAATCGACAACAAAATATTGCTCACCATCATCGACAAGTTCAAAGGCGGACCGGTGGGTCTCACCACTATTGCCACCGCTTTAGGCGAAGATCCGGGCACCTTGGAAGATGTGTACGAACCTTTCCTTATTCAAGAGGGATTTCTGAAGCGCACGCCGCGAGGTCGCGAAGTGACCGAGCTGGCGTGGAAGCACCTCGGACGCGATCGTTTCGGAAAAGACATGGAATTGTTTTAGACTATGGCAGGCATAAAATCCTTGTTCAAAGACACAGCTATTTATGGCTTGAGCAGCATCATCGGACGATTTCTGAATTGGTGCTTGGTTCCATTTTACACCTATACGCTCCGTGCTTCGGGCGAATACGGCGTCGTGACAGAACTTTATAGCTGGACAGCGCTGGTAATCGTTATCCTAACTTACGGCATGGAAACCGGCTTTTTCCGCTTTGTAAATAAAGCCGGCGAAAAGGCCAATCAAGTGTATTCCACCACCCTATTCAGTCTGACAGGCACATCGTCCTTGTTTATTTTGCTCGGCTTGTTGTTCTTGCCACAAATTGCCGGATTCATGGGTTACGACGCGCATCCCGAATTCGTGGGCATGATGATAGGCATAGTCGCTGTCGACGCATTCTGTTGCATTCCTTTCGCTTATTTGCGCTACAAAAACCAAGCCTTGAAGTTTGCCGGGCTCAAACTGCTCTCCATTGGAGTAAACATCTTCATGAACCTGTTTTTCCTGTGGATTTGTCCGAAAATCGATGCCTGGAAACCCGAACTGATAGCATGGTTCTATCGTCCTGATTTTGGTGTCGGATATGTCTTTTTGGCAAATGTTTTCTCTACAGCTATTACCTTCCTCGCGTTATTGCCCGTTTGTCGCGTAAAGGCCGATTTCAACGGAAAACTGCTGAAAGAAATGTTGCGCTATTCTTTGCCATTGTTGGTGTTGGGAATTGCCGGCATCATGAATCAGTCTTTCGACAAAATCATCTTCAAGCATCTGTTCGACGACCAAGCTTTGGCACAAAGTCAATTGGGCATTTACGGCGCTTGCTACAAGATTGCCATTATCATGATGATGTTTACCCAGGCCTTCCGTTACGCCTACGAACCTTTCATTTTTGCCAAAAATAAGGGCGAAGACAAAAAAACTTCGTACGTGGAGGCCATGAAATATTACATCATTTTTGCCTGGTTTATTTTCCTTGGCGTGATGTTTTACATCGATATTCTGAAGTACATCATTTCTCCCGAATATCACGAAGGTTTGGTGGTGGTGCCCATCGTACTGATTTGCTATCTGTTTCAAGGCGTTTATTTCAATCTGTCGTTGTGGTACAAACTGACGGACAAAACCCAGTGGGGCGCTTATATTTCGTTGATAGGCTGTGCTTTAACCATCATTGGCAATATTATTTTCGTACCACGCTATGGTTATGTGGCCGCCGCTTGGACCTCGCTCGTTTGCTTCCTGTTGATGACTCTTATCAGTTGGTGGCTGGGACAGAAATATTATCCCATCAAATACGATATGAAATCGGCTGTGTTCTACAGCGCATTGAGCATTTTCCTGTTTATTCTCGGAATGAATCTGCCCATAGACGCTCTGTTGTGGAGACTGCTAGCCCGAACACTTATACTCGGATTTTTCCTAGTTGTGGTGATGTCGAAAGATTTACCCTTGTCGTTTTTTAAGAAATAAAGAGCTATGGTACTGAATTATATCTGGGTCGGCTTTTTTATTGTGGCATTTGTGGTGGCCATCGTTCAGAGTCTGTTTTTCGGAGACAGCGGCGTTTTTGAACGCATCATGACAAGCAGCTTCGAGATGGCTGAATTTGCCGTAATGGATATATGCCTCCCTTTGGTCGGCGTCATGAGCCTTTGGATGGGTTTTATGAAGATTGGCGAAAGAGCCGGCGCTGTGAATTTCCTTTCGCGCATCGTAGGGCCGTTCTTCGAAAAATTATTTCCCGAAATTCCTAAGAATCATCACGTTAATGGAGAATTGGTGATGAATTTTTCGGCCAATATGTTGGGTCTCGACAACGCGGCAACGCCCATGGGATTGAAAGCCATGCAAAGCCTTCAGGAACTGAATCCAAACAAGGAAACCGCTTCTAATGCACAAATTATGTTCCTGGCACTCAATACTTCAAGTATCACCATTATTCCGCTTTCGGTGATTGCACAACGCTCTATTTTGGGCGCAGCCAATCCTACTGACGTATTTATTCCCATATTGATTGCCACTTTCGTTTCCACTCTCACCGCCATCCTTTACGTAGGCATCCGACAGAAACTGAATCTTTGGAACAAGACCTTTTTATCTTGGATAGGAGCCATTGTAGCTGTCATTGCAGGCCTTGTTTTCTGGTTTTCATCGATGGATAAAGAAACGATGAACCAAGTGTCGGGAGTTTTAAGCAATAGCCTTCTTTTGGGCATTATCGTGGCCTTCATGGTGGGCGGATTGTACAAGAAAATCAATGTGTACGAGGCTTTTATCGATGGAGCAAAAGGTGGTTTTGAAACCTCGGTGAAAATCATTCCTTATCTGGTGGGAATGTTGGTCGGCATCGGCGTTTTACGCGCATCTGGCGCCATGGATCTGCTTACCGACGGCATCGCTTGGTGCTTCAATGCCTTACATATCGATACACAGTTTGTCGACGCCTTGCCCACTGCATTCATGAAACCATTGAGCGGTAGCGGTGCGCGAGCCATGATGGTGGAAAGCATGCGCGAATTCGGTCCCGACTCCTTTGCCGGACGATTATCTTGTCTGTTCCAAGGCGCCACCGATACCACCTTCTACATCATCGCACTGTATTTCGGATCGGTAGGTATCAAGAAAACACGCTACGCCGTTGGCGCCGGATTGATTGCTGATTTGGCTGGAATTTTGGCCGCTATCTTCATTTGTTATCTCTTTTTCAATTGATTATGATACAATACCACGCCAACGATATAGACATGCCTCAACTCGACACAACGCTTATGTCGCGTTGGTTGAAGCAATTGGCCGCTTTTCATCGAAGAAAATTGGGCGATATCAACTATATTTTCTGTTCCGATAAAAAGATTCTGGAAGTGAATATTGAATACTTGGGACACGATTATTATACCGATATCATCACTTTCGATTACGACGAAGGACTGCGCGTTTCCGGCGATTTATTCATCAGCTTGGAAACCGTGGCTTCGAATGCCGAGATGTTGGGCATCGCCTACGAAGAAGAACTGATGCGCGTGATGGCTCATGGCGTGTTGCATCTTTGCGGATTCAAAGATAAAAGCGATGAAGACGCCGCCAATATGCGCTTGCGCGAACAAGAAGCTTTGGCCATTTTAAATGAATTAAAAAACTGAAAATCAAAATATTAATATGAGATTTGATTACGATGTCATTGTAGTTGGAGCCGGACATGCCGGTTGTGAAGCGGCCGCGGCTGCAGCCAATATGGGTTCTCGAACCCTGCTGATTACGATGGATATGAACAAGATAGCCCAAATGAGTTGTAATCCGGCTATCGGTGGAATTGCTAAAGGTCAGATTGTCAGAGAAATAGATGCACTCGGCGGATACACCGGCATTGTTACAGACAAGACTGCCATACAATTTCGTATGCTCAACCGTTCGAAAGGGCCGGCTATGTGGAGTCCGCGTTCGCAGAGCGATAGACAAAAGTTCATTTTGGAATGGCGTCAGATTCTGGAAAACCTGGAAAATCTCTATATCTGGCAAGATGTCGTAACGTCATTGATTTTTGACGGCAAGCAGGTTTGTGGCGTAAAAACAAGTTTAAATATCTCATTTACAGCTAAAAGCGTTGTTCTAACCAATGGCACATTCCTGAACGGATTGATACACGTGGGACGCAGCCAAATTTCCGGTGGCCGCGTGGCCGAACCTGCTTCTTTCTTGCTGAGCGATCAGTTGCGCGAATTCGGATTCAGCGTAGGTCGTATGAAAACCGGTACTCCGGTGCGTATTGATGGTCGCAGTGTTCATTTCGATGAAATGGCCGAACAAGTGGGCGAAAACGACTTCCATAAATTCTCTTATCTCGATTTCAAGCCACGTCCGTTGGAACAAAAAAGCTGCTGGATTTGCTATACCAATCCACAAGTGCACGATATTCTTCGCGCCGATTTGGACGAATCGCCTTTGTACAATGGACAAATCCAAAGTATCGGGCCGCGTTATTGTCCCAGCATCGAAACGAAAATTGTCAACTTTGCCGACAAAGACCAGCATCAGTTGTTCTTGGAACCCGAAGGCGAAAACAGCCAGGAATACTACTTGAATGGTTTTTCTTCTTCCCTGCCCTTCGACACGCAATTGCGCGCTTTGCAAAGCATTCCCTGTTTCCGCGATGTTCATATCTATCGTCCGGGTTATGCCATCGAATACGATTATTTCGATCCGACGCAATTGAAGCCGAGCTTGGAAACTAAGTTGGTAGATGGTTTGTTTTTCGCCGGACAAATCAACGGAACCACTGGTTACGAAGAAGCTGCCGGACAAGGTTTGGTGGCCGGTATCAACGCTCATATCCATTGTCACGGCGGCGAAAGTTTTATCTTGTCGAGAGATGAATCGTACATCGGCGTGCTTATCGACGATCTTATCAACAAAGGTGTGGACGAACCTTACCGTATGTTTACTTCGCGTGCCGAATACCGCATTCTGCTTCGTCAGGATGATGCTGATGCCCGCTTGACAGAAAAATCATATCGAATTGGTCTGGCTACAAAAGAGCGTTACGATTTGTGGATAGAAAAGAAAAATGCCATCGAAAAGCTGACCGAATTTACACAGAATTATTCCATCAAAGCCAAATATATCAACGCTGCTTTGGAAAGTTTGGGCACGGCTCCTCTAGAACAAGGTGTACGTTTGAGCAACCTTATTTTGCGTCCTCAATTGAGTTACGATTTGCTGAAGGATCATATTCCTGCCTTGCGCGAACACTTGGAAAAAATCCCCAATCGTCGAGAAGAAATCACCGAAGCCACAGAAATCAAGATTAAATATCAGGGCTACATCGAAAGAGAACAAATGCAAGCTGAAAAGATTCAACGCTTGGATAGTATTCGCATTGCTGGAAAATTCAACTACGAAGAAATACAGTCTTTGTCATTCGAAGCGCGTCAGAAGTTGATCAAAATTCAGCCGGAAACTTTGGGTCAAGCCAGCCGTATTCCCGGTATTTCTCCCAGCGATATAAGCGTACTTTTGGTACTTTTAGGACGATAATTTCACGAATATTTTAAAATTGTTCCACGAGGAACAATAACATCAAAACAAAGTATTTCAGCGAGTTAGAAAGATTCTTTGTTCAATTTAAAGAGTGATATTCTTGTTTATAAGAGGTTTTACAAAGGATATAGCACAGATAAAATACTAGGATATTAGTGGTACAAAAAAGGATAAATATTTCTGAAAAGAATCACATTGTTTCACGTGAAACTTTGACAATTATTTCGCTTAAAAATCATGCTTAGCACTCATAAACATCTTCAAGCAATATTGGAAAGGGTTCCTGAAAATCCGGGAATCTATCAATATTTTGACAAAAAAGGAACGGTGATTTATGTGGGTAAAGCCAAAAATCTTAAACGACGCGTACACTCCTATTTCAACAAAAACCACGACGATTCGCCTAAAACAAGAATACTGGTAAGCAAGATTGCCGATATTAAATACACCGTGGTGGAAAGCGAAATGGACGCGCTGCTGCTAGAAAACAATCTGATAAAAAAATACAAACCGCGTTACAATATTCTGCTCAAGGACGATAAAACTTATCCCAGCATCTGTGTGAAAAGAGAAGCTTTTCCGCGCATATTTATGACCAGAAAAATTGTGAAAGACGGCTCGGAATATTTCGGACCTTATAGTTCGGTTCCAATGGTCTATACCCTACTCGATCTGATAAAAAAACTATATCCTATCAGAACTTGTTCGCACAGTCTGGATAAAAAATCGATCGAAAATGGCAATTACCAGCTTTGTCTGTATTATCACTTAAAAAAATGCAAAGCACCTTGCATGGGTTATCAGAGCGAAGAAGAATACGATGAAAATATCAAACAGGTGAAGCAAATCTTGAACGGAAATTTAAAGCAAGTTGAAGCTTTGCTGATAGAAGAAATGCAAGAAGCTGCCGAAAAATTAGCCTTTGAAAAGGCGCAAGAATGCAAAGACAAACTGGATTTATTGGAAAATTATCGAAGCAAATCCTATATCGCCAACACCAATCTGAGTCATCTGGATGTATTCTCATACGACGAAAACGAACATTCTGCCTTTATCAACTACTTGAATATTGCCAACGGCGCGGTGGTGCAAACCTATACCATCGAATACAAAAAACAGATTGAAACGGAAGAAAAAGAATCGATTTTGGCCAGCGGTATTTTCGAGATAAGGCAAGCTTTAAAAAGTAGAAACCGTCGTATTTTGGTGCCTTTCATTCCTAGTTTTGAAGAAAAAGGCGTTGAATTGGTGGTTCCCAAACGAGGTGACGCCAAAAAATTGATGGATTTATCGCTCAGAAATGTGAAACAATACAAGCTGGATTTGTTGAAACAACAGGAAAAACTAAATCCTGAACAGCGTGCCACCAGCTTAATGACAAAAATGAAAGAAGATCTTCATCTGAAAGAACTGCCCTGGCATATTGAATGCTTCGACAACTCAAATATTCAAGGAACAAATCCGGTGGCATCCTGTGTGGTATTCAAAAAAGCTAAACCATCCAAGAAAGATTATCGTCATTTTAAGATAAAAACCGTCGAAGGTCCTAACGACTTTGCTTCGATGGAAGAAATTTTGACGCGTCGTTATAGTCGTTTATTGAAAGAAGAAGCGGAACTTCCTCAATTAGTGGTAGTTGACGGTGGTAAAGGACAATTGCACTCGGCGGTAGTAGCCATGTCTAACATCACTAAAAACGAAATGTTCAACGATTGGAGCGAGGAAGAAAAGCGTGCTGGTCAGGATAAGATTAACCAAATACAGCTGATTGGTATCGCCAAAAGATTGGAGGAAATATTCTATCCGGGCGATTCTATTCCTTTATATCTTGACAAACGCTCAGAAACTCTGAAGGTTATACAACATTTACGCGACGAAGCACACCGTTTTGGCATCACTTTCCATCGCGATTTGCGCAGTAAATCTCAGATTCATTCCGAATTGGATGATATTAAACACATTGGCGAAAAAACCAAGACCAAACTACTGAAAGAATTCAAAAGTATTGCCGGTATCAAAAAAGCAAGTAAAGAAGACTTGGTAAATTGCGTAGGCGAAAGCAAAGCCGGTATTATTTACGATTACTTCAACAGCAAGCAATAATAAATATTCGTCTGCGAAAATTTAATAAATAAAATAACTAATTGATTATGAGAATATTAAT
>JAEIGA010012917.1_pt1 | contig 12704 bp, 10 predicted proteins | sample 9270691 | NCBI WGS metagenome assembly JAEIGA01 (sample SAMN17057246, study PRJNA624740) | gut metagenome | biome: biome; isolation source: fecal sample | host: Bos grunniens | place: China: Xizang | collected 2019 | reverse complement strand
CACTCATTGTTGTTGCAGAATATGCACTCAATGAAGAAATCAGAGCAGAAGGCGCAGTTTCCTTTGTAGTGCTTATGCTTTGCGGAGCAGGCGCTTCAGCAACTCTTATTAAGCTTAATAAGCAAAGGAAAAAAGAAAAGAATAATTAATTAAGAAAAACCTCTTACGGAAGTAAGAGGTTTTTTATGCAAAAAGTTAAGCCGAGAGTGCAAAGCTTAAAGCGCAAAATATAAGTGTGGAGTGCAGAGTGCAAAATGACGCGAGGATACGGAAGATGCTATCTGATATATGATATGTGTTAACTTTTTCTACACAAAAATGTTAAATAATTGTTGACATTATATTTAATTATTGTAAAATATTACTAATAGAATATTTTATAAGGAGAGAGATTCTATGGATTTAAGCAAACTTATTGAAAAAAAGAATGAGTATGCTCAATATATTATTGACGATATTACTCATATCTGCACAGCATTCGAAAAAAGAGGTCCGGGTTGTAAGGGTGAGCAACAGGCTTGCGAATATCTTGCAGAAGAAATGAAAAAATTAGGCTGTGATACAGTCTATGTTGATGAGTTTAAGGAGAACCCAGGCTCATTCTTCGGTTGGATTAATTTCACAATAACCTTTGTTTTATTAGCTTTTGTGGCATACTTTTTTATGCCGGCTCTTTCAATTATATTAATCGCTCTCGGTCTTATTCTTTGTGTTCTTCAGTTTGGTCTTTACAAAAAGGTTGTTGATAAATTTTTTAAAGAAAAAATCGGACACAATGCTGCTGGTTTTAAAAAGCCAACAGGCGAAGTAAAGCGCAGAATTATTTTTAATGGACATCCTGACGCTGCTTGGGAATGGCCAATTAAAGAGAAATTTTCATATCTTGGCTTCGATATACATATGATTACTTGTTTTATCGGTGCTTTTTACGTTTTAGGTATTTCAATAGCGCGTCTTTGTGGAATTGACCTCGGTCTCGCAATAAAGCTTGGTCTTGGCGCTCTTGTTTTTGTTCCTTTCTGGATTGGTCTTTACTTTATGTGGAACAGAAACAAATATGTTGATGGCGCTAACGATAACCTTACAGGCTGTTATATGGGTATGGCTATCCTCAAAATGCTTCAGGATGAAGGTATTGAGTTTGAAAACACAGAAATCGGTGTTGTTCATACAGGCTCTGAGGAAGCTGGTCTTCGCGGCGCTAAGGCATGGTGCGAGGCTCATAAGGACGAATTCAACGATGTTCCAACCTTTGTTTTCTCTTATGATACAATTGCTCAGAATGAGCACCTCAGCGTAAACTATCGCGACCTCAATGCAACAGTCAAGGTTGATAAGGATGTTTCAGACCTCTTCTACGAAGCTTGCGTAGAGCTTGGTATTCCTTGCGGTAAGGGTATGGTTCCACCTCTTGGCGGTGCAACTGACTCGGCAGCTTTTGCTCAGGCGGGTATGCGCTCAACAGGTATCACAGCTCTTAACCACGCTCTTCCTGATTTCTATCACACAAGACGCGATACACCTGATGCACTTAACAAGTCCTGTCTTGCAGATTGTTTAGCAGCATCGGTTAAGGCACTCGAAATGTTTGACAACGGTGCTAAGCAATAATATTTGGCGAATAGCTTTGTATTGCCACCTCTCGCAGTATTCTTATACAGCGTCGGGTGGCAATTCTTCGCTCTTCATCCAAATATTATTGCTTAGCAGGGTGTATTGTTCTCAATACCAAAGAAACTATTTTGCCAGCTCTCTCAGTACCTTTGTACGCCTACGCTCGTTAAATCTTCGTCATTCATCCCAATCTTATTACTTAGCAAGCTTTATCATTCTCAATAACAAACAAACTATTTTGCCACCTCTCGCAGTATTCTTATACAGCGTCGGGTGGCAATCTTTTAGCCAATAGTAATTAGCAGTTAGCAAGTTTTAGAAATATATAAGTAAAAAACAGCAGATAGCATCAAGCTATCTGCTGTTTACTATCGATTAATTGTTGACTGCTAAAAAACCATACACAGAAATGGAACAAAAACAAGAGCAGGCAACATATTTGCAACTTTTATTTTTGTTACACCAATTAAATTCAAGCCGATTGCAACTATCATAACCGAACCTGCGCAAACAAGCTCAGCCACCGCAAAATCGCTGAGGAAAGAACCGAGGATAATCGCGAGCGTTACAAGGCTACCCTGAAAAACGAGAACAAATCCTGCTGAACACATTACGCCAAAACCAAGAGTAGTGGCAAGCATTGCAGATGAAATCATATCAAGCAAAGCCTTTGTATAGATCATCTCATTGTCGCCAGATATACCTGCATTTAAAGAACCGACGATAGTCATAGCACCCATACAAAACAGGAGTGAGGCGGTAACAAAACCCTCTGAAAAGGTTGATGTATCAGGTTGCTCTTTTCCGCTTTTCTCTCGATTTTTCTGGAATCTGTTACCTAATTTAACTAATTTTCCGTCAATATCAATTAATGTTCCGATAATTGTACCAAGCACAAGAGAGATTACCATAACAAGCTGGTTCTGTCCCTTTAGTAAACCGCTTATGCCTATTGCAATAGTGCAAAGGCCGATAACAGACATTATCTGACCTGTGATTTTTTCGGGAATAGCTTTTTTGAATATAAGGCCTACGGCACTACCTATAATTACAGTCAGCGTATTAACAAATACGCCACTGAAACTTTGCAAAATTTCCATATTTATTCTCCTTTGAAAAGATTCCAAGGATAAACCTGATTGTCAGGCTCACTGCAGAAAATCATTTCTTCTTTTGTTGTAGGATGTGTAAAAGTGATTTTATGAGAGTAAAGGGCAATTTGACAATTTGTTCTATCCTTACTGCCATATTTTATATCTCCTGTAAGGCACAGTTTTCTCGAGGAAAACTGCACACGAATCTGGTGTGTTCTGCCGGTATGAAGAATTATATGTACAAGCGCTTTGTTCTCTGTTTCCCTCTTAACTTCGTATTCAAGAGATGCATCCTTAACGCCTTTTCTTATTCTGTTAACAACATATGAGCGGTTCTTTCGGGAATCTTTAAATAAAAAATCTTTTAGTGTGGCTGATTTTTCTTCCGGTATGCCGTCAAGCACTGCAAGATATTCTTTTTTTAGTTTGCCTTCTGCAATATCTTTAGAAAGGGCGGCGGCACTTTTTTTGTTGTTAGCAAAAACCATAACTCCGCCTACGTTTCTGTCTAATCTGTGAAGTAAATGTAAGGGTTTACCGGCTCTTTCGCTTAAAAGACCTATTATGCCTTTTTCTGTAGTGGAATCCTCACTGGAAATACCTACAGGCTTTATGCAAACTGTAATATCTGTATCTTCATATAAAACACTTAAATCAGTATACTCCATAAACAACTCTCAAATTTCAAAAAATCTATAGACTATACTACTACAAAAATCTCTTTTTTTCAACAAAAAATAAAAACCTGATAAAATCATCAGGTTTTCTAACATAATTTGTAAATCAGATTTTTGAGAATCCGTGGCTATTGATAAGCGCATCAATTTTCTTTTTCTCTTTACATAACGGACATTCATGTGCAGAGGTGTTAAAGTATCCGTCTAAATCGTGAGGATTGAAAACGGAATTAACTTCATATTTACCGCATTTATCTGTAGATGAGAATATTGCGGAAACACCAACAATATTACCACCGTAATAGTTAACTGCTTCAATAGCGGCATTGGCTGTAACGCCGGACGCAACAGAAACCGCAAGAACAAGAACATGCTTACCCTTAATCATAGGAACAATATTATCGCGGAACATCATCTGAGAGCCTGAAATCATTTCAGGGGTAACAATGTAAATTGTTTGGTGAGCGTTAATATTTGAAAAAGAATGCTTTGTAAGCTCGTTTGCAAGGCAAGTGCCGATAACCTCTGTACCGTCAAGGCAAAGAATTGTATCAATAACAGTAGTTGAATAGTTATAGCTTTCGCAAAGCTCCTGAGCTACTGCCTTTGCTTCGGAAAGGCGGGATTTCTGCGCAGCAACATCAATATAGTAATTTGTATGAGAATGATTTGATGCAAAGTGTCCCTTTGCAACGCGAAGATAAAGATTCTTGCGTTTTGTTTTGATTTTTTCAATGTTTGTTGTAGGCATAAAAAATCCCCTTTCAGATAGGCTATAGAAATATTTTATAATAAACACATTATAAAAATCAATTCACATTCTATCTAAAAGGAGAAGAGCGTTTTTGTAGAATTTATTTAATCATTTCTTCAAATTCCGCTTCTGAAATGACTTTTATTCCTAAATCGTTTGCCTTTTTTAGCTTGCTTCCTGCACTTTCACCTGCAAGAACCATACTTGTTTTAGCGGAAACAGAGCCAGAAGCCTTACCGCCGAATTTTTCAATAATCTCCTGAGCCTCGCGCCTGCCGTATTTCGTAAGAGTACCTGTAAGCACAAAGGTCATGCCATCAAAGCGCTTATCCTCAATCTCTGTAAGATTTTTCATATTAAGACCCATTTCATGAAGCTCGTCAATCATTGCTCTTGTTTCAGGAAGAGAGAGGGATTTGACAAGCGTTTCAGCGCTTATCTGACCCATACCATCGATTTCCATAATATCATCAACAGAAGCATTGAGGAGGCTTTGCATATCACCAAAGTGGTTAGCAAGAAGCTTTGCAGCTTTAAGACCTATATGGTGAACGCCTAATGCGAAAATAAGCTTGAAAAGGTCGTTTTCTTTTGATTTTTCAATAGCATCAAGAAGATTAAAGGTGCTTTTTTCCCCCATTCTTTCAAGGGAGACAAGCTCCATTGGGCTGAGCCTGTAAATATCAGATGCTTTTTTTATAAGTCCCTCATTTACAAGCTGCTCTAATACCGCGGAGCCGAGACCTTCAATATCCATAGCATCTCTTGAACAAAAATGTATAAGCTTTCTCAGAAGCTGTGCAGGGCAATCAGGGTTAATACAACGTATTGCAACCTCACCATCAACCCTTGCTACCTGACTTTCACAGGCAGGGCATTTTTCGGGATAGGTGAACACCGGATTTTCGCCATTGTGGGACTGTACACCAAGAACCTCCGGAATAATATCGCCTGCTTTACGGACAATAATTGTATCACCTATAGCAATGCTTTTATCTTTTATAAAATCTTCATTATTAAGTGTTGCTCTTGAAACTGTAGTACCTGCAAGAATAATTGGCTGAAATATAGCAGTAGGCGTTAAAACACCTGTTCTGCCAACCTGAATTTCAATATCAAGAAGCTTTGTTGGTTTCTCTTCAGGCGGATATTTAAATGCAACTGCCCATTTCGGGAACTTTGCAGTAGAGCCTAATTCCTCGCGCATTGAAAAATCGTCTGTTTTTATAACTGCGCCATCAATATCAAAGCTCAGCTTACCGCGATTATCGCCAATGCTCTGTATTTTGGCAATTGCTTCGTCCATTGTGTCGCAAAGAGCGTAACCGGGAACAGTAGGGAAACCTAATTCAGCAAGGTAATCGAGAGACTCCTTGTGCGAATGAACCTCTTTGCCGCCTTCTTTTTGCTGAATATTAAAAATGAAAATGTCAAGCTTTCTTGAAGCGGTGATTTTCGGATTCTTCTGTCTTAATGATCCCGAGGCAGCGTTGCGAGGGTTTTTAAAAGTTTTTTCTTCGTTTAATTCCTGTTGAGCAATCAACTCTTCAAAGCTTTGGTGAGACATATAAACCTCACCGCGCACTTCGATGTAAGGAATAGCTTCTTTAAGCTTTAACGGCACTGAACGAATAGTTTTAACGTTGGCGGTTACGTCTTCACCTACATTACCATCGCCACGTGTAGAGGCACGAAAAAGCACACCGTCTCTATATTCGAGTGAACATGAGAGCCCGTCAATTTTTGGTTCAACAACGTACTGTGCATCAGGGAAAGCTTTTTTTACTCTTGAATCAAAAGCTCGCAATTCTTCTTCGGAAAAAGCGTCCTGCAGACTTTCCATTCTTACAGTATGAACAACTTCTTCAAAGGTATTATCGTGGCTTCCGCCTACACGATGGGTAGGGGAATCCTCCTTTAAAAGCTGCGGAAACTTCTCTTCAATTGCGGAAAGCTCACGCATCATCATATCGTAATCATAATCAGATACATTGCTTTCGTTACCCATATAATATTTTTCAATACACTCATTGAGTATGATAGTAAGTTCCTCCGCGCGCTTTTTGCTTGTTTCAAAATCCATAGTGCACCGCCTGTATTTTAGTGAATTTATTATACCATATGTTACAAAAAAAGTCGATAGTTTAACTACTTTATCTACCCTTTTTACATTGACAAAAGTCTGTCGTTTTTTTATAATTTACAATGTAGAAGTATTAGTATACGAAAGAAGGATTCTTTTGAAGAATAAGTTGAAAAATGCTTTGACTTTATTTCTCACTTTCTTTAAAATAGGCGCTTTCACTTTCGGTGGAGGCTATGCTATGATACCAATTATTGAAAAGGAAATGTGCGAGAAACATAAGTGGCTCAAGGGTGAAGAAATTCTTGATATTTTTGCAATTTCTGAAAGCACGCCGGGTCCTATTGCCATTAACTCTGCTACATTTGTTGGTTACAGAGTCGCAGGAGTTTTAGGCTCTGCCTGCGCAACCTTTGGTGTTGTTCTTCCGTCGTTTATCATTATTTCAATAATATCTCTTGTCCTTAAAGAATTCAGTCAGTATGAGATTGTGCAGTTTGCGTTTAACGGTATACGTGCAGGCGTGCTTGCTCTTGTGATTAAGGCTTTCTACTCAATGTATAAAAAGTGTCCGAAAGGTCTTTTCTCATATATCCTGATGATTGGCGCTTTTGCCGCATCGCTTTTTATAGATATTCTCGGTCTTGATATAAGCATTATTTATATTATAATTACTTGTGCTCTTATTGGTCTCATTCATTCATTTGTTGAGAGAAAGAGAGGTAAGGCGCAATGAGTATTTACCTTCATCTTTTCTTAACCTTTTTAAGCATAGGTGCATTTACCTTCGGTGGCGGATATGCAATGCTTCCGCTTATTCAGAAGGCTGTGCTTGATAATCAATGGCTTACAGAAGAGGCAATAGTTAACTTCATTGCCGTAAGCGAAAGCACACCTGGTCCTTTTGCTATTAACATTGCAACATACGTTGGTATGGAAACAGGCGGATTCCTTGGCGCCATATGTGCTACTCTTGGCGTGGTAACACCGTCATTTGTTATTATTCTCATTGTTGCGAGAATATATAAGCAATTTCAGGAAAGCGAAATTGTTAAAGGTTGTATGAGTGGTCTGAGACCAACCGTTATAGGTCTTATAGGCGCTGCAGTACTTACAATCGGTAAAACTGTTTTCTTCCCCGATGGTTTTGCAGTAGCCAATATTGATTTATACAACATAATTGTTTCTCTTATTATTTGCGCAATAGGTATTTTCCTTATTTTCAAGAAAAAGGTACACCCTATAATTCTCATAGTTGTTTCCGCGATTTTAGGTATTGCTGTAGGATATATAGGTAAATTAATTTAAAAAGTGAATCTTCACGAAAAGAGTTGATTTTTATAAAAACTGTAACAGATTATTTCGGTTGTGATGTTTTCTCCGAAAAAGTTATGAAAGAAAGATTGCCTGAGGATGTGTATGCTGAATTTCAGCGTACTCTTCAGACTGGCCACCGTTTGAATATAGATGTTGCTAATATCATAGCAAATGCTATGAAGGATTGGGCAATTGAAAAGGGAGCTACCCACTATACTCACTGGTTTCAGCCTCTCACAGGTATTACTGCAGAGAAGCACGATAGCTTTATTTCATCTAAAAAAGATGGCAGAGTTATTATGGAATTCTCAGGTAAGGAGCTTATACAGGGAGAGCCTGACGCATCTTCTTTCCCTTCGGGCGGACTTCGTGCAACATTTGAGGCACGTGGCTACACAGCATGGGACCCAACATCTTTCGCATTTATTAAAAACGGAGTTCTTTGCATTCCTACTGCTTTCTGTTCATATGGCGGTGAGGCTCTTGATAAAAAGACCCCGCTTCTCCGTTCAATGGAAGCTATAAATAAACAGACCCTAAGAATATTAAAGCTCTTCGGTCATGAAGATGTTGTTGCGGTTAAAACAACCGTTGGTCCTGAACAGGAATACTTCCTTGTTGATAAAGATGTTTTCAATAAAAGAAAAGACCTTATTTATACAGGAAGAACTCTTTTTGGTGCAATGCCACCAAAAGGTCAGGAGCTTGATGACCACTACTTTGGTGCTATTAAGCCTCGCGTTCATGCATTTATGAAATCTGTTGATGAGGAGCTCTGGCGTCTTGGTGTGCTTGCGAAAACAGAGCACAACGAAGCTGCTCCTGCACAGCATGAGCTTGCTCCTATATTTACAACAACAAATATCGCTACTGACCATAACCAGATTACAATGGAGGTTATGCAGAAATGCGCTAAAGAGCATGGTATGGTATGCCTTCTTCACGAAAAGCCTTTTGCAGGCGTTAATGGTAGCGGTAAGCATAATAACTGGTCCATTGCTACAAGCACCGGCACAAACCTTTTAGAGCCAGGTGAAACACCTGCTGAAAATGCACAGTTCCTTTTATTCCTTTGTGCAGTTATAAAAGCTGTTGACGATTATCAGGATCTTTTAAGAATCTCTATTGCTTCTGCGGGTAACGACCACCGTCTTGGTGCTCAGGAGGCACCACCTGCAATTGTTTCAATGTTCCTTGGTGAAGAGCTTACTTCAATACTTGAAGCAATTGAGAAGGACGAGGATATTGATAGTAAAGAAAAAGAGCTTCTTAAAGTAGGCGTTCATGTTCTTCCTCGTTTCCCAAAAGATACTACAGACAGAAACAGAACATCTCCTTTTGCATTTACAGGTAACAAATTTGAGTTCCGTATGCTTGGTTCTTCTGCTTCTGTTGCAGGTCCTAACACAACTCTTAATACTGCAGTTGCTGAGGTGCTTTCTCAGTTTGCGGACGAGCTTGAATGTGCAGAAAATTTTGAAAACGCGCTTCACGAGCTTATAAAGAGGGTTATTAAAAACCACAAAAGAATAATCTTCAATGGTAATGGTTACGATGATGCTTGGGTTAAGGAAGCAGAAGGCAGGGGTCTTCTTAACCTTGTTTCAACACCTGATTGCCTTCCATATATGCTTCACGAGAAGAATGTGGCACTTTATGAGAAGCATAAGGTATATAGTGAAACAGAAATTAAGGCCCACTACGAAATAAAAAACGAAAAGTATTGCAAGTATCTTAATATTGAAGTGCTTACAATGATTGATATGGCAAAGAAGGATATTCTTCCTTGCGTGAGTAGAAATATTCATGAGCTAGCAGATACTCTTATCGCTAAAAGAGGCGTAAGCGACGCTATTGATGTAACCTATGAAGCAGAGCTTGTTGAAAAGCTTTCTAACCTTTCTACAAAAACTCTTATAGATGTAAAAGAGCTTGAATCACTTTCAAAAGAGGTTAAAGAAATTGCTGAAAGTGATGCTGCAGCATGCTTCTATAAATGCAATATAATTCCTGTTATGAATTCACTCAGATCAGCTGTTGACGAAATGGAAATGCTTTGCTCTTCAGAACACTGGTGCTACCCATCATACGGTGATTTGCTTTTTAGTGTGAGATAAGCTTTTGCAAAATACTTTTGTTATATTTATTGGGGTGTGATGTGCTTTGGCAGATAAGGTGCTTGTCAAACAAAAACGAAATAGTGCAGTTCAAGGTTTGAGAGGTATTGCAATTGTAGCAATATTTTTATCACATACAGGTATAAACAATGTAATTCCTTTAGGGTATTGGGGTGTGTCAATATTTTTTATTATTTCCGGATTTTTAATGACTCACAACTACCTTAATAATGATAAATCGATTGAATCGACTTTCAGCTTCGCATGGGGTAAAATTAAAAAACTTTACCCTCTGCATATAATTACAATGTTGTTGTCTGTCAGATATGCTTTATATATGAACGGAGACATGGCAAAAACAGGGTTTGATATAGGCATACACACACTTTTACTTCAACCATGGATTCCTAATAAACAGTTTTACGCAACTTTGAATACTCCGTCTTGGTATTTAAGTGCATGCTTTTTTTTGTATTTGTGTTTTCCTATAGTTTACAAACTGATTAAAAACCATATGACGGTAAAACGTGGGTATATTGGTTTGGCAATGCTTTTCCTTATTCAAATATTATTGGGTGTTTGTGCTTTTTTGTGGTCTAGCGATAATAGTGAATGGTTCTCTACAAAGTGGATTGTGTATTTCTTTCCACCTGTAAGGCTTATTGATTTCGTTCAAGGTTGTTTGGTCGGATATCTTTACTTGCAAAAAAAAGAACAACTTTGTTTAAAAATAAAGAAAAAAGTGGCATATGTTTTAGAGCTTATTGTATGTTTACTTATAGGGTTGACATTATTCATAATTACTATGGATTATGAATTTTTGCAACTTTCGGCGTTTAAATACACCGTTATTTTTGTTCCTACAACGATAACATTAATTTTGTTGGTTTTTTCAGGCAATGGATTTCTTTCGAAAATATTGTCGATAAAACCTTTAACTAAATTGGGAGATATTAGCCCATATGTATTTCTTGTTCATGATGTTGTATTGATGTATGCATGCCTATTCTTTTCTTTATTATTAAAGGTTGATAAACCTTTGATTGTGGCAATTATAGCGTTTGTCGGTACAGTTATTGCATCGTTGATATGGTCAACGATAAACAAATATGTTACCATAAAATTATCAAAGTTAAAAAAATGAAAACTGCCCAAACGGGCAGTTTTCATTTTTTTACTGTATATATTCCTCATATTTTTCCAATATAAATATTTCAGCTGTTATATCAAGGAGTAGACCGTCTGCAGTGTATTCTTCGCTATGAACAACACCTGTTTTGCGGAGCTCTGCGGCAACGCCACCCATTGAGAAGGGAAGAAGAATTTTTACTCTTTTTCTTGTTGGCGGGAGAGCTTCGTTTACCTTTTTCAAAAGCTCCTCAAGTCCTTCGCCTGTTTTTGCAGAAACGCGCACACAATTAGAAACCAACGGAATCTGAACATCATTAACAAGGTCGCATTTGTTAAGGACAGTTATAATTGGCTTGTCGGAGCAACCAAGCTCTTCTAAAAGCTCCATTGTTACGCGGTAATGCTCTGCGCATTCATCACTTGAAGCATCGCAGATGTTGAGGATAACATTAGCGTCAACAGCCTCATCAAGAGTAGATTTGAACGCTTCAACAAGCTTATGTGGAAGCCTTCTTATAAAACCAACAGTATCGATAAGCTGAACTGTACTTCCGTCGGGAAGCGTTAATGCTCTGGCTGTTGGGTCAAGGGTTGCAAAAAGCTTGTTCTCAGCAAGCACACCTGCATCGGTAAGGGTGTTCATAATAGTAGACTTACCTGCGTTAGTGTAGCCAACAAGTGCAACTGTTACAACACCATCTTTTTTACGCCTTTCACGGTGCCTCGTGCGTCTTTCGTCAAGAGCTTTTAAGTCTTCAGTTAAAGCGGCAATCTGACGGCGGATATGACGTTTATCTGTTTCAAGCTTTGTTTCACCGGGACCTCTTGTACCGATACCGCCACCAAGACGGGACATGGATGCACCTTTACCGCCAAGGCGAGGAAGAGCATATTTGAGCTGAGCAAGCTCAACCTGTAATTTACCTTCACCTGATAATGCTCTCTGAGCGAAAATATCAAGAATAAGAGTTGTTCTGTCTATAACTCTTGTATCTGTAAAATTTTCAATATTCCTTTGCTGAGCAGGGGAAAGCTCACCATCTATAATAACAAGGTCAGGCTTTTCTGCCTCGCAATATTCAGAAAGCTCCTCTAACTTACCTTTACCAAGATAAGTACCCGGCTCCGGAGCTTCTCTTTTCTGTGTCATTTCGCAGATGACCTCTGCGCCTGCAGTACGAGCCAGTTCTGTAAGCTCTGCAAGAGAGGTATCAACATCAAATTCTCCTGTATCTACAGAAACAAGCACAGCTCTTTCCTGTTCAATTTTATTTTCAAAATATTCCATAATGTACTCACTTTAAAATGAATTTTTAACAATTATACCATTATTAAATAGGGGTTTCAAGAGATATTAACATCAATAAATACGGGAAAATGGTCGCTGAGGACATTTAATTCAGGTTGGGATAATAAGGTGTAAGATTTTACAACTGAATTATCAGTGCAAAAAATGTAATCACTAATGGGTGAATATAAGGTTTTTCCTGCGCCGTATGTTTTGCTTTCAGCTTTTTCTCTTGTGTCATTGTAAAAAAGTGAAATGTAATCATACACAGCGCAGTCATCGGTTTTTTCGTTACTTTCCTGAGAGTTGAAATCACCTGTAATGTAAACAGGACAATTATATTCCTGCTCTTTTTGCCTGCAGAAATTAATAAGTTCAGCTGCCTGAAGCATAGGGTAGGCGGTTGCTTGTTTGTAAAGATTCAGGTGGGTATTTACAATGAGAAATTTCTTTTCTGTTTCGTTTTCCTTGAACAGTCCCCAGGTATAGCTTCTTAAACGTGAATTAGTAGAATATTTATATGCAACAGAGCCATAGTCAATCGGTGTAAGGAATGTGGAGTTATACATCAGAACAGTCATTGACCGAGATAAAAAATAACTTACAGGTGATACGAATTCAAGTTGAGT
>JAEIGA010012916.1_pt1 | contig 12705 bp, 12 predicted proteins | sample 9270691 | NCBI WGS metagenome assembly JAEIGA01 (sample SAMN17057246, study PRJNA624740) | gut metagenome | biome: biome; isolation source: fecal sample | host: Bos grunniens | place: China: Xizang | collected 2019 | reverse complement strand
GGTGATGCGCTAAAGATTCAGCTTAACGATCAGATCTGTGAGGTATCTGACATTCAGGACCTCGTACACGATGCCAGCGCTAAGAAGGGTATGGCATTGTCACAGATGCTTATCAACTTGCGTGTCGACAAGACCGCTACCGTAGGTAAGCTTACAGATGTTAAGCAGGAGTTGCGTCGTGCAGAGGCTTATAGCATCTCATACGCAGCAAAAACCCGTGTGCATTAATATTTAAACTCTTATACGTTTTAGGGCTGTTCGTAATTTACGGACAGCCCTAATTGTTTTATATGGGCCTGACGACAAATATTTTTAGTCTAAAACATGATTTTTGTGTCGAAAACTACCGTTATTTGAAAAATTAGTAATATCTTTATGCTAAATTTTTAGGAAGATTAGAGAAGCATGAAGCGAATGAACAAATATAGGTGGCTGATTGTTAGCATTATAGTTGTAGTGCTAATCGGCATCGACACCTTGACAAAGGGTGTTGACATCTCTATATTTGCCTTTCCGCTAAATGCACTCCTGGTCATATTGTGGCTCATAGTCGTAGCACGCCTATGGCGCAAGCGTGATATGGAGCTTAGTAGGTTTATGCTCTCGGCAGAGGCGACCAAGCTATCACTCGTAGTAATGGCTGTTGTAGGCATTGTCCTCGGCACACAGGCCGAACCGAAGTCAACATCGCTATCGATAATCTCTGCAATCCTCTTTACACTTACCCACCTATCGCTCGTCATTTTGCGTGGCTGGCGCAGTGCTGGGGGCATACGTTGGAGGTTTTCACTTCTGCATTGCGGCCTATGGCTGCTGCTCGGCGCTGGCTTCTGGGGTGCTTCTGACCGTAGTGTTGTGCGCATGGCATTAGAGAGGGGTGAGCGCAGTTCGATAGCCTACACTACATCTGGTAGTGCCGAGGAGCTTGGCTACGAGATAGAGCTATGCGACATACGTGCTGAGCGGGATAGCGCAGGGCGACTATCAGCTATCGAGGCAGATGTTGTGGTAGACAAGACAAGGGCGACACTAAGCGTAAACCACCCCATGAGCAAGGGCTTAGGCACGAAGATATACATTGTAAACGACGGTAGCGACGGCTATGCCGTAATAGAGGTTATCGACGAGCCATGGCACTACCTCTCGTTTGCAGGCATCGTGATGTTGCTTGCAGGGGCAGTAATGATGTTTGCCGCAGGGCCTAAAAAGATAAAATAGAGCATGGTACTTGGCTGGAACATATTCCCTTATATCGCCTGTGGTGTCGTTGCACTCGCAGTGTCGGGTGCTGTTGTGGCACTTCGGCATAGGGAGCGTAGCACCACAGCATCACTACTCTCGGCAGCAGCTATCGTCGCTATGTCGGCATTTGTTGTCATGCTCTGGCATACGCTCGGACGACCACCGCTACGCACCATGGGCGAGACACGCTTGTGGTACTCACTATTTATGCTTGTAGCAGGTGCTGTGACATACCATAGGTGGCACTACCGCTGGATACTCAGCTTCTCGACACTCATGGCCACGGTATTTATCCTTATCAACATCCTACGCCCCGAGATACACGACGAGTCGCTAATGCCAGCACTGCAAAGTGCATGGTTTATACCCCACGTCTCGGTATATATGTTCTCATACTCATTGCTCGGCTGCGCCACGCTGCTTGCCTTGTGTGGCATGGTCAACAGCAAGCTTGAGGTGCATGAGGTTATCGAGAAGCTGCTCTATGGTGGTATAGGGCTATTTACCGTGGGCATGCTCACGGGGGCACTATGGGCAAAAGATGCTTGGGGAGCCTACTGGAGCTGGGATGCCAAGGAGGCATGGGCAGCAGCAACATGGGCACTTTTCCTCCTTGCCATACACCTCCCCGCACGCACATCACGACGAGCAAACATAGCCTATTATGCCATCGTCATTGCCGCCTTTATCTCGTTGCAGATGTGCTGGTATGGCGTCAACTACCTACCCTCGGCAAAAGAGAGTGTACACACTTATAATCAACAATAAAAACTGCAAACTATGAAGAAATTATTCACATTCAAGCGGCTGTCGCTTGCAGCACTACTACTCGCCATTGTGCTTGTAGTTGTCTATCGTATGCAGCTTACTCCCCCCTCTGAGGAGCTTACTCCAAATGCACGCATCGCAGCACTCTTAGAGCAGGGTGGCTGCCTTAGTTGCCACCAGCAGGAGGCCGAGCTGCCATTCTACGCCAAGCTACCCGTAGTAGGTGAGATGGTTAAGGAGGATGTCGAGAAGGGCTACCACACCTTCGACATCATGCCTCTGTACAATGCCCTACAAAGTGGCGAGGAGCTATCACCAGTAGATGTTGCAAAGATCGAGAAGGTTATTATGGACGGCACGATGCCCGCTGCAAAGTACTACCTCATGCACTGGGGCAGCCAGAGCACAAAGGCTAAGGGCAGCATTGCTCAGGCGTGGGCCGAGGAGTGGCGCAAGGCGCACTACAACGACGGCCTTGGTGGCGAGCCTGTACGCCCTATTGCTGAGGCAACAGATATAGATGAGAAGCGTGTGGCACTCGGCTTTAAGCTCTATCACGACACTCGCCTATCGGTAGACAATAGCGTGTCGTGCGCTACATGTCACGACCTTAGCGCAGGTGGCGTTGACAACCACCAGTACTCACATGGTGTGAACGAGCAGCTTGGTGGCGTAAATGCCCCTACGGTATATAATGCGACATACAACTTCGTGCAGTTCTGGGACGGCCGTGCTATGACCCTTGAGGCACAGGCAGCAGGTCCTCCGCTCAACCCTATCGAGATGGCCTCAGCATCATTCGACGAGATTGTTGCAAAGCTAAACCAGGATGCCGAGTTTGTAGCAGAGTTTAAGGAGGTATACCCCGAGGGCTTTAGCGAGCAGAGCATAACAAGTGCCATTGCAGCTTTTGAGCGCACGCTCGTAACACCTAACTCGCAGTTTGACAAGTGGTTACGTGGCGATGAGGAGGCACTAACAGAGCAGCAGAAGCGTGGCTATGAGCTCTTCAAGGAGTATAGCTGTGCAACGTGTCACGTAGGTGCTAACCTCGGTGGCGAGTCATACGAGCTTATGGGTGTATATCACGACTACTTTGCCGACCGTGATGCCGACAAAGAGCTTAACCACCAGCCAAACATCGAGGATAACGGTCGCAACAAGGAGACAAAGCTGGAGCGTGACATGCACCGCTTCAAGACCCCAGGTCTTCGCAACGTGGAGCTTACATGGCCATACTTCCACGATGGCACACGCCCAACACTCGAGGCTGCAGTGCGAGATATGGCATACTATCAGGTTGACAAGGAGCTTACAACAGAGCAGATTGACGACATCGTGGCCTTCCTACGCACGCTAACAGGCGAGTATCAGGGCAAGAAGCTAACAACACCCTACGAATATGGTGTTACGCTTGATGCCGATCATGACCACCACGATCATGACCACGACCACGAGTAACGGAGATTAGAATCCGAAGCTGATATTTATTCTGCATGTGCGTCCATAGCCAAACACGACCTTGTTGGCAAATGGGCGCACATGTTCTCTTTGGCTAATGACAACCCTACGAATGCGGTGTTGCTCATAGCCACTATAAATGTTCTCGGAGCCCAACAAATTATCTGCTGCAAGGCGCACACTAAGCCACCTGCCACCGCTAAAACGGAAGCTACGAGCCACAGATATATTTAGCGACACAGCACCACCCAACGACTGCTGGGCAAGAAGAGCTGCTTGCTCCTCAGAGGTAGAGGCATAGCTATATATGCGCTCTGTGCGCCGCACAAACGAGGGAGTCGCATAGCGCAGGCCGACATAGCTGAACGACACCACAGCCTGCCACCCCGAACGCCTAAAGGCCAAGTCGACGTATGTTGCAAGCTCGGGCATAGAACTGTTGTTGCCACGTATAGCTGAGCGTGACACCGCCACAAGGTCGTTGTCGTCATCAGCATAAGTTGCTACGGTGGCATCCTGGGCATAACGATGATAGCCGATGTTTACGGCAGCCTGCGAGCTAAAATATTGCGACCATTGCAGACGTGCATCAAGCTCAACACCTAAATTTAGGCGGGCAACACCACTAACCACAGCATCTACATACTCCTCAGCAAGGTCATCATAATAGTGCAACACATCGCTCTCATGGTCATGATAGGTGGCATATAGCGACGCAGAGAGGCTAAGACGTGGCAACATGAGGCGATAACCTGCCTGAGCCGCCGTTGTGCGACGTAGCTGAGGGTTATCCACAATGCGATTGTTATACTGTGGTTGCAAGAATAGCGACTCACGCTCAGGGAGGTCGCTCGACACAAGCAACATAGCATTCAACGAGTGGCTGCCAAGGGTATAGTCGCACTGCAAGCTAAGCGTAGCGGGGAAGAGTGACACACCTCGAGAGTGGCCATAGGAGCGATAGCCGGGAAATAGCTCCTTCTCGAAATATCCACGGCGGCGAAGAGCCGATGTCGAGATGTCGGCAGCAAGTTCAAAGTCCACGTCCCACACTCGCCAACGAGCAATACCATATACCGTTGCCGAGCGCTCAGATAGGCGGTAGTCGTAGCCAAAGTGCTCGCCCTCGAACACAATATCATCGTTGGCTAAAAGATTGTTGCGATACTTCGTTCCGTATGTTGCATCGTCACGCACAAAGTAGTCGATGTCGAGCAGCTGACGAGCACCCAATAGGTCGTCAACGCTCTTAAAGCACCTATCGCTATCATACTTCAGGCGCAAGCCATACTCCAGCTCCACACCTCGAAACAGCGTTGTGAAGTCGAGACCGAGAGTGTGACTTTGGCTGTGCGTACGTCTATTCTCAACAAAGTAGGCTGCGTTGCCATCGGCCTGCAACGAGTTTGTGAGATATAGCTCGTCCCACGCTATCTGCGTATAACGCAAGTCATTATATCGCCACGCATCGGCAAGCTCTCGGCCATCATCATCACTATAATATGAAGGCATATAGCGATAGTTATCGGGCATCGGCGTCACAGCGTCACACCACGCCAAGGCCGAGCGACCAGCAATGCCAAACTCGCTTACGAGCGTAAGCTGCATCGTTGTCCACATGCCAAGCCTGCGCTGCCACGAGCCGAGGAGCGTGGGCGTAAACGAGGTGTTTATGCGACTGCTACGCATCTTGCCTCCCTGCATGCCCCATGCAGGATTATACCCACGATTTGCGGTGAGCATCACAGCCTCCTGGGTTGTTGCCTGACGCACACTACGGCGTGACCACGGAAGCATGGCAGATATAATAAAGGAGTTGTTACGCCACTTGCGACTTAGCGACAAGGCAGCCTCTGCGCCATTTGCAAAGAGCCCATCGACATATATGTCACGCCCCGTATTTATTCGAACGTACTCCGACAACAGCCAGTCATCATCGAGCTCCACGCCGCTATTAGATAGGCGATACGCAGCACTATGGTTCAGTGCCACGAGATAGTTGCGTCCCGAGAGGTTAGCGCCGACAACATGACCCCTGCTATGCAACGACGCATCATGGAATGAGTGCTGTGTGCAACCCACCGTCGAGCCTAAGAGAGCTCCTACTGAGAGGTAGTCGCCCCCAACACCAAGCCTTGACAGCAGACGGGAAGCCGTGTAGCTAATATCCACATTTTCAAAGGCATACTTGCTATCATATCTACTCTCGCCACGACGAGCATAACCCAACGAGCGTAGCTGATACTCCCAACCTGGGAGATATGTCCTACTATCGTAATCTTGTGCATTGGCCACGGAGTCGACATCGCAAGCAAACCACTCTAACACATCTTGCTCCTGCTCCTTATAGAACTTATAGATATGGTAGTCCTCGCCCTCCTCTTGCGCCATAACCCACTGGGGCACAATGACGACAAAGAGAATGACTACAAGAAGTCGTATAGACGAAGAGTTCATGATAAGCGGGTTAATTATTACAAATGTACAAAATTATGTGACAACAACCTAAAAAAACTGAATGTATATTCTATAATATAGCCCACCCTAAATAGAATATGAGGCTATGCACAAGATGCACATAGCCTCATACTATACACTACTTATTGCACTACAAGCCCTTTAATAGCTCAAGTGCCTTAGCCTCAACATCCTCGACAAGTCTGTCGGCCTTAGCCTCGAAGTCATCGGCAACAGCCTCAGCCCTATCCTCAATATTATCTGTTATCACCTCAACACGCTCCTCGACAACTTCCGAGATAATTTCGGCCTTGGTCTCGACATCCTCCGTAAGCTCCTCGACGACAACATCGGCACTCTCCTCGATAACCTCAACAAGCTCCTCAGCCTCCTGCTCAACCCTGTCGGCAAGCTCCTCAGCCCTAATTTCCAACTCCGTAACGCCCTCAAACACAGCCTCAACAGCCGCATCATCGTTCTCAACCGTAACACTTGCGGGCTCTACGACAACTTCATTGCCGCTATTAACCCTTAAGCGCTTGCCATCACATGCAACAAGCGCAATGGCGATAAGAAGAATAGAGAGTCTGTAAATCATATTCATAGCATAAGATGTTTAGATATATAAAAATGACGATAAGAGGAATCCCCCTATCGTCAACAATGCTTCGAGCACAAAAATTACTCAGCAACCTCCTCAGTTGCAGGTGCCTCCTCAGCAGCTGGAGCAGCCTCAGCCTCTGGAGCAACCTCCTCAACAACTGCCTCAGCCTCTGGAGCAACCTCCTCAACAGCCTCAACAACTGCCTCTGGAGCAACCTCCTCAGCGTTCTCCTTCTTTGCCTGCTCAGCGCAAGATACAAGTGCAACAGCAGCAAACATAGCTGCAAGTGTAAACATCTTCTTCATAGCTATAAAGTTTAGTTAAATAAAAAATGATAAAGCAAATGTAAATATTTTATTTTATTGTCACAATATAATATGCAGAAAAATGGTCATTTTATACATATTTATGTATGATAAGCAGAAAAATAGTGCGTTTTTTGCATACAAGAATATGCTTAAATTGCCTTTTGAGGGATAAAAAAATAAAAAGAAAGAGAGGCTTGCCACAGCGGCAAACCTCCCGTTAGGATTATTAATATTGGCTTAAATTACTTAACCTCAGCCTCTGGAGCAGCCTCCTCAGCTGGAGCCTCTACTGGAGCCTCAGCCTTCTCGCACTCGCCCTTGCACTCACCAGTGCACTCAGCCTTCTTCTCGCAGCACTCAGCCTTCTTCTCGCAGCACTCAGCCTTCTCGCACTCGCCAGTGCACTCGCCCTTGCACTCAGCCTTCTGCTCGCAGCACTCTGTCTTCTCGCAGCACTCCTTCTCACACTCCTTAGCATTCTGATTACCACAGCAAGCAACCATAGTAGCAGCAACAAACATAGCTGCAACGATAAACATCTTCTTCATAATTTTTCTATTTTTAAAGTTAAACAATTGTTTTCTGGGTTTGTATCATGTTATTGGACATTCTCTTTGGTAGTATCTTGCGACTGCTCGCCACCTGCCTCCTCAGCACTGCTCTCCGCCACAGTACTAACATCTGCGGTCTCGGCATTTGCACTCTGCTCTACAGTCTGAACAGCATTACCGTCAACATCAAGCTCAACAAAGTAGGCCTCGTCGAGCTCAACACCGCCCAGCACAGCACCGCTACGCTCAATCTTCATATTGTTAGCACCCTTAATACGACACAACACACGATAAGGAATGCTTGCCTCGCTGAGCGATGCACCAGGATAGTCGTCAATAATGCGGTTACGGACAATAGCAACCTCCTCATAGTTAAAGCAGTCGCCAACAACCACTCTGAAAGAGGGGCTCTCAGAGTCGAGATATGAGCTTACGTCTTTATATTGAGAACGGAACTTTTTCAGAGTGCTCGACGCACGCTCATCGGCAAACTGTGCATTATCATAAAATATCACAAAACGATAGCCCTGAGTCTTGGCAGGGGTAGCTGTGCTTGCCTCAACCTTGGCAACAGCACTCCTAACACCCTCATCCTCTGTGATGTTCACAAAGCCACCATCAGCAGTGGCATGGGCAAGAGCATTACGAACAGCCGAGATATGCTGAGCCGAAGCATCGGCAAGTGCAAAAGCAGATATTGCGACAACTAAAAATAAAAATCTCTTCATCTATTCACTCGTTATATCAACTCGATCAACTCCTTCAAACTATCGTTTGATAATGCGAAGTTATTTAAAATTTCGGAAACAGCAACATTTTTCTCCGAAAAAGTGAGCTTAATAGCCTTCAAGCCAGCACGAACACGGTAGTCGATGGTCGTGCCCAACCCTCCTTTATCCACCAAGTTACGTATAATCATCGGGAAGCTAAGCGTATTCTGTGAGTCAAAGCGCAAGGGGAGCAAGATGCGTGTTGTTGAGCGCTTTGGGACAACAATCTTTGCTCGAAGCTCGATAGATGCCACCTTTTTGCCGTGCATCATAATATCTACCTTACCCTTTTTTATCACTAACGTATGTCGCCAGTCGTTGCGCACATCAACCCAGATGTTAACGCCCGACGATGAGAGGTGAGTCACGGCAACAAACCTCTCGACATGAAAATTATCGAAAATGTCGGCATGTGCCCTATTCACAGAGAATAGCAGCACAAACAGCATGACTATATATCTTAGACTCTTAGGCATAGGCTACTTTGTTGCGCAGTAAATATGTGCTATACCACAGCTCTGCGACTTAGCCTTGGTATCTGTAAAACCTACGCCACGAAGAGTCTCCATGAAGCGCTCAGGCGATGGAAACTCCTCAACAGAGTCGGGGAGATAGTCGTAGGCCTGGCGATCTTTAGAAATCATCGCTCCTATGCGTGGTAGCAGGCGGTGCGAATACTGGGCATATACCCACCGAATGAGCCTGTTGCGAGGTATCGAGAACTCCAGAACCACGAGCTTGCCTCCTGGCTTTAGGCATCGGTATAGCTCGCTAAGCCCCTTCTCGAGATGCTCGAAGTTGCGAACACCAAAGGCCACGGTGACAACATCTATCGAGGAGTCAGCCACAGTATGCAGATTCTCGGCATCGCCCTTTTGCAGGACTATGCGCTCACTAAAGCCGAGCTTCGCAACCTTATCACGTGCCACACGCAGCATCTCCTCCGAGAGGTCGATGCCAAGAATCTTAGCACCCTCGGTGCGCTTGGCCATGGCTATTGCTAAGTCGCCTGTGCCCGTAGCTATGTCCATAATCATCGCAGGGTGTGAGCGGCGCACAATGTGCATCACACGCTTACGCCATATACGGTCGATGTTGAACGATAGTACATGGTTTAGTCTGTCGTATGTCGGAGCTATGTTGTCGAACATCTGCTCCACCTGCTCCTTCTTCGATTGCTCCTCGTTGTATGGCTTCATATTATAACTCTATATAATTATAACTCATTTATTCATATCTTATTGCCTTGGCTGGCGACACCTTGGCAGCATATAGCGCAGGGAGTATCATAACAATCATTGTCACTACGGAGGCTACAACAATAGCCACTGCCCACAACGCCCAGCACATAGCCACAGGCACGGTGCTAAGGATATAGCCCTCGGCAGGTAGTGGCACAACACCCCAAACGGACTGAATAGCAACAAGCATTATACCTATGAGCGTGCCCCAGCCCACACCACGCATAACGATAAAGAGAGCTCGGTATATAAAGACCTTAACGACCGACCAGCGGCGCATGCCCATGGCTCTCAGCTCGCCAATCATCATCTGGCGCTCAAGGACTATTATGAGCAGGGCTGTGGTCATGTTAAGTAGTGCCACGATAATCATTATCACGGTGATAAACAGCGCATTGACATCGTGCGTAGCCAACCAGCCATAGAGATTTGGATAGATAGTCTGCATGGTAAAGGCCTCAGCATTTATCTCGTGCTCGAGATATAGGCTCATCAGGTCGTAGTTTAGTTGCTCGCTACACGCCTCAACATCGGCATCGTCATCAAGCCATAGCTCATAGCCCGTAACAGCGCTCTTGCCATCTCTGTAGAAACGCTCCACATTGCGAATATCGCTAATTACGAGGGTGTTATCCACCACATCAAGTCCTGTCTTGAAGAGTCCACACACCTCAAACCTATCACGCAGCAAGCCATCTTGCGTGTCGACAAAGAGCATCTCGATACGCTCGCCGAGACCTATGTCCATCTTCTCGGCAACATCCGTCGAGAGCATCACATCACGTGAGCGTGGCTCACGGCCAGTGCGTGGCAACGCTCCCTCGACGAGATACTTATCGAAGAAGCTAAGGTCGTACAACGAGTCCACGCCCTTGAGCACCACACCTACAATGTTATCGTCGCTCTTTACCACGCCCTCCTTGGCAAGATATGGCGAGCAGCGCACCACCTCGCTACCTTCGAGCACGTCGCTAAGCTCCCCGCTACGCTCAAGCAACACTGGCGACAGCGTTCCCATGCTCTGGGGGGCAGTAACAACAATATCTGCCGAGGCACCACGCAGCAGGGCATCGACACTCTGCTTGAAGCCCACAACAACAGATAGCGTTATGATGATGACCACAAGGCTTATGGCTGTGGCAATGGTTGCCACACGCTCCATGATGCCCGCACGCTCACCATGCTTCTTGCTCGACAGACGTTGCGCTATGTAAAATTCGTTGCTCATATCTTGGCAAAGATACGAATTAAAATGCAAAAGTGAAAGTTGGAAAGTATGGAATATATTAATTATTAATTAGTAGGGAGTAATGAGTAATAAAAAGCAGAAAAAATATTACTCACCACTCAATAGGGCTGATGGGGGCAATATGGTTGATAAGACGAGGATATCACAGCTCTATTCTCCCTATGCCCCGCCCCCTCAATCAGCGCACTTATCACGAGAAATTTCTTGTCAGAAGGGTGCAGATGTGGCCTTGACATGAAAAAGCCACCGATGGGTAGTACTTAATGTACGTCCCATTGGTGGCTTTGATTGAAAGGTCGCAGATGCGCCCTTATCACAAGAAATTAAAATGTGAGGCCAAACCCTATATACACCCCCTGATTAACTCGGTGATACTTAACATCTTTACTATTAAAGCTAAAGTCGCCACCATGGGGCTTGGGGTTGAGCATGACAGCCTGATAGCCAAGCATGATGTCGTACTTAAGCTTGCTGTCGGGCGACTGAATGCGCACACCCACACCGCCTGTGCCATTAGCACCAAAGCGCACACCCTTGTCAAAGAGCAGGTTTGTACCCACGCTCACAAAGTTGAAGAGGCAGTTTTTGCGTGTGCCATAGAAGTAGTGGCCTGTAACAGATATGGGTACAAAGGTGTGGTTATACTGAATCTGAGCACCCGCCTCGAGGCCTATCTTCCAGTGGTTGTTGATGAAGTAGCCGCCATTAAGCATGATGTTACCACCAAGCATCGCCTTGTCGTCTGAGTTCTTAACACCCGCAAAGTAATCCTTAACAGGGGCTTCGTCATAGACTTTGGTATAGTCTAAGTTGTAGAATATCAGGCTGAAGCGTCCCTGAGCACCCCACTCCCAACCTGAGTAGTGGCGTGTCTTGCGCTCAATCTCCTCGGGGGTCTCACGCCTCTTTGCCTCTGCCATAGGGGCTATTAGGGTAAATGCTACGAGCAGCAACAATATTTTTTTCATAGTACTATCTGTTAACAGCGTAATAACGTTTTTATATGCTTGCTTATTGCTTGCGCACATAACACTCCCACTCCCATGCCGAGCGCAGGGTATCTACGAGCTCACGCTGAGCCTTCCAGCCGAGCTCCTCGTTAGCAAGCGTGGTATCTGCCCACACCGCCATAACATCGCCTGCACGGCGTGGCGCAACCTTATAGTTTAGTTTGAGGTTGTTGGCAGCCTCGAAGCCTCTGACAAGTTCGAACACCGACACGGGGCGACCTGTGCCGACGTTGAAGACCTCGTAGTTCTGCTTGTTGCGCTCCTCGATGAGGCGGCCGATAGCCACCACATGGGCACGGGCAAGGTCTACGACATCGATATAGTCACGTAGGCATGAGCCATCAGGGGTGTTGTAGTCGTCGCCGAAGATGCTCAAGCACTCACGAATGCCTGCTGCCGTCTGCGTGATGTAGGGCACAAGGTTGTTAGGCACGCCACGTGGCAACTCGCCGATGAGAGCTGATGGGTGCGCACCTATAGGGTTGAAGTAGCGTAGGGCTATGCCTCGTAGCTTGCCGTCATTTGCCGCAACCATGTCACGGAGGATATCCTCGGCCATCTGCTTGGTGTTGCCATAGGGCGATGTTGCGGGCTTGCGTGGCGTAAGCTCGGTCACGGGCAGCACCTCGGCATCGCCATATACTGTTGCCGACGACGAGAAGAGGATGTTTTTGCGACCATACTCCAACATAAGTTCAAGCAGGTTGATAAACGATAGGAGGTTGTTGCGATAGTATTTCGCTGGCTCGGCAACCGACTCGCCCACAGCCTTATATGCTGCAAAGTGGATTGCTGAGTCGAACTCATACTCCTCGAACACACGGCGCATGGCCTCTTTGTCGCAGCAGTCTGCCTCGACAAACTTGGGCTCAACGCCCGTAATCTTGCGAATGCCCTCTAACGAGTTGCGGTCGCTATTTGAAAAGTTGTCGACGATGATCACGTCGTAGCCAGCCTCGATAAGCTCAACGGCTGTGTGTGAGCCGATATATCCGGCACCACCTGTAACAAGAACTCCTCGCTTCATAGATTTGCTTATAAAAT
>JAEIGA010012915.1_pt1 | contig 12706 bp, 9 predicted proteins | sample 9270691 | NCBI WGS metagenome assembly JAEIGA01 (sample SAMN17057246, study PRJNA624740) | gut metagenome | biome: biome; isolation source: fecal sample | host: Bos grunniens | place: China: Xizang | collected 2019 | reverse complement strand
ATGAGAGAAGAGGTATGGAGTATTCTACAGATGTCATTGAATGAAATAGAATCGGTAATATATGTTTCAGGACTTTCTGCAGCACCGTACCAGACTGTTCAAACGGCAATGGATATATACCCATCACCAGTGCTTATGGTCCGCACTAAACCTCATGTAAGAACAGATCAGGTTCCTTACAACGTATCTGGAGGATACCCTCTAGGCTGGCAGAAACCAGCCAGATTCTACTCTCCAAAATACGACACTCCAGAGAGCTTGAAATCCAAGGCAAAGGATAATCGCATTACCCTTTACTGGAACCCTGCGGTGAAGCTTGATGAGAACGGTGAGGCCACAATCAGTTTCTATACCTCAGATTCAGATTCACAATACCGCATTGAGGTGGAGGGAAGGTCTTCTTCCCGACAGTATCACTATGCGGAGAAGATCATCGGGAGGAAGATAGAAACTTCTGCTGGAACAAAGAAAAAATAGACAATTGTGAATAACTTTATTTATATCAACTGATGATTCTGTGCGTAGGTAACGGCTTCTGCAATGTTCTTTACATCCATTTTCTGAAAGATGCTCCTTTTGCATGCCTTTACGGTATCTACAGATCTGCAGATGTTGTCTGCAATGTCGTTCATGGTATATCCTTGGGTTGATAGCGACAAGACCTCCTTCTCTGTCTCCGAAAGCACTATCTCGTCTTTTTTCTCCCACTTGTGATAATCCAGTGAGTACTCGTAGAATGTGTCGGCACCCGGCTTTTTCATAATCACATTGCCGGCCTTATTACCCGCTGCCAGTGAAATTGTACACATTCCCAACCACATCTTTCCATCTTTTGTAAGCACAAGCGGTGTAATCTTATGATTGATCAGCCTTTTCCTTTTACCCCTCTTTATATGAAAATTATAGGAGATTGTATAGTCCTGCCTCTCGTTGAGCGGAATAGTTTCAAACAGGTCAAAACCTTTCTCGTTTATCTCAAGAAGCATCTGAAGATCATCTTCCGGAACATAGTCTATGTAGAATCTGTATCCAAAATCCTTTACCTGCTGCGCGTCCACTCCACAAAGCTTTGCTATGTTGCTTGAAACATACAGGAAATCTTTCTTGTGGTAGTCTATAATGTAAACGCACTGGTAGGTGCTCCTCTCAAATGACTTTGCCGCCCTTATGAGGAGGTTTACATTTGAGTAGTCAGTATCATTGATACTTTCAACGGTGTTAAGAAGCGAAAAGAAATCACCTATCTGTATATTATTTTCCATAAGGCCAGATTTTCAATACCTTGTAAAAATAATAAAATATATCCACTACTCATATTTTTATTACACAATAGTGTAAATAAAAACTACTTGACTCCAGCCAATCTGTCCAAAGCCAATACCACCAAATCCCTAACCAGCTCCTTATAATCAGGTTCGGCACCTTTGTGGTAGCGGTTGGCAATGATGCAGCACACTGTACCGGCGCGGTGACCGAGTTTGGCGGCTAGGCCTGCAAGGGCTGAGCCCTCCATCTCAAAGTTGGTTACTCTCCAGTCTCCAAAGCGGAACTTCTCAAATTTCTCCACCATATCGGGCATGGCAAGAGGCACCCTCAAAACACGGCCTTGAGGGCCGTAGAAGCCGGAGGCTGAAATGGTAACACCTTTAACAGTAACGTCGGCAAAGAGGTCAATCAGCTCCTGCGAGGCGCGGACAAAATACGGCGCAGGGAGATGGCTGTCCCAGCCTGTAAACTCTACAAAGGCATCCTCCATCTCGCGGTAAGAAACCTCATCCCTGTCTGCATACCAGTTCAAAAGGCCGTCGGCACCAATAGAGATGTGCGAGAATACGAATGACCCTACAGGTATATCGGGCTGGATAGCACCGGAAGTGCCTATACGGAGAACTCTCAAGCTGCGGAGGTTCTCCTTAACCCGCATGGATGAAAAATCTATATTTACAAGGGCGTCGAGCTCTGTCATTACAATATCCAGGTTGTCGCATCCTATTCCAGTGGAAAGGACTGTGATCCTGCATCCTTTGTAGGTTCCGGTAGCGGATACAAACTCCCTTGAGGCCTTGCGCACCTCAACGGTATCAAAGAATGAAGATACAAGTTCCACGCGACCGGGGTCTCCAACCAGGATTACGGTGTCTGCCAGCTCCTCGGGTTTGAGGTGAAGGTGGAATACAGACCCGTCACTGTTGATAATGAGCTCTGAAGTACCTATTTTTTCCATTTTTTCTTGTTTTTAGTCATGTCTCTCAATGAGTTCATTCCCTGTACCAAAGCCTCATCCTCTGATATTTTTCTGAAGGCCATGAATACAAAGATACCTGCCACTATTGGGAATACTGCAGAGATTGTAAATACAACACCATCCAGTCTGGTAAAGTACATGTAGGCAATCCAGCCCTGGAAAGCAAGCAGTACCAACATGTTGTAGATGCAGATGCGCATCTGCTGGATTCTTCTCTTATAGATGAAGATTGAGAAGAATGAAAGGACAAATGTTACAATCACAAAAATGAGGAATGGCCAGTACTGGGTAAATTTAAGTACTGTTTCACCATCTAAATTTCTCATCAATGGCCTGAAAAACAACGAGAACAATAATCCCGACGAGGCCAACAGATATAAACTCTGTACTCTCTGAATCATATTAGTTTAATTTTTAATTATTACTCTTCCTTTATACAATATTTCTTTATTACGCTGTAGGCATCATGTACACCCAATTCACCTGCCTTGCTCAAATCTATACAACCTTTTTCCTTGTCTTTAAGATAGATAAGCACCAAACCTCTATTAAAGTATGCCTGGGCCAGTGCAGGGTAGAGTTCAATTGCCCTGGTATACTGGTTGATTGCCTCAGGCAAATCGCTTGAGAGGCAATACAGGTTACCCAAGTTGTAATATGTGAACGGCAGCTTAGGCATAAGCTTGGCAGCCTTGTTCATATCGTGGATAGCTGGGGCATAATCGTAGTTCATTGAGCTGCGCTCCTTTACCCTCGCCCTTGCCGCACCTGAGTTGTCCAATGTAAGGATCTGCACGTTGTTCTCCATAGAGGAGATAAAGTCTATCATCTCTGCCTGCAATGCGCCTCTGTTTATGTAGTAGAATGTCTGCTCAGGCTCATGCTTGATTGCCTGGGTATAGTTCTCCAGTGCAGAGTTGTATCTATTGTCAACGCCGTCGGCAACTGCTTTGGCAAAGTAGAGTTTTGATATCTCCGCCCCTTGCACTTTAGCCTTCTCCTTGTCTGAAAGCTGCTCCATGAGTTCGGCAAGCTTCATATGGTAGTTGTCGGGAAGAACTATTGCATTCTTGGAGGAGTTGAGCTCTACCGGAAGAGGTATCTGCTCCGCAAACTTCTCTATCTCTTTGTCTTCCCACTTGCTCTCAAGGGCCATCCTCATGTTGCTGTTGTTGCTGAGGTTGAACTTGAAGAGAGGTTTCAGACGGATATCCACATCCCTGTGCTGCAACAGCTCGTTGTCAAAATCTTTCTTTGCAAAATCTGCATCCAGAGCAAGGAGTTTGTCGTACTTGCGGGTGGTGTCTGCAAAGATTGCCTGGCCAAGGCTGTCGCCTGTACGCTGCTGGTACTCGCGTATTTTCTGCTGCGCTATCTCAGCATCTTTCCTTGCCGACGTAAACTGGCCCAACTGGCTTTTTGCATATGAACGGTTCATGTAGGCCTTTGCAAAATCGGGGTAAAGGCTTATGGCCTTTGAGTAATCGTCTGTAGCATCCCTGAACCTGCCCATCTCAAGAAATACACCTGCACGGTTGAAGTAGGCAAGAACGTTGTTGGGATTCACGGCCAACACGCGGTCATAGTCATCCAGCGCATTGTTGTAATCTCCAATCTGCGCCCTTATAATTGCCCTGTTATAAAGGGTTAGCGCATTGCCCGGTTCCTGCTCCAATACTGTATTCAAATCTTCCAAAGCTCCCTGTATCTGTGACTTGTCATATCTGATAAGGGCCCTGTTAAAGAATGCAAAGGTGTTTAGGGAATCCAGCTCTATGGCCTTGTCCAAATCTGTAAGCGCTTCATCTGTCTTCTCCTGCATAGCATAGATTCTGGAGCGTCTGATATACCCTTCAGGATCAAATGTATTGATTTTTATAGCCTTGTTGTAGTCATTGAGGGCCTTTGTGGTGTCTCCAAGATATAGGTAGCAGGCTCCGCGGTTAAGGTAAGCATCAGCCGCCTTTGGCTCTGCCTTAATGAAACGGTTGAAGTCCTTTACCGCCTTTTCAAACTGCTGGGAAAGGAAGTATGTTACGCCACGGCTAAAATAAAGTCCTGTATAGCTGGGCCTCAAATCTACAGCCTCCGCAAGGTCCTTGAGTGCCATATCGTACTTTCCGGTACGGCTGAGGGTAATGGCCCTGTAGTGATATGCCGGAGTATAGATAGGGTTGAGCCTGAGGGATGTATTGAAATCCTTCTCAGCACCAATAAAATCACCAAGGTTGTATTTGGCAATTCCCCTGAAGAAGTAAGCATCAAAAAGGGTACTGTCCAACCTTGCCAGGATATTGAAATTCTCTATTGCGCTGGAGTACTTGCCGTCTATAAGCATCTGCCTTCCACGGTAAAAGAACTGTTCTATATCATATTGCGCATGTGCCGCCACCGAAACCATTACCAGAATGGCCACACAAAAAAGTCTCTTGAGTCTCTTCATACTATCCTGCAAATTTACACAAAATAGCGAACACCTCAAAATATACACCAAAGTGCCCATTGGGACGTCGTCCTAATGGGCACTTTTGTTACAAAAGCTGCTCCTCAATCCGCAGCAGCTCATTGTACTTGGCAGTCCTCTCGCCACGGCACACGGAGCCGGTTTTAATTTGGCCGGCGTTAACGGCAACGGCAAGGTGGGCAATGAAAGGGTCTTCGGTATCTCCGCTACGGTGGGAAATGATGCAGGCATAGCCATGCCGCTGGGCCAATGCTATAGTTTTTAAGGTTTCTGTTAAGGTGCCTATCTGGTTCACCTTAACCAGGATTGCATTGGCGCACTTCTCATTTATCCCCTGCTCCAGCCAGCGCGCATTTGTAGCAAAGAGGTCATCCCCAACAAGCTGGCACTTGCCGGAAAGTTCTGCCGTAATCTCATGCCACCCCTGCCAGTCGGAATCGGCAAGAGGGTCTTCTATAGAATCAATAGGGTATTTTTCAACAAGATTCTTAAGGTAGGCAATCTGCTCGGAGGTACTGCGCCTCATACCGTTCTCCTGCTCAAAGCGGGCATAGTCATAATGTCCGGGAACCCATTCCCCGTCAGAATTATAATGGCCATGCACATAAAACTCTGTGGCTGCACAGTCCAGGGCTATTGTAACATCCTTGGATGGCACATACCCTGCATTCTGGATAGCATAGACAATGTAGTTCAGCGCCTCTTCTGCACTGGCAAAATTGGGAGCAAATCCACCCTCATCCCCAACACTCACACTCAGTCCAGCCTTAAGGAGCACATTCTTCAAACTGTAGAAAACATTGGAACCCATAACCAGCCGCTCCTTGAATGTAACACCGCCCACAGGCCTGATCATGAACTCCTGGAATGCTATGGGTGCACTTGAATGGCGGCCACCATTTACAATATTGATCATAGGTACCGGCAAAACACGGCCTCCAACCCCACCGAGATACCTGAAAAGAGGCACCTTAAGATGGTCTGCCGCAGCCCTTGCCACCGCCATAGATACACCCAGAATAGCATTGGCCCCAAGACGTCCCTTATTTGGAGTGCCGTCCAGGGCAATCATCAGTTCATCAACAGCCCTCTGGTCAAGCGCATCACACCCTATAAGCTCAGGCGCAATCACACCATTAACATTAGCTACAGCATGCTGCACCCCCAAGCCTCTAAACCGGTTTTTCTCCCCATCCCTCAACTCCACAGCCTCCCTGCCACCTACAGATGCACCGCTTGGAACACTCGCACGTCCCCATGACCCGTCATTGAGGAACACCTCCACCTCCACAGTGGGGTTGCCGCGAGAATCAAGTATTTCTCTTGCTTTAATATTAGAAATGTCCATATACACAAATAATCAGGTATATGGAAAACACCTGTACAAGGGGCAAAGTTCACCAGCGGCAAACATTTTCACCACCTATAAGATCACAAAATCAGCCAGATAAAGCGGTAGATAAGGTCAATCCTCTTAACAAGCACATCAACATTAAGGTTGTCAACACTGTCGGACTCCTTGTTGGTATGCTTTGTTATTCCCGACGTAAACAGCAGCGCCGGCACTCCAATTGCCGTAAAGCTCTGCTGGTCGGATAACTTATAAAAAATATCATAGAAATCCTGGCTGCCGTAATAGGAATAATCCAATTCCAACCCCAGTCCAAAATACTCATTTGAAAAATCAAGTTGCTCCGTCTGCCACCTCTTGAGTTTATTACCACCCAGAACCAGCAGATACTCAGGATTTTCCCCCACTGGAGACAGGGTGCTTCCAATCTGGTCAATATTCACCATACATGTTATCTGCCCTGCCGGAATCCCCAACCTGGAAACAAAATGCCTGCTCCCCTGCAACGAAAAATTATTCCCGTCAAACGCCACAAACACAATATTCGCCTCTAGATCACCCCTTTCCTGATACCTCTTGCCGAACATCCTTGCCAGCTCCAGCAGCGCAGCCACCCCAGAGGCATTATCATCGGCTCCCGGATACACCTTCCCGTCAATAATTCCAAGATGATCAAAATGTGCCCCCACAATCACATAGGGTGCATTTTTTCTTCCCGACGGCAAATACCCCACCACATTGTGCCCTTTCTTCTCAATCTTCACACCTGCACCATTTCCTGTAACCGACCTGTACTGCTGAGTATACGAAAAGTTCCCCCCTTTACCTGCTGCAAGAGCGAACGGCTGAAAGAAGCTCACACTCCTGAAAGGCCTCACCCCATAACTCTCCATACATGCGGCAATGTACTCAGCAGTTCTCATAGCCTGTGAAGTGCCCGCACCCCTTCCCGCCACATCATCTGAAGTAAGATTCTCCAGATGCTTGAGGGTTCCTTCCCTGGTCAAAAGGTATCTGTAAGTATCTGATGTATGCACTTGTCCGAACGCCGCCACGGCCGCCACAGCAGACAGCGCTGCCATTGCCGCCAAAAGGACCATACATTTCATGTGTGCACTCAAATTCATCGGGATTAAAATTTTACAGGGTGCAAAGATATAAAAAATCCGGGCAGGAATTTCCCACCCGGACTTAAACAAAAACCGGCGTAATTTTTTACCAGATATTGATCCTCTCCTCAGGAGCCATCCACATGGCATCACCCTCTTTGATTCCAAATGCCTCGTAGAAGCCGTCAATGTTGCGCAAAGCACCGTTTACGCGCCATTTGCCCAATGAGTGCACATCTGTCTTGGTTCTGCGGAGAATCTCCTGCGGACGCACGTTCTGCGCCCAAAGGTTTGCATAACCCAAGTAGAAACGCTGGTTATGGTTGAAACCGTCAATGTCTGCAGGAACCGGCTTGCCTTTCAAGGTATTCATGTATGCCTGATGTGCAATAAGAAGACCGCCCTGATCTGCAATGTTCTCGCCAAGTGTATATGCTCCGTCTGCATGAACGGTATCAATTACAATAATTTTGTTGAACTGCTCTACAAGCACCTGAGCACGCTCGTTGAACTTGGCCTCATCCTCTGCTGTCCACCAGCCGCTGATGTTTCCGTCCTTATCATAGTTGCGGCCCTGATCATCAAAGCCGTGAGTCATCTCATGACCGATAACCACTCCAATACCGCCGTAGTTTACAGCGTCGTCTGCGTTAGGGTTGAAGAACGGTGGCTGAAGGATAGCTGCCGGGAAGCAGATCTCGTTGGTTGTAGGGTTGTAGTATGCATTTACAGTCTGAGGGCTCATTCCCCATTTTGTACGGTCTACAGGCTGTCCCTCCCTCTCCATCATCTCATTGTGAGAGAAGACATTTGAGCGGCAGATGTTTGCCCAATATGAGTCATTTTTAATCTCAAGTGCTGTATAGTCCTTCCATTTGTCGGGATAACCAACCTTTACAATGAAGGTTCCAAGTTTCTCCTGAGCCTTTGCTTTTGTCTCATCGCTCATCCACTCAAGGGCATTGATTCTCTCGCCAAGGGCAACCTGAAGGTTGCTCACCATCTCAAGCATTTTCTCCTTTGACGATGCAGGGAAGTATTTCTCCACATACATCTGTCCGAATGCCTCTGCCAAAGAGCCGTTCACAACAGCAAGAGAACGTTTCCAAAGCGGCTGAAGCTCCTCACGGCCCTGCATTGCCTTGCCGTAGAAAGCAAAGTTTGCCTGCACAAACTCGTCGCTCAAATAGTTTGAAGCTGCATTCAACAACTTGAATACCAAGTACTCTTTCTGATCCTCAAGAGAAACTTTCTTCATCATTTTGGCCATACCCTCAAAGAAAGGTTTCTGTGAAGCGTTCAACTCAGTTGAGTTCTTGATTCCAACCTCCTTAAAGAAGATATCCCAGTTGATGAAGCCGTAATTCTTCTTGAACTCCTTAACCGGCATCTTGTTGTAGTTCTTGTGTACATCCCTTCTGGTAGCGCGGTCTACAGATACCTCAGCAATTTTTGTCTCAAGGGCAAGTACTTTCTCCGCTGCAACACCAGCCTCTTTTGGCGAGTAGCCGGCAAGAACAAAAAGTTTGTTGATGTACTCCTTGTAAGCTGCACGGATCTTTACAGAACTCTCATCATCAAGAAGGTAATAATCCCTGTCACCCATTGAAAGTCCTCCCTGAGAGAAACGCAACAGGTTCATTGTACTGTTCTTCTGGTCTGCACCAATACCAAAACCGAAGAACGGGCTTGCGCTCTCAACATGCATCTTTCCAACCATTGCAGAAAGCTCATCCATGTTTGAAATTGCCTTGATTGCAGCAATCTGCTCCATAACCGGAGCTGCCCCCTCTGCATTGCGTTTTGTGGTATCCAAACCCAAAGCATACATGATCTGGATCTTCTCTCCCACACTGCCCGGCTCCTGAGCATTTGCATTCAGCTCCTCAATCAGAGCATTAAGTTTCTCCTGGTTCTCTTTGTCCAGCTGGTCAAAAATACCATATCTGGCATACTCTGGAGTTAAAGGATTGTTGGCCATCCATCCACCGCAAGCATACTGGTAGAAATCCTCACCCGCAGCTACGGTATTGTCAAAATTGGCAAGGTCAATGGCAGGTTTTCCCTCCTCCTTGCCCTGTGTACATCCGGCAAACATCATTGCCGCCACACCTAGTGTCATAAAAATCTGTTTCATAATGGCGCAAAAGTAAATAAAAATCACATATCCTCTTCCCGACAGAAAAAAAATTACCTTCTCGGCAATCCCTCATAACATACCGTACCACCGGCATCGCCGCCGCCGGGGCCGAGTTCAATTTCCCAGTCGGCTGAGGCAATCACATCCTGGTTGTGCTCAACCACAATGATGGAATGGCCGCGCTCCACAAGGGCATTGAAGGCTGCAAGAAGTTTCTTTATATCGTGGAAATGCAAACCGGTGGTAGGCTCGTCAAAGATGAAAAGCGTTGGGCCGGCAACAGCTCCCTTACCGCCGGAATCCTTGCTCAGGAACTGGGCAAGCTTCACCCTCTGGCTCTCGCCGCCGCTCAGGCTGCTGCTGCTCTGGCCCAGCTGCACATAACCCAAGCCAACATCATCCAGAATCTGCAACTTGGCAGCAATCTTCCTGGCTGCAGGCTCTTTCTGGGCCCCAAAGAATGCAATTGCCTCCTCCACACTCATATCAAGCACCTCATTGATGCTCTTGCCCTGGTATTTCACCTCCAGCACTGCGGGCTTGAACCTCTTTCCGCCGCACTCCTCGCACACCATCTTAATGTCTGCCATAAACTGCATAGGGATAGTAATCATACCCTCACCCAAGCACTGCGGACACCTTCCACCGTCTATATTGAATGAAAAATGCGAATGTCCGAAACCGTTCACCTTGGCATACTGCTGCTCCGAGTACAGTTTGCGGATATCATCGTAAATCTTCAGATAAGTGATCGGATTTGAGCGGGAACTCTTGCCAATTGGGTTCTGGTCTACAAACTCCACTCCCGCAATCTTGTCAAGATCACCCTTCAGCTCCTTGAACGCTCCCGGCTTCAGACCAAACTGCTGGAAATGTCTTGCAAGCGCCGGATACAGGGTATCACCTATAAGGGTAGACTTTCCGCTGCCGCTCACACCTGTAATGGCCGTAATCACCCCAAGCGGAAACTTCACCGAAACATTCTTCAGGTTGTGCTCCATAGCCCCACACACCTCCACAGCATACTTCCACTCCCTCTTCTTTCCGGAAATGTCAATCTTCTTTATTCCCGACAGATAATCAATTGTAAGTGACCCGCTGGAAGCCGTATCCCCCTTCTTTCTGCCTTTAAGAGCCGCAGCAATTCCCTCCTCAACAGGCCCCTGATACACAACCTCACCGCCGTTCACACCGGCGTACGGCCCAATATCTATAAGTTCATCTGCAGAACGGATAATCTCCTCGTCATGCTCCACAATGAGCACCGTATTTCCCAAATCCCTCAAATCTTTAATCACAGAGATGAGTTTTCCGGTATCCTTGTGATGGAGTCCTATACTTGGCTCATCCAGAATGTACAGCGAGCCAACCAGACTGCTTCCCAGCGAACTCACCAGGTTAATCCTCTGGCTCTCTCCACCGCTCAAGGTGTTTGCATGGCGGCTCAAAGTAAGATACCCCAGCCCCACATTCTCAATATAGTTCAAGCGGCTGCAGATCTCCTTTATTGCACGTTCAGCAACAGCCGCATCATATTTGTCAAGCACCAGCTCCTTAAAAAACGCATTCAAAGAAGTGATGCTCATATCCATCAGTTCTGTTATGGTTTTCCCGGCTATCTTCACATAAGTGGCCTCCTTGCGCAGGCGGCTTCCCTCGCACTCCCTGCACACAGTCTTGCCCGAATATCTGGCAAGCAGGTACTTGTACTGTATCTTGTAGCGCATGGTCTCCACCATCTCAAAAAACGGGGTTATTCCCATAAACTGGTTGTTTCCGTTCCACAGGAGCTTTTTCTGCTCCTTGGTAAGCTCTGCATACGGCTTGTGGATGGGAAAATCAAACTTGTGGGCAACCATAATGAACTCCTTAAGGAACTTGCCCATCACCTCGCCTCTCCAGCAGGCAATGGCCCCTTCATAAACCGACAGCGAAGCATTTGGAACCACCAGACTCTCATCAATGCCTATCATGCTGCCGTAACCGCCGCACACCGGACACGCCCCAACAGGATTGTTATAACTGAACAGCAGCTCGGTAGGCTTCTCAAAGCGGATACCGTCAGCCTCAAACAGATTTGAGAACTTATGAATTGCAACCTCGCCGTTACGCCCCTGCTGACACGCCACCACAAGCTTTCCTCCCCCCTCATTGAATGCGGTCTGCACAGAATCCATAAGACGGGTATAATCCTCCTCCGCCAACCCCGCTCCACTTCCGGCCGCTACCAGATACCTGTCAACCATAATATACAGCGGTTCCCCCGCAAAGGCATCCACATCCTGCAGCACAGAATCGAGCCTCACCATCCCCTTCTCCGCAGAGAAAAGTCTGGAGTATCCTGCATCCTTCACAGAAAGGAGCTTCTCCACCTTATTGGGGTTCTCTACCCAGTCAATCTGGGCAAGTATATATGCAGTAATGTTGTCGGGACCCTCATTTTTAATCTTCCCGACAAACTCTACCACATCATTTGCAGTATGGCACTTCACCTCCTCACCGGTAATTGGGGAATAGGTGCGCCCTATTTTTGTAAAAAGGAGACGTAGATAATCGTAGATCTCCGTTGTGGTACCCACTGTTGAACGGGGATTGCGGGTGTTCACCTTCTGCTCAATTGCTATGGCAGGGGGGATTCCCTCAATCTTGTCCACCGCCGGTTTCTGCATACGGCCAAGAAACTGTCGGGCAAATGATGAAAGGCTCTCTGCAAAGCGGCGCTGCCCCTCAGCAAAGAGGGTATCAAACGCCAGCGAAGATTTTCCGCTGCCGCTCAAACCGCTCATCACCACCAGCTTGCCGCGTGGTATCTTAAGATCAATCCCTTTTAAGTTGTTGGCTCTCGCCCCTTTTATATAGATATATTCCTGTTTATTTTTTCCACTCATCTCACTACTTCTGGCTTGTCCTTAACACTGTCTTAACCTCCCTTATCTTCCTCAGGGCAGATGTAACCCTGTCCAAGTGGGCATTGTTTCCAACTGAGATCCCAATCTCAGCCACAAACTCAAGCATATTGCCCGGCTTGCGTCTCTCTGCAATATTGAAAGATCTCATTGAAGCCTCCTGCTTGGTAATGCACTCTATCAACTGAGCACCTATTGAGGTATCACCGTCACCTATAATCCTCAAACCGGTCTGGAACTGGGTAGTATTGGATACTTGTCTCCATTTCACCTTCTGGAGCCTGTAAGGGTATTTCTCAATAAGCCTTGAGGCATTGGGGCAAGATATCCTGTGGATCTTTATGCCACCGGTAGCCGATACAAACCCGAACACGTCATCTCCAAAGATAGGGTTGCAGCATTTGGCCATTGAAAAACTTATATTGTTCAGCTTGTCACTGATAATCAAATAGTCGCCGTCAGATGACCTGCCTTTTGGCTTGGCTGCAGAT
>JAEIGA010012914.1_pt1 | contig 12707 bp, 17 predicted proteins | sample 9270691 | NCBI WGS metagenome assembly JAEIGA01 (sample SAMN17057246, study PRJNA624740) | gut metagenome | biome: biome; isolation source: fecal sample | host: Bos grunniens | place: China: Xizang | collected 2019 | reverse complement strand
GTCATCGGATGGTTACTGGAAAACTAAATTGAAAGGAGATGATGGAGTAAAGCGTCAGATCAAGCGTAAAAGCAAGACTGACATTGAGGATGTGATTGTTGAATATTATAAATCTCATTCTCAGGAAGATTATACATTTAAAGCTAGATTTAACTTATGGATAGACCGACAGAGGGATTGTGCCAGGTCAGAAAATACGATTCTGAAGTACAAATCTGATTACAGAAGATTCTTTGAGGGATATCCTATAGAAGATATAGATATAAGACAAATTGACGAGATTGTTCTTTCACAGCACATATTAAGAGTGCTAAAAGATAAGCGAATTCCTTGGAGAGCATTAAAAGACATCATGGGTTACACCAATGGAACCTTTGAGAAAGCTGTGAGGGATAGGGTGATTGAAAAAAATCCCTTCCTTTATATAGACTTGGAAATATACAAAAAGTATTGCTATATTTCCCCTGTCAAGACAACTGTTCAAAGGACATTGACCGAAGAGGACACACATATCCTTTTAGATCGCATAAGGAATCCAAGGGCACATAACATAAATAGGATATGCTGCTTTGCTATTGAAATGGCACTATATACCGGAATGAGAGTTGGCGAGTTGGCTGGACTTATGTGGGATGATGTTATTCTGGATGAAGGTTTAATATTTATTAGGCATTCTGAAAAATACAACAGATCCACAAAAGAATCCATAGTATCTACAACCAAAACCGGTAAAGAACGAATCTTTCCTTTAACTAAAGATATAAAGGACCTATTAACAAGAATTAAAGAATATGAAACAGCTAAAGGCTGGATAGGTGATTTTGTATTCATGGATGCAGAAGGAAGAGTGTCAAAGAGTAAAATATCGGACACCACAAGAAATATAACAATGTCTGATGATTTTACAGGAATCAAGTCAATTCATGCAATTAGAAGAACAATAAATAGTAGAATGAGGTGTAATGGAGTGTCAGCGACTTTAGCAAGTAGCCTGATAGGTAATACAGAAAGAGTTAACGACAGAAATTATACCTACGATATTACAGATTTAGAAGAAAAACGAGAAATAATTGACAGGGCAACCCAAGGCAACCCGATTAGATATTTAGAAATGGCTAAAATAAAGGGATAATAGCCTGCCGGCGGCGGGGGTCGAACTAGACGCAACCCGTACAAATGGCTAAAACAAAGCATTTCTAAAATAGGGCAACCCCTAGGGCAACCCACCTAGACTATGAAAGGATTGTGGCAACGGTGACTTTCATAGTTATTTTAGAAGAGCTTTATGCTCTTATTTTTTTGTTCGTAAAAGGCCTTTATTTTGATTTTAGGGCTTTACCCTTACATTTATACCCTAAAGGCTTTAGAACGAAAAATCGATGTCATACACGCCCTATAATATGGATTTTTAAAGGTAAATAAAACTCCCCCTGTCACGAACCTGTGGCAAGGGGAAATTTTCGTTTTGGACACACACCCTAGAGCTTTCCATCACGCTTATAGATCTCCAGGCGATTATACCAGCTTTTTCTTGACTTGAGTCCTAATCTGGCGCAAGCTGTTGAAACTGCGATTTTACCTTCATCAACCAGCCTTTTAACTTCAAAGAACTCTTCATCAGTTGCTTTCATTTGTCTGTAGCCATCCTGTTCACGCTTGATCTTGATGCCTTCAGCCTGTCTACGCTTGATGTTTTCTCTTTCCTTTTCTGCAACATAGGAGAGTAGCTGGAGAACAATATCAGCAATAAGTTTGCTTGTTAGATCGCTGTTTTTCATTGTTGTATCTAATAATGGCATATCCAGGATAACAATATCAGCTTTAATCTCTTTGGTGATATAAGCCCATTCAATAAGTATTTGGTCATAATTTCTGCCCATTCTGTCGATAGAGTGGAAATATACTACATCGCCTTCCTTAAGCAGCTTAACCATTCTGAGGTATTCCGGGCGGTCAAAATTCTTGCCAGATTGCTTATCGATAAATACATTTTCCTGTGGGATGTCCAGCTTTTCTACATCCTCAAGCTGTCTAGCTTCGTTTTGATCCTTACTTGATACTCTGATATACATATATTTTGCCATAGTGATTTCTCCTTCCATAAAATTATTTTTTGAAAAAATTTTTGCCTATATATAAAATGTCCCCCTGTTAAAATTCGCAAGTTTTTGCGAAAAATCCGATTTTCGACACACACACCCACTTAGTTTTTGGGTAGTAGCCAATGTCAGAAATCCGACATTTTTCTTGAAAAATAGATATTTTATGTTTTTGTGTATGTCCTGAAGCTGTCGCGATTTCTGTTCTGGCTGTGATGGCGTGGCTGTTCTGTATGCTGTTTTTAACCCTCTAGCGTTCGTTTTAAGACTCTTTAGTGGTATACCCTTAGTTATATAAGGGTGTGCGACTTTTTTAAAATATGAGCCTCTGAGAGCGTCAAAAAATCCGGGCGTGTTATATCCTGGAGCCTGTGAGAGTTGTCTCTTGATACAATAACAAATCATGCTGTTATATCCTCCGCGTATATGGTGCTATATGCCTTTTGTAAAGCTGTAAAAGGGGCTTAAAATCCATTTTAATATATCGCATGATAAAATATAAGGGTGTAGCCCATAATTCAAAATAAAGGCATTATACAAGCGTTTAAAAGGGGCTATTATAAGCCCCTTGTTTTGCTAGTTGTTTTTTATGATGTCTAGTAAATCATTGATTGAATACATTTTTATGTATATATAGGCATTTGCAACACCCTTGTTGTTCAGAATCTGCAAAGCGTCATTTTCTAGTTGGAGCCGGTCCAGGGTTTCGAGAATCTGCTCTTGTGGTTCCTCCTGGATTACTTCCGGAACCTCTGCGATTTCTCCGGCTGGCTGTGGTTCGTATAGTCTGCATTTATTCAGCCACCAGCGCATTAAACCCGAACCATATAAAACCACGCTTGCAAGCAATATAATTATAAATGCTGTCATTTTTTAGCCCTCCTTTATTAATTCGTTGTTTATTTCTATTAACTTGCTATGTGCTTCTTGACACTTTTTATATATTTCGTTGTACTCTTCGCGGGTTATTATGTTTTCATCTGCTAAAACTTCCGCCGTATCAATCAGAACATAACAACGAGTAATTCCACATTGTGCGATGTTTCGCGCCTGCTGGTTTGTCCTGTGTGGGTCGTGTGCTTGTAAGTCCTCGATTTTTGTATAAATAAATTTTGCCTGCCTTTTTAATTCAAACTTGATTTTTTTATATTCGTTCATGGTGTAAACCTCCTATTTTTTTTTGTTTTGGTCTGCCATCATCAGAAGCGGGAGACCGGCCCCGCTTGACGCCCTCGCGGGCGTTTCGGCTGTTTTCGCCTCCTTTATGCTGCAATCTTGAATGTTATATGCTCGTAGAAACTTACATCAAAATAATCTATTTGGCCGTTGCTGTTGTTGTGGTTGTAGCTGTCTATTATTTCGGTTACTGCGTGCAAAATGGCGTTGCCCTCGTCCGTGAGTACCTTCTCGGCTGTCTTGTGATAACATCCGCTTGCGGTCAGTCTGTCAACTTCAAGTTTATATTGTGTGTGTGCTATGTTGTCCAGGAGTTCGGCATCTTCGCAGTTGTACAGCTTGTCGCCGTAAATGCTGTTGATTGTTCCGGCCTCGTCTGTGTAACAATTCCAGCCGTGATAATCAATGTAGTGCGTTTTCTTCCATGTGTTAAAGTCCTTTATATGTTCCGGCTTTATGGTCACGGTGATTGTAAATGCTGTTGTATATCCGCCTCTATGAAATCTTATAGTTGCTTTAATTCCGCATTTTTTAAGGTCGGCAAGAATAAACTTCTTTAACTCCTCATCGGTTGACCACTTGTTATTATTTCCGCCTTTCCAACCTTCATAAATTGTTCCAACTTCTGTGCGCTCATATGCTGGAATTGTCAGGACTTCGCCGCAAGCCTTTGTTATTTCTTCATCTGTTGCGAATCCGTACCAGCAAACTTTTTTAGGGTTCCAGCGGAATTTTAAAGCCTTGAGAGCTTCGCGGGTTTCCTTCTCTGGGATTCCTTCGAAATATATTTCTTTACTGTTATATTGCTCGTTGTTCTCGATTCTATATGTTGTCATGTGCTTATCCTCCTTTTTATATGATTTGATTCTCTTTAAAGCTGTAATACAAGTTTGTATTTCCGCCTACTATTACATGGTCAAGTAGTGTTATGCCTATAATGTCGCAGGCTTCTTTTAATGCCTTTGTGCTTGCTATGTCCTGGATGCTTGGCTCTGTGTTTCCGCTTGGGTGATTGTGTGTTATGAAGATTCCAACGGCATTAAGTAGAAGTATTTTTTTGCAAATTTCGCGCCTTGGAAACATTGAAGCGTTGGCGCCTCCGTGGCTGGCTTCGAAAAGGCCTATAACATGATTTGCAGAATCTAGGCAGATTATATAAACAAATTCTTCGCCGGCTTTTCTGAGTCCTATCTCATCGCCTACAAAATCGGCAACCATTGCCGGGTTATTATATTGTTTGCGTCCGTCAACTGTGAAAGTTTTTTCGGCAACTAGATTTATACGCCCATCTTGTGAAAGTTCTGTTTTATAACTGTTTATTTTCATTGTTTGCCCTCCCTTTGTTCCTGCTTTCCTAAGTCCTTAAGCGTGTTAGCGGTTCGCCTGGCTTCGGTTCGCCTTCGCTCAAGGGTTAGTGTGTAGCGCGTTGTTATTTTCTATACTTATATTACATCTTTTAAAGTGTAATTGCAACAACAAATTACACCTTTTAAGATGTTTGTTGAATATGTATAATTACACCTTATAAAATGCAATAATACACCATAAAAAGTGTACAAGTTGCACTAAAAAAAGTGTTATTGCTACACTTTAAAGAATGTGATATTATGTAAAAAATACATTTTGAAAGGTGGTTTTATATGATTAGATTTAAAATTGATGTATTAGAAGCTCTGAAAGATAAAGGATATAATACAAATAGATTGCGAAATGATAAAATACTGAGTGAATCAACAATACAAAGAATCAGAACAGCATATAAAAACAACGAATCATTAAATATAAACTTAAATGCAGTTAATATAATATGCGAGATTCTGAAGAAACAACCGGGGCAGCTCCTGGAATGGGTGCCGGATCACGACGGCAGCGGGCAGGATTAAAACGCTAGATCATGCAGGACTTGAGAACATTTTCTCAGGTCCTTTTTTTATGCTCTGTTGCCGGTCCTTCTCTGTGTCTGTTCTGTGTTCTTTTTGCATAAAGGTTTTTTGAAATATATTCAAATCGATGCAAAAATATAATATCAATATAAACTTGTTACAACTTTATATTGTCGCATCTTGTCGCCCTGGTGGCTCCTGGTGTATGAATTAAGCAATGAAACACCCGGAGCATTATATATTATTGTGTTGAATTAACAACCATTGCAACCGGCCTTGCTGGTTATGAATAATATATTATTAAATGCCTTGTGATTAATGGAGGGGTAAAGCCTATTAGATAATATGCCAGCTAAAACAAAGCAATTAAATATTATTAATACCGTTACATTGTATGAGGATATATTAAAGACCTTTGACAGTGTTGTGATTGATTTAGGTTATGACCTTAACAACCCAGAGGACAGAAAAGCAATATCACATAGCGAAATAAATTATTGTTTTCGCCAGGTGTCTTATAAATTATTTAAGGCCAACAGAACATTGATAAATAATCAAAACTCTGTAATTGATTATGACAACATAGAAATGTTATCTATTATTGCTAACGCTTTTATTGAAATTTGCCAAAGGTTTAATAAATCTCTTGGCCTTATGTCTTATTCCTTCTTGTTGGGCTGTGATTATTCTACAATCTGGCGTTGGTTACAGGATGAAACGCTAAACCCCGAAAGGTGCAAGCTATTGAAAAATGTTCAAGAATGCCACAAGGTCCAACAAATAGGGCTGTTAAATGATACCCCGGTCGGTGCTTTAGCTGTGGCCAACAATGACCATGAAACCGGGTTAGAATGGAGCAAAAACCAAATGCAAGTGACAGCACAAAGCGTTTATTTCTTACCATCTGAGAGGGTGGACCGCATGAGACTAGCAAAGCCGGAGGAAAACAACGACAGTGTATAACGGGTGTACTTGATACCCATTGTGCAAATTGACCAGGTGCGACAGCTGGAGCAATGCCCCGGTGTAGGGGTTGCAGGAGAGGCGAAAAAGGGGCGGGGTTAGCCCCCCAAATTCCTGAAAACGGAAAAACAGAAGTCGAGAAAGAAAGACACCCCTTAAGAATCCCCTGAAAGAAAGAGGGGAAATAAATAATATATAGCCAACAGGAGAGGAGCATATGGCGGTTAAGAGGGATAAGAACAGCAGAATAGAGGAATATAGGCATCATCTGAAGGTATGTCTTAAGGATATGCTGGACAGAGCAGATGAGATCATGGATTACTGTTATAGCGATAAAGTGACAGGCATAGAGATTACGCTATCACTTAATCCAGATACCGAGATTCCAACAGTGACCTACAAAACAACCTCGATATGCACTAAGGGCTATGGAAACCATGAAGAGTGACGATGATAAGGGAACATACCTGCGAGTGCTAGTTGACCGCGAAATGCTTAGATATCTGCTGAAGAGGTCGGATAAGAATGGGGAGAGCATGAGCAAGTATGTCGGCAGGTTGATTCGCCTAGACATGGCAGAACACTCAGAAAATTTTTTAGAAAAAAAACAAAAAAGCCCTCATGGGAAATCTTAGGTACAGGGAGAACATACTCCTTATCCTGTGAGGGCTATATATAAACCTCCTGGAGAGAAAATATGCTGAGAGTTGATATCAATATCAAAGGCAAAATATGGAACATCCATATCAATGAGGATAGCTCGAAGTTAGGCACTAATTACCTGGATTGTGAGATATGGGTAAATGGAGAGCGTGAACTTATCGAAAGAAACTTGCGCAGATTTCTAATGATAGCTGTCGATTGTGAATATGTGGATGTGCCGGAGCCTAGCAATGACGAGATAGAAGTGATTGTTCAGAAGATCATGAGCGCTTATGGATTAAGTCTATGAAAGAATACACAGCAGAAGAGTATTTTAGAAAATTTCAAGTAAATTGCTGCCCTAAGTGTGGCAGCAGACAGGTCAAAGTATTTGAACGCACGAAATGCCATAAGTATTACAAGGTTTATGCCTGTGGCAAGTGTAAGAATGTAATAACAAGGGAAATATCATAATTTTTTCTACTCATATGCACCCCATGTGACATAGTAATACCTTTCGAACCTAGTAGCCTGAAGTGGCTGATTAAAGGGACTTCAAATGTCCCGCTAGGGACTTGAGTCACGATTTTGCCAATCATATGTGACTTTCTCCTAAGAAAAATAGGTTCCTGTGTAGCATTATGGCAATGCAATCCTTACGGATATATGTGGGTTCGATGCCCACCATAGGAAATAATCACTTTTTCCCCCATGAAAACGGTGAACGGAGGCATTGACAATTCAACAGGCACACCAATGAAGCGTCAAGCCTCCAATTTTATGTTTGGAGGCTATTTTTTGCGCGATTATCCATATTACAAGGACAAAATAGGCGAAGTCATAGCGAAACTTCGTGCTGAATGCCAGAAAGACGAAAAAAAGCAGGATAAGAAGGAGATTTATGAATTATACAAAGATCTCGAAGCCTGTTGTCAGTTTGGCTATCTTTATGATGCTCAATACAAGGATTATTACAAGCAATATACGGAATACATCAAGGAAGTAGCACTAAAAAGGGTAACAGATGACAAAAATCGGGCAAAAATATGGCGAGAACTGTATTGGGAAGTCGTAAAAATCGAATCTTTTAGTTTTTTCGAGTCATATTTGATATATATGGAGCATAAGCGTGAGTATTCTAAGCGCTTTTATGAACCAAGAAGAAAAACTCAACATATAGCTGTCGAGGATTTGCAGGCCTTAGAAGATAGCAAGACGATGAAGGTTTATACATTGTCGGAGCCACCAAGAATAGGAAAATCAACGACAATTTTATTTTTCCTATCCTGGAACATATTAAGACATCCGCACAGTCATAATGCTATGGGTACATATTCCGGCCCTGTAGCAAAACATTTCTATGAAGAGTTTTTAAAGATTTTGACAAGCGAAGAGTATTGTTTCCAAGAACTTTACGCATTTTTCCAGCCAAAAGAAAAATTTATTACTAATAAATCGGCTGAACAAATGCAGATATTCTTTAACGATGAAAGTTTTGCAACAATAAGTTTCAGGGGCGTGGATGGCTCCTGGACAGGTTTGGTTGATGTTTCAGACGATGGCTACCTTGCCGTAGATGATTTGATTCGAGACAAAGAACACGCCATGTCGAAAGAGAGAACAGATAAAACATACGAAGCGTATGTCAATACGATGATGGACCGTCTACATGAACATTCTAAACAATTGTTAATTGGTACATTGTGGTATCTGTATGATCCTATTATGCGAATAATGGACAAACATAAAGATGATCCAAATTATGTATTTAGAAAAATACCGGCTCTTAATGAAAACGATGAGAGCAATTTTGACTACGAATACGAAGGTTACAGCACAGAATATTACAAAAATATGCGTAATAATATGATAGAGGATGGCCTGGAATCAGATTGGATGGCAAAATTCCAGCAGAGTCCTTTTAATCGAGAGGGCCAGCTTTATCCGCTTGAAGAATTAGGATATTTCAATGGCATTCTGCCAGTTGGCCATAAATATAGATTTGTTGTCAACTGTGATGTGGCTTTTGGTGGTGGCGATAGCGTATCAATGCCTATAGGAATACATGATAAAACAGAAAATATAATCTATATAGTTGATTGGTATTTTAATTCAAGTGGCGTATTAGTCACTGTTCCAGGCGTTGTTGATATGATTATAAAACATGGAATTAAAAGTATTGATTTTGAGGCAAATGCAGGTGGAGACTTATACGCATCAAAAATTCAAGAAGAATTAAGTACAAGAAACTATCTATGTGCTTGTAATAGTGTTCGAGCGTCTAATAAATCGTCAAAAGAGGACAAAATTTTGTCTTGCGAGGGTACTGTTCGTAAAAGATTTAGATTTTTGAGCAGAATTACACCAAATCCTGAAGAAGTGGATGAGGACACAATAATTTACAAGCGTACTCCACAATATGACAGAGCGTTAAATGAATTATCAAGCTACTCTACAAGGGGCAAAAATAATCACGATGATGCTGTGGATTCGATATCACAGATAGCAGAAAGAGTATTTGACACTATGCAGCGTAAAACAGTAATAATGAATTGTCCGTTTTAAGGGACAGAGAGGGGCAAAAATGACAGCAAAACAGTATTTACAGCATTACAGAACACTTGAAGGCAGGTATAAGACTGCAATTGAGGACTACAAGAATGTTGAAAACGAAATGATATCGCTAAAAAGTCCTACTTTTGGGGATAAAGTGCAGACCAGCCCTCAAAATGATCCTATTGGAGAGATTGTTATCAATCTTGAAAAGCAAAAGGCGAAAGTGGGCATAAATATTGTCAAATTTAGAAGTCAGATGCTTACAGTTCGTAACCAAATCGCTGAAATGGAGAAGGTTGACAGTGATTTTTGCGTTATTCTGCTTCTCAGATATATCATGTATAAGGATTGGAAGTTTATCTGCAAGAGCCTTAATGTTTCGAGAGCGCAGGCAAATGTGATTCATGGCAAGGCATTACAGGAATTTGAGAAAAAATACGCTGAAACATACCTTGATTTTTAAAAGTCAAGACATTATAGACAAATTAGACATAATAGCATTTGCTTTATGTAAATTATTGTGATTTATATAGAGTTGGATAGGTAGGAAATGCAGCCTCTCACATGATCGTGAGGGGCTTTTTTATTGGAGAGTAAAGAATGGTAGATAGAGATAAAAGTTATTCAAGTCCTATATACAATACAAGGCTTGGGCGACAGGTGATATATACACCAGAACGATATATCACAAGGGAAAACTTAATAAATGTCCTTACTTCAGCAAGGTCTGTTCATATGCAGAATGTTAGTGACATTAAATATCTGCTTAGATACGAAAAAGGCGACCAGCCTCTTAACAGAGAAAAGGTTATGAGGCCGGAAATAGATATTTGTGATGTTGATAATATAGCAAACCAGGTTACGGAGTTTAAGTTAGGATATGATTGGGGCTATCCAATTACCCTTATTCAGAGAGGGCAGAAGTCAGATAGCAATGCAGAATCTATCGCTTTACTTAATGACTACTATGAACTTGCTGGTAACAGAGGAAAACAGCAGGAATTAGCAAGATATGTTGAGATAACAGGTGTCGGCTATACATATATTGACCTCAATACCGAATATGAAGAGGGTGACAGCCCATTTACTCTTGATGTTTTAGATCCTGAGTTCACATTCGTTGTTCGTAGTACATATTACACGGACAAAAGAGTGATTATGGCTGTTACATTCAGCGATACAGACGATGAGGACAACACGATTTACACCTGTTTTACTAGAAACAGCAGATTTATTGTTAACAGCAAGAATCAAATCACTGAGTATGCTAATTATCTTGAGATGATACCTATTATCGAATGGGTAAGAGCATACGACAGAATGGGTTGTTTTGAGCGACAGATACCGGAAATGGATGCACTGAACCTACTAAACAGTGATTTCCTTAATGATGTTGACCAGAACACACAGGCTGTTTGGCATACCAATGATGTTGAGTTCCCGACTGAAGAGGTTGAACATTCTGATGGAACTGTCGAAACAAAGGTTAAACGACCTGAAAACGGACAGTGGTTACAGACATTCACAAGCAATAATGGCAATAAGCCTTTTATCACACCTTTAACAGTAAATTACGATTATGCTGGTGTGCTTAATAATATTATTACAAAGAGGCAGACAATACTTGCAAAGTGTGATGTGCCACAGAGAAATGATAATTCCGGCGGTTCAACCGGCATAGCAATGAGTGATGCGTCTGGCTGGAGTGCAGCTGAAGCGTCAGCAAGCAAGAAAGAAAACATTCAGGACCTTTGCAAATGTGCAGAATTAAGGGTTGTTTTTAAAGCAATCAGAAAGCAGACAAAGATAAAGGCTGATGATCCTATAAAACAGCTGACACTTGCTGATGTGAAGCCTTATATCAAGAGGCAGAAGTCTTATGAAATGACAGTTAAGACAAATGCACTTGCGACTATGCTTGCTCATGGTATTTATGGTCTTGATGCAATACAGAGTATCAACTATTTCGATGATCCTAGCCAGGTATGGGAGAGAAGCAAGGAAACTATCGAGAAGTATCAAGAAAAGACCTTTGGAGAGGAGCCTGTACAAGAGCAGATTGAAGTTGATACAGAAAAGTCAAGTGATAGGGTTACTGACCAGATAGAAAATAGTCCAAATATAACAGGGTGATAAATGGCAATACAGAATTTCGATAAATTGAATATGCTGAAAAGGCGTTCATTACCATACAGAGAATACTTTGGAGATATGGAATTGACACCAAAACAGAAAGAGGACAGAGAACGGCTGGCTCTTATTCTTGAGGATTACATCATGTTATTTTTCGACATGATTGAGACGAGTATGGCTATGAATATCCTCAACGAAACAAGGGTTAAGCAAGAATTGACATATAACCTATATGACCAACTTGCAGATAAGGGCTATTTTCCTAATGATATTGAATTAAATAAATATATTACAAAAACTGTTGATGATGCCTACACAAGTACAGTTGACAACCTTCAGAGTCACCCTATGGATTATGACTATACCGGCAATAGTCCTTATTGGGTATCAAAGGACAGGGCGATGTTTATTGCTGAGAATGAAGCAAACACCTTATTTAACTCTAAAGAGTTTGTTGAGGCTTCAGCGCAAGGGAAAACACACAAAATATGGATGGCTTACCCTGATGACAGGGTTCGACCTACCCATGTAATAACAAATGGTTCCAAGATACCTATTGGAGCATACTTTACTGTAGGCAATGCAAGAATGTTATATCCAAAGGATTTGACCAGCGAACTATCAACAGCTAGTGAATATCCTGAAGAATACATAAATTGCAGATGTCAAATTTCATATGTTTAAAAACAACGGACACTCATTTGGGTGTCCTTTTTATATGGTGATAGAGAAATCACCTTAATCAAACGCATTTAAGAAAAATAATGCTGAGAGAACAGCTATACCAAACGCAAGTTTATGGCGCTAGAGAAAGCGCCTTTTTAATTACAAATTTCGCAGAAAGGCAAAGGTAAAACTTTATGGAAGAGAACACAAACGCAACAGCAACCGAAGCAACAAATGATGTACAGACAAAGGCTGAACCAACTGCAAAAGTTGATGATAAGCCTACCACACATTCAGCAAGTGCAGAGGAACAGCTACAGGCACTTATGGTCGAGAACGCAAAGATGAAGAGGGCTTTTGATAAGGCTGCATCGGAGGCTGCCGACTATAAGAAAAAGTACAATGCGACACTTTCTGAACAGGAAAGAGCGTCACAGGAAAAGGCAGAGGCAGAGGCAAGACGCGATGAGCGTTTAGCTGAATTGGAGCGAGAAAACTCAATCCATAAATTTACAGAGAGTTTTCTTGATCTTGGCTATGACAAAGAATCTGCTATCGCAGCAGCAACCGCACAGGTTGATAACGATGT
>JAEIGA010012913.1_pt1 | contig 12707 bp, 15 predicted proteins | sample 9270691 | NCBI WGS metagenome assembly JAEIGA01 (sample SAMN17057246, study PRJNA624740) | gut metagenome | biome: biome; isolation source: fecal sample | host: Bos grunniens | place: China: Xizang | collected 2019 | reverse complement strand
AATGGGACACATACAAAATAACCAAAATCCAAGGGAATATTTTGTGCAAATAATGTATATACAAATAAATATATAACTATTATCATTAGTTACGTACCATGAAAACGGCCGAAATTGTAAGCACTATCGGCCAGCAACTTATTTATGAAAGGAAGTAAATGATTATGGGAGTTGCGAACAAAATGAACAAAGGTGGAAAATTTAAGTTTCGCTTCGATGAAGCAAAAAAGGATGACATTGAGTATTATTCACCGGAAATGCTATTTAATATGGATCCGGAAGGAACAAAGCCATTTGTCGTTCGTATGATGTATATTAACAAAAAAGGTCATTACGGCGATCAACCGGCGCTGGCGAATGAAGAAGCGATTTTAAATTGCCCGCAGCACATGATGGATGATGTTTTATCATTTATGAATGATGATGAAATTATTGAAGCATGTGATAACGGAAAACTTGGTGTTGTTGCATATAAGTATGAAACGGTAAATGATAAACGCGGTTATTCTTATGGCCTTCGCTGGGTTGATATTGAAGATTAGTATGTTATAATAAGGAAGTAGCGATATATACATTTTTCATCTTAATGTGAATATCACTCTCCCCATTTATACAGCGGCTACATTTGTAGCCGCTTATTTACTATTAGAAAGGAATTAAAGATTATGACGTTAGAAGAATTGATCCAACAGGGCAAAACAAAAGAAGATATTTTAAAAGCTGTGTCCGCGGCATATGATGCCGCAATTGAATCACCAACACCGGAACCAGCACCGGAACCAACACCGGCACCAGCACCGGAACCAACACCGGAACCGCCCGCAGATCTAAATGAAGCATTGAAGCAGCTAACACAAATGCAGATGCAGACGACTCAACAAATTATTGAATTACAAAAACAGATCATTGAAAATTCAAAACAAAATCCGGAACCAACACCCGAACCGGCGCAGGATGATGCACGTAAATTTTCCGATGAAGCATTAACGGCTGCGATGCAAAAGTTGAATCTTCTTTCAGAAAATGATAAAATCGACATAAATAAACAAGTTGAGGATAACTTGACAAAACATTTTGGTAATTTGATCGGCGTCAGTGTTGACGCTGGAAAGGAGTAAAAAAATGAGTGTATATGTTGATGCTTATAGTGCTGTGAATGATATTGTAAAACAGCTCTCCGGTGACGGTGCTTTACAAGCTGTTGATACAAGCTCATTTATTGCCGTTGGTAAACTCATCATGAGTTACACTACCGATAATATTTACGGTGCCATAACAAATATCTGGTCTCGAACCATTTTTTCAGCACGTAAATATGAATCATATCGTTTCAAATCTGTTGAAGTTGACGAAGAGCGCTGGGGTGAAATCGCAAGGAAAATTTCATTCATGCCGCTTGATATGGAAGCTTCACAGAATTGGAATACAGATTTATCACCTACGCAGCTTGCTGACGGTGGATCAATTGATCCATTTAAGATCAGGAAGGCAAAACCAGTTGAGTTTAATTTTTCCGGATCTGTTCCGTTACAGTCACATTTGACACATTTTCGCGACGAGCTGGAAAGCGCTTTAGAATCTGAATCAAGATTTATGAGCTGGTGGGATGCTAAAACGATTGAATATTATAATGACATCACACAGAAGGACGAAGCAGAACGTGAAGCAACTGTATTAAATTACATTGGCGGAACTTATGCAATGAAAGACGATGCACCAACATGCCTTGTTGATCTGGTTGCCGGTTATAATGCGCATGTAAATGGAACATATACCCGTGCGCAGATTCTTTCAACACAATTTGAAGATTTCTTAAAATGGGCAGCTGCGGAAATTCAGATGTATTCAAAATATATGCGCGATCGTACATATATTTATCATGCGAATGTTACTGGTAAAGAATTAAAACGTCATACGCCCGATCGTTACCGTAAGATGATTATTTTATCGTCATTTTTAACACATGCCCGTGCAGAAGTTTATTCCGGATTATTTAACCCGGATTATTTGGAGCTTGGAAGTTATGAAGAAATTAATTATTGGCAGAATCCATCCGTACCCTCACAGATTAGCGTAAAACCTTCATATCTTGATGTATCTGATGGTTCCGTTAAAACAGCGGATGATCCAATTGTATTTGATTATCTGGTTGGTATTATTTTCGATGAACAGGGACTTGTTATTTCTAACAAGCGTGAAAATTCAGCTTCGATTGTGAACCCAGCGGGAAACTATACGAATGATTATATTCACTGGTTAAAGCGCTACAATAATGATTATACCGAAGGCCATATCGTTTTCTATTTAGGAGCTGGCGGCGTCGGTAGGAAAACAGAAGCAGCAAAGAAAGAAACAGCTGAAAAATAATAGTTTTCTTTTGGGACGCGAATTTATATTTGCGTCCCAATTTTTTTAATTGGGGGAAACATTATGATATTAGAACTTTGGACTAATTTTACAAAAAAAGAAAAATCAACGTTGCAACCGTTAACGGCTGCGGATGCTTCTTTTGATGTTTTTTTAAAAGAAGGGGCAACAGTTGATAAACCGTCTTTTTTGTTGGATTTAGCTTCAACAAATTATGATTATGCGCGTTGGGAAGGTCGTTATTATTTTGTATCAAATATAAAGCGAGATATAACCGGCCAATATGAAATACAATGTGAAACGGATCACGCTGCAACGTTTAAGGGAATAATTGGTTCATCTATATTATTTGTTGAGCGTGCGTCAAATGAATTTGATGAAAATATCAATGATGAGTATTTATCCCAAAAGCAAACATATCAAAAAGATTTTGCTAAATTTAACCCATTTTCAGATGATGATTATGTAACAGCTGCAACCGGTGGATCGTATGTTGTTAGAACAGTTGGAGCTGATGGTGATCTTTCACAAAGTCAAGTATTATGGAATCCCGGTACAACATGCTTACTTATGCATGGCGCCGAATTAGCATACGCTCTTGATTTCTTATTTACATCATCAAATTTTACCGATGTTATAACGGATGGATTGGTTAAATCATTTTTTAATCCGTTTCAATATTTTCTGTCAATAAAATGGGTACCAATATCAATTAGTAGATACCAAACGGCACACCCTTCATTAGATCAATTTCATAAATTACAGTCCGGATGGTGGGCACCAATGAAAACCGTTGGCGGATTAGCCGATAATGTGCGCGGCACATTATTAGAAGGGTACGATGTAATACGTAAAAAAATTCCTATGATGGCGCGCCGGTATAATGATTTTCGTGATTTTAATGCAAATTGGACAAGATTCAAATTTTATGTTCCCTTTGTTGGAAATGTTGATATTGATCCGATAGATTATTATTCAAATTCATTATATGCTGTTTACAAGATTGATTTAATATCATCAAAAGCATTATTTATGATTGAATATGATAACGGAAATAATGCAAAGGTAATTTTTCAACATTCTTTTGATTTTGGTGTTGATTTGCAAATTGGACAAAATGCTTCCAATATGACACAGGTGGCCGGTGATATTGCCGGAACAGCTGCAAATATTGCTGTTGGTAATTATGTTGCTGCGGCAGGTGAAGCTGTGAACGCAATTTCAAATGTTATATCGCCCACACCGAGTTATAAAGGACAGCCTTCGACGCGTGTTTCATATGATACATTAGAATTTGGTATTGTTCGCTATACAGCTGATTCTGCGGAATTTATGACAAATTTTGTTGGTAGACCGCTATATCAAAATAGATTGATTTCACAAATACCTGGATACATTAAATGTGGCGGTGCTGATCTGGCTATTTCCGGATTAGCCGGTGATCGTGAAGCCGTAAACGCTTTATTAAATGGAGGATTTTTCTATGAGTAGAAATGGATTCATTGATTTTCAAAATCAAATGTTCATGGATTATATCAATATTAATCCATCGAATGTAAAAGGGCAGCTTAATTTTTCAACTTTAGAAAATAAAAGATATTTGTATAATCTCATTTATTCCGTATTTAATATTAAAATTCCAAAGTTTTGGAATCGCGCATATTTTCGATTCTTTGTTTTTCATTATGGTAATTTGGGTGTGTTTTATACAAAAAAATTCGGCTGGATTCCAATGCCGTTTACCATGGAATCATTAGATATTTTCTTTTATCCAAAGAAAATGACCGGAAATAATCCGATGATTGATGATCCTGTATTGGGTATTCGTGGAATCAATTCCGAAATTATTTATATTTTTGATGATTTATTTGGATTTGAAACAACAGTAAATGAATACGCGCAAAAGCTTGCAAACGTCGATAAAGCATTTGATGTGAATTTATTAAATTCTTCATTTGCTATGCAAGGATTTGCAGAAAATGAAAAAGAAGCAATCGAAATTAAAGCCACGTATTCAAAAGCTTCATACGGTGAACCGCTTATTGTTGTAAATAAACGATTGAAAAATTCTTTGGAAAATTTTGTAAACGTTCCCAAGAATCAACTTGCAGCGATTGAATTGCATCAAGCGCGCCGGGCGGTGATTAATGATTTTCTAACGGAAATCGGCATACGTAATGCCAATTATGAAAAGCGTGAACGTTTAAATTCACAGGAAGTATCCGAAAATGATGATGAAACAAAGGCACAGGCGCAAATCGTTTTGGAAAATTTAACAGAATGCTTTGAACGTGTAAATGAAGTTACCGGCGGCGAAATTGATTTAAAAGTTTCATTAAGTGAAGAATATGAAATCATTAAGCCGAATGAAACGAAAGAAGGTGATGAAAATGTATGATTTTGGCATAACGCTTAACGGTTTTTATGTACATGATCCGGATATATTGGAAGCTGTACCGCTTCCTGAAGGATTGGATCCTAAAGTTTTAGCGCAGCTTATAATTGAACGTAGCGGTTCATTGTATCCATTTATTCAAGCCGACACATATTTAAAGCGGCAAATTCACAACTGGTTTCAAACGAATTACCATAATTTTGAGCGAATTTTATTAGCAATTAATGCTGATTATTCACCGATAGAAAATTATGATCGAACAGAAGAGCGTTCAATTAATCGTTTGACAAGAGATAATGAACACGGATCTTCTAATCGTTCAAATTCATCATCATTGCAATCTTCAACATCAAGTACAACAAGTGGTGAAACTACGACACAAAGAGCTGCTGATAATTCCGAAACATTTAAAAATGTTTCAAAGGATATTTCATCAGGATCATCTAGCGGTTCAGATTCTTCTTCTGGAAACATTACAGAGGTTGAATCCAATACGCGCGCGGGTTCCGGTTCGGAAGATGTTTCTGAAACATTACGTGCGCATGGAAATATTGGAACCACGCGAAACAGCGAAATGGTACTTGATGAAATCGAATTGCGCAAATATAATATATATGAAGATATTGCGGCGCGATTTGAAGATAAATTTTTGATCGCTGTATATTAAAGAAAGGGGTTTTGATATGGGTTTTAATTATGAATTTCCGTATTATGATCCCGGGAAATTCAATCTTGACAAGCTTTACAATGATTATTTTCAATTTAAAAAAGATTTAGATGAATTATATGAAATTGTAAAAGCTTTTGATATTACCCGGGCAGAAGTTGAGCAAATGATTGTAGAAGCTTCTAATGTATTAAAAGCTTATACGGATTTAAAAATTGATGATTATGACCGTGAAAAGATGCGGCCATATGTACAGCAAGCGATTGATACATATAATTTAATCATTCGCCAATACATTAATGTACAGGATGAAGCATTTTTTATTGCGCAATCAAGCCGCACAGATGCAATCGCGGATGATTTGCGCACCTATATTGATGATAAAGTAATCAATATTTTGGAAATGGAAAATCCTGTTACGGGAGAAACACAACCAATTCCAGATGTAATTGATTATATTGTTGAAACATTCCACCGTGAAAACGCTTTAACAGCCGGCGAATATGACGGTTATGAGCTTACAGCCAACGCTTATGATTCACAGCTTATTTCAGCTTATGCTTATGATTTTGACGGTAGAAATCAAGTAATCCATTAATTAAAAGGAGGTATTTATTATGTCACATACAAATTCAACGCCAAACTATTCATTACCACAATTTTTATCATCTGATAAGCCGGCTTGGATGGCAGATATTAACGCTGCCATGTCAGCAATCGATACCGGAATGAAAGCAAACGCAGACGCGGCCACGGCTGCGCAATCAACAGCGGATAAAGCTGTTTTAAATGGTGCACCGGGATATTCTAATTTATCGACATATGATGTTGATGATGTAGTTAATTATCAGGGGCGTGTATATAAATGTGTTATCGCCGTTACAACGCCGGAAGTATTTGATAATGCGAAATGGATCCTGTATGATTTACAGGATGCTTCCAAAGCAATTGATGATATCGATCTTGAAATTGGATCCGGTGATATTTCTGAAATCGGTGATGGGTCTGTAAAAGGTGCTATTTTAGAAATGTATGGTAATTTAACTGTATCTACTATTTCTGTTGTAGATGGTACAGACAGAGGATTACAGATAAATAATGTTAAAAAAATTGGCAATGTTTGTTATGTAAATTTGGCTTTTGCTCCAGGTACTACACCATATACCGCCGGTATTACACTTGCAACTCTCCAAAACATTACAGCAAATGGTAGAGCATATTTAACGGGATATTTAACAAATGGTACTGATTTTGCTATTAGACAGCTTATGATCTCAGATGGTGACAATAAAATTACATTAGCTGAACTTGCATTACTTTCAGGTTATACATTAATTGTCCAAGGTTCATTTGTAACCAATTAAATTAGTATTCAGCTAAATAATAAAAGCCTATGAGAAATCATAGGCTTTTTTTTATTATGCGTGAATTACTAACCGTCGCAATACGTCCCGTATTCCGCCGTATAACATTTTATCGCCCGGTGTTGGTGGCGGTGTTGGTGGTGTTGGCGGTGATCCTTGGAAATGCTCATACCATGCGCGCGCATAACTAATGCGAACGTTGTTCCATGTTCCTCTCTCGCGCTCATAGAAATATGCTCTTGTTGCAAGCTCATAATCTGTTAACGCGCAAAATTGCGCCCATGAATACGGATATGTGCTAGTAGGTATCCAGCTGCCCGGCTCTCCGGATAATATTTTTTGAATCTGAATGTTCCCGTCGTACCAATTACCGCCGACAAGCGCGGCATAATCTTGGATCGGATTTGTTCCTTGGTGGCCGCTGGGCGACCATTGAATGAAGCCTAGTCCATATTGCGGTGACATATTCCGGAATAATTCACCTTGCCCGGGATTTAAATAAGATTCAGCTTCCATGTTTCCGATAATCCCACAAAGCGCTTCCAACGTCATAGAACCGATCATTAAATTATAAATTTCATCTGCATTATTAATTTGTTTGGTTCCCATATGCGTAAATCCTGTTACGCTTCCGGGATTATCTGATAATTGATAAATAAAAGCCATAGATACACCCTCATATATAGAAAAAAGACTATTTTCTACGATCCGCGCCCGGAAAGTCCCAACGGCTCACAACCGTCTACGTGTGGGTGAAAATAGTCCTTATTCGATTAAATTATAACATCTAAAAGTAAGCATTTCAACGCGTAGCTTTCAAAAAATAATCTTGAATTTACAAACGCTTCTACAAGCTCGTAATTATATTCCCGATTGAAGGCCATACGATCTTGTTCGTTTTCCAGATTGTAAGCTGGCACCGTTTTATTTATGGCATAAGAAACATAATAATTTGAATTATTGTAAAAAATTGTTGAATCATTGATTTTTACTAACGGCTTATAACCTTTTAAATTCCGGTATTCAATCAATGAAAAATTATTATATGCAAATTGATTACCAAGCGCCATATCATGATATTTTGTACCTTTTGTAAGGCGCATAATCGCCGTTTGTTCTTTCTTTTTCTTAAATTCTTCGGAAGCTTCTAATAAATGAATTGCAAGGCCACGATCCGGAAAATATTTATCCTGTTGTCCGCGCGCAATCATTCGCTCGCAATCTGTAACAATATCAAGTGTTACAAATAATGGATTATAAATATCAAAAGCGTTAGCAAATCCCCAATACCGCACCGGTGGCAATCCGTCAAACTCCCGGTTACGGTTTACGGTTTCATATGCATTTAAAATGGCTTCACCCTCGTCACGGATTTTGCGTATATGCTTTTCAGCTATAAATTCATCATGAAAAATATCAGTAACACGAGAATAACCGCCGCCGCGCACGCTTCCAATCGTTGTAAGCGGCATCGCGATTCCTCTTTTTTCATGCGATTCTCTGCTGGTAATATTCCAAGTGTTTTCAGAGTCCTTTTCCTTTTCAAATATGAAATCATATTTTTCTCCCTTCTTTTTTACATTCTCATAGAACGGATTTCCGTCTGTTTCAGATGCAGCCACCGTCCGCAGCTCTTTTTCGGTTCGTCTTAAATACAAGGAAAAAACATTTAAGCGATCAATCCAACCCTCAATGAATCCGAATGTTTTACCAATTCCACGGCCACCAATAAACAGTTGCCAAGGGTATTTTGGATCAAAATAATCCCATGGATTAATAAATAATTTTTTTTGCTTCATATTTCAAATTCTTCCTCAATCATTAATGAAATTAGTAAATTCTCATAATCTAGCGTATGGCCTAACGTATAAGTTGAATCAATCATGGCAACATTATTTGAATTTATAAATTGTTCACCGTGATATGATTCAATATGTGATGGTTCAGAATTATAAAATAACGTAGAACCGCCAGCTTCTTCAAATGTAAATCCAACATGAAAATTTTCAATTGCGCAAAGCTCATCCGGTGCTTTTTTCTTATTTACGCCCGCGATTGTAGTATGTAACCCTTTTTTATCCGTATAAGCGTATTTTTTTGCACCTAGCGTACAAAACGTTTCATACTGGCCGTGGATTTCATCTGTTTCTTTTTCGAAAATTCCCATGTAAAAACGTTTTTCGCCTATGTCAACATATGCGCCGCGCTCTTCACATTCTTTTTTAATTTCCTCATTCAAATGCAAAATCAAAGATTCGTCATTGATAATGGCTTTGGATGAATCTGTATCACAATATGCAAAAATATTTGTTTTATCCGGATCATCTTCATTTATATGTGATGTTGCTTTTATAAGCTTTTGTAAATGCGCCCGGCCATGGCAAGTACACCAAACACCCCATGAATAACATAAAAATGAGTTATAATTTCCGTAAAACTCATCCAACTTTTCTTCAATTTCTTTGTCGGTAAGCTCTTTTTCAACATAATTTCCTTCTTTATCAATTGTAATATCCGGATGAACAGGGCGTGTATACATGCAGCCAAAGATACCATTTAATAAATTTTTCTTTTTTGCATATAAATATTTTAAATTATCCAATTTTTCTTGTTGCTCCTCTGATAAATCTTCAATCGCTTCCAGCTCGTCAATCTGAATTGATAATTCACATTTTTCTTTAAATAGCTGCATAATCACTTCAATAATTTGATCCGGTAAATAACCGTATTCCGCAATATGAAAATTTGCAATTGCTATTTCATCCCATTCATATTGATCTTTAATTATCTTAAAATCAATATCTGTGAGAGTTAACGCGATACCGCCATCTTCTTCCGTTGATAATACACGGCCATTATCAAATCGAATATCACCAACATCACCGATTGATTTTGAATATGAAATATAAGGTGATGGAACATTATCTTTCACGCGCAAATTTTTAAATACACAAGTAAATAGACATGCATATGTATTTAATAGATAATCCAGCTCTTTATATGTTTCAACGTCCCCATAATAACGAAATTCGCTCATAGGATACATTTTCGTTACAAGTACATACGGATATTCCGATACAGCATCCCAGGAATCCAAAAAATGTAAAATCTTTCCTATAATATAACGATTTCCGTGGGTATCGCCACCGCGCCCGGCATCATACAATAATTTAAGTATTGGAACCGTTATCTTTGTATCATAGAAAATTTTTTTATAATCCGGATCATTTAAGCAATTTTTCCGCAACAATCGCCGCACATATCCGGTTGATGTTAACGGCATTGTAAAAAAATCGTCACCTTCATTTAAAAGCTTTGCGCGTATGTATTCGTATAATGAAACAACATCTGCGATTGTATAGCCAAATTCCTGATCATCCAATTCTTTAGAAGGAAGATGAAGCGCTTTGTAATCGAGATCGCCGCTGGCCTTTGGGTGAATTGTCCCCTTTTCATTAAATACAGCTTTTTCCAAGCTCATATTCGATAATCGATAGGAACAACGAAATTCGATTCCAAGCTTTTCAACGAAAATATATAGCGGTTTTTTTGGAGCGATTGCAAAAATATCAATCTTTTCGTATTTTTCCAGCCATATTCGCATCATCCACCAAGATTCATAAGATAAATTATGAATAAAACAAAGCAGCCGCTTATTTTTATTTAGTTGTAATGTTTTAGATATTTCCTCAAAAAATAAAAAAACCTCATCCCAATAATGGCCGTAATAAATCAAATCATTGATTTTCGCTTGCCAATGATACATATACGCCCACGGCCGTTTTATTGTGTTGGGAATTGGTTTTTTTATTTCTCGATGTATCTTTTCCGCTTTTTTAAATTCATCCGGGATCACCGTATGAGCTTCTATATCAAAGGTCAGAAAATAATCATAAATCGAAACATTATAAAATGTTTTCGTTTTTTTATCGCGTTTTTTCTTCGTTTGAAAAGCGTCATCCGGCAATGTATGAATTAAATTTAAATCATCAACCGTATAACATTCAAATTCATCTTTAGATCCGGAGAAATTATCAAGTAAAACTTTTCTCATCTATTTTCACTATTTGGTATCACTTTTGCCCCAACTGACTGATATAAGCCTTTGATGGATTTCTTTTGTGTCGTTTTGACATAATCCGTCATAGCTTGCTGCAACTTTTTTTGATTTTTAATGTTTGCGTTTCCTTCTTTGTAAGCGCGAAATATTTGTTCAGAAGAATAAAATTTACGCAAGTTTTTAAAAGCTTCCGAATTTAGAAATTTATAGAATACCTTTGTTTGAGCTTGTGCCGATAAATCAATTCCTTTGTATCGTTTGTTATTCTTTTGGGCCTTTGGTTTCCAATCGCCAAAAGTTTGAACACGCTTTGCTTCAACTTTTTTCATACCTGCAACGGTGGATGTTGGCATAGATAAAAATCCTTGCAAAACAGTTATTTCACGTCGTAAATCTACGCCTTTTGGATTCAACTGTTCAGAAAATCGCGGATGATCCTTTTTTTTACCTTGCAGTCGCAAATAATCGGCTGCAATATCATAGGCATAAAAATCCAATCCGGCTTTTTCTAATGCACGCATGCGGTTATTTGCTTGCTTTGCCAAACTACGCCGCATAGAATCCAAATTTTCAATTAATACCGGGGACGTTCGATATACATCAATTTGTAATCGCTTATTTGTCCCCGGATTTGCGTTGTAAATAATCTTTTTCTTCTTGCCTTTTTCCATAATCACTCTTTATTTTTCTCGTCGTGCTAAATACTCAATTGCTCCCTGCCGTATTAATTCAGATTTTGAAATACCAATTTTTTTAGCAGCTCGTTCAACTCGTTCATTCAAATCGGAAGAAATACGGATTAAAATTGAAACATCTTTTTTCATTTTTTCGTATCCTTATTTTGAAATGTTGATAACACTAGCTCATAGCCGGCAGTTAATGTTACGGCTTGAACCTTACAAAAAGGTGGTAAACACTCATCAACGTATTCGTCCAGATCATCAATATAAGTATTAATATCTTCATGACATGATCCGGTCATTATATCAACTAAACAATAATCTTCTAAATCTACTCTTGAAATTACATCAACGTGAAAACCAAGTTTTTTTGCGTAATCTTGCATAAGTTTTTTTCTGTTATCGGTTGTTAAAATAACGCCACCGTTTTTTTCAGCCATTTCAAATAAACGATATGTTTTACCACTGCCACGACTACCTATAAATTTTTTTACTGGATGCATAATTAAAACTCCCTCCGTTCAATTCTTCCTTTTGCAATTAAAACATTGGCGCCTCGATTTAAATCGTCAATCATTTTTAATGAATCTTCATCGATTGAAAATGTTTCATAATGTAATACTTCAAATACATCACCGTATTCATCATATACATCATCGTTATCGCGAAATGAATATTCCGGGGCTAACATTAGAAATATACCACCTGTTCCCGGATCCAATACCGTTGCAATATCAACGAAAGTTGAATCCGATTGTTCAAAGTAGCGTTTAATTTGTTCATTCATATAAAATACCTCACTTTCCGTGGCGCTCACTTCCTAATTATCATAAGATTCTGATTAGAATTTGTATATACATTATTTGCACAAAATATTCCCTTGGATTTTGGTTATTTTGTATGTGTCCCATTTATAGGACAGTATCGGCCATGGCCGGCGTGCAGCTGGCCGGGTGCTGGCCGGGTGCTGATCGTGGCCAGTTCGGTGCTGGCCTGGTCCCGGTTCGGTGCTGGCGTGCGTCTGCTCGTGTATATCGCTGCTGGCCGGTGCGTCACCTCGTCTGATCCGCCTAAAACCAATTTCGTGCAATTGTATTTTGTGCAATTTGCCGAATTTGTCAAAAAGTGCTTGACATTTGGGGAGAAATGTGCTGGGGGGGGTTCGAGACTACTT
>JAEIGA010012912.1_pt1 | contig 12707 bp, 9 predicted proteins | sample 9270691 | NCBI WGS metagenome assembly JAEIGA01 (sample SAMN17057246, study PRJNA624740) | gut metagenome | biome: biome; isolation source: fecal sample | host: Bos grunniens | place: China: Xizang | collected 2019 | reverse complement strand
CCTCCCCACCGAACGCGAATTCGCGGAACGGATGAACATTTCCCGTTCCGTCGTCAACAGCGGTCTCAACGAGCTGCAGAGCCGCGGCTTTATTGAGATCAAGCCCCGGAAGGGCGCCGTGGTGGCCGACTTCATCTACAACGGGAACATCAACACCCTGACCGCCCTCATGGAGTACAAAGGCATCGCCTTCACCAAGGAGTCGGTCCGCTCCATTCTGGAGATCCGCAAGTTCGCGGAGCTCATGGTCGTGGAGCGCATCTGCGACAATGCCACGGAAGAAGACCTCGACGTTCTCGGCAAACTCCTCGGCGAGATGTCCGCTGCTAAGACCCCGCGGGAGGCGGCGCTCATCGCCTTCGACTTCTGGCACGAACTGGCCTACCGCAGCGGCGACATCATCGTCCCCCTCGGCATCCAGTCCTTCAAGGCCCCGGTCATCACCCTCTGGGAGCGCTACTGCAAAAAGTACGGCATCCGCGAAATGGTGGAGAACAACCGGCGCCTCTACGACTACATCGCCGCCAAGGACGTGGTCTCCGCCCGCGCCTGCGTCATCGACTACATGGACAAGTCCATCGAAGGCAACCTGGAAATCTACGATACTTGAATAGAGGAAAGCATAAAAAAAGAACCGGATAAAATCGTGGGCGGGACCCAGACGCCGTGAGGCTGTGTTTGGGAGGTTTGGCCTATGGCACGATTTTAGACGGTTGCTTTTTTTATGCCTAGTCTAAGCTGGCTATGAAATTTCCTAAGTTTGTTATGTACTCGCGATAGACGTCTTCGTCCACCTCTTCGCCGATGTAGAAGTTGTGGTCCTTCGGCTGTTCGACCGGGAAGACGTTCCAGATACCCTTCTGGACGGGTCCCCGGTAGGAGAAGCCTTCGCCGGGGTCGAAGTCCTGCGAGGGCTCGTTCTTCGGCGCCAGCGCGGAGGCCAGCGGGACCCGGCCGTCGTTCGGCCGCCATTCCGGGCCGTAGTACTTCGAGTGCATGCTGCCCATGATGTATGCCGAAGAGCGGTGGCGTTCGACCAGCGCGTCGGTCGGCACCTGGAACTCACCGCCGAACGCGGGCTCGGTGCCGACGGCGGCAATGGAGAAATAATAGACGTCATCATAAGGATGAAAGTCTCCGGTGAATTTGTCGGCGCCGGAGGGCGTCAGCTCATAGAAACAGTTGTCTTCCTTTCTCCGCAGATAGGCCCGGATCTTGTCCGGCGCGTAGCGGAGGCGGAACTTGTCACTGGTAAAGCCGAACCGGTCGAGGTCGTACTTGTCGGCGTCCTCTTTGGAGGTGCCGCTGTTGAGGTTGGCTCTTCGGAACTCCATGAAATAGGAGGTATAGATGTAGCCGCCCGCCATGGTCAGGACCGTCGTCCCGTTATGGGGAGACGCCATGGTCGTGATGGAGTGGATCCAGTCCTCGTGGCCGCCGGCAAACAGCGGACTCAGACTCTCGGCCGGTGTCACTTCTCTTTCCCGTTCATCGCCCTCTTTCAGAAGGTGGAGCAGGAACCGGATGGTGGCGCCGCCGAAGCTGTGTCCGATGAAGTTCGCCTTCACGCGCTGCCCGTTCTCATCGAGTTCTCCCCACTGCGGGAACATGGCTTCGTCATAAGTCTTGCCGAACCGGCCGTGGTCGCAGCGCTTCGCATGGGCAATGCCGTAGTCGACCGTGCCGCCTTTCAGCATGGCGTACAGCTCACAGCAGCGGTCCCAGAGGCCGGAGAAGGGCCCGATATGGGGCGAATAGCACTCATAGCCCGCATCGTTCAGGATGTGACGTGCAGGCGCGAACGTGTCAGACATATTGTTGTATCCGTGGATGAGGACAAAAGGATAGGAATTGGGCATGTCCCTCCCCCTTTCCAATCATTTCACAGTGTTTCGACCAGCCGTTTGGTGTCCCGGGCAATGGCCAGTTCCTCGTTCGTGGGGATGACCCAGACTTCCACGGCGGAGTCGTCGGTGGAGATCTTGATCTCCTTTCCTCTGCAGTCGTTGGCCTCCTCGTTCAGTTTGATGCCGAGCCAGCCGAGTTCTTTGATGACCGCTTCTCTCGTGGGAATGGAGTTCTCGCCGATACCGCCGGCAAAGATGATGGCGTCTACCCCGTTCATGGCCGCCGTGTACGCGCCGATGAATTTGCGGATCTGGTAGAACAGCATGTCGGTGGCCAGTTTGGCGTTCTCATCGCCGTTGTTCCGCGCTTCGATGTTGTCTCTCATGTCGCTGGAGAAACCGGAGACGCCGAGCAGGCCGGACTTTTTGTTGAGGAACTCGGAAGTCTCTTCCGGGGTCCAGTGCTCATGCTCCTGCAGGAAGGTGACGGCGGAGGCATCGATGGAACCGGAACGGGTGCCCATGATGAGGCCGTCGAGCGGGGTCAGGCTCATGGAGGTGTCCATGCATTTGCCGTCCTTGACGGCCGTGATGGAAGAGCCGTTGCCGAGGTGGCAGGTGATGATCTTCGTGCCTTCCAGCGAGATGCCCTTCATCTCCGCATACCGTTCCACGAGGTACTTGTGCGATGTGCCGTGGGCACCGTATTTGCGGACCGCGTGCTTTTTCGCGAGCTCCTGCGGAATGGCGAAGCTGTAGACATACTTCGGCATGGTGCTGTGGAACGCGTTGTCGAAGACGACGACCTGCGGTTTCTCGTTGCCGAAGACCTCGGTGCAGGCGTTGATGCCCTGGATGTGCGCCGGGTTGTGCAGCGGCGCCAGCGCGGAGAGTTTGTCGATGTCGCGGATGACTTCCGGCGTGACGATGACACTCTGGTTGTAGAGGGCGCCGCCCTGGACGACCCGGTGGCCGATGGCCGTGATCTCGTCGAGGGAGTCGATGACTTTGCAGTCGCCTTCCAGAAGCGCGTCCTTGACCTTGTGGAACGCTACGGTATGGTTCGGGAGATTGATCTCCAGATCGTACTCCCGGCCGTCGGAGGTCTTCCCCTCCACATGGCCGCCGTCGATGCCGATGCGCTCGCAGAGGCCCTTGGCAATGACGGACTCGTTGTCCATATCGATGAGCTGATATTTGAGGGAGGAACTCCCGCAGTTGATGACTAAGATCTTCATAGAAATACTCCTTGCTGCAAGGGGAAAAATATTTATCTTGTTTATTGTAACAAATTATGGAAGAAAAAGGAAATGGAGCAAAAAGAAAAACAGACCACAGCATGCTGTGATCTGTTCATGGTGGAGACGATCGGGATCGAACCGACTACCTCTTGAATGCCATTCAAGCGCTCTCCCAGGTGAGCTACGCCCCCATGCGACTTTGATATAATATCACGCACTTTACAAAAAATCAACACCAAATTCCCGGCCCGAAGAAATAATTCTGCCGTTGTTCGCGAATCGCGATTCATGTATAATGTTTAGGAATGAATTATATTGCCACCGCTGAAGGGAGCCACCTATGAGCAACAAGAAACAGTATTCTCAGGCGGAGCTGGAATATCTGCGTCTGCTGGGAAAAGAATACCCCACCGAGCAGTCCGCAGCCACCGAGATCATCAACCTCAATGCCATCCTCAATCTGCCGAAGGCCACCGAGCATTTCATGTCCGATGTCCACGGCGAATATGAGGCGTTCGTGCACGTCATGAACAGCGCTTCCGGCGCCATCCGGGAAAAGATCGACGACCTCTTTGCCGACGAGCTGACCGCCGATGAACGGGACACGCTCGCCACCATCGTCTACTATCCGGAAGAGAAGATGAAAGAGCTGCTCGAAGGTGTGGATGACGAGACCCAGTTCTACCATGAGACCCTTCACCACCTCATTGAGCTCACCCATGTCATCACGTCGAAGTACACCCGGTCCAAAGTCCGTAAGGCCCTTCCGCCGGAATACGCCTACGTCATCGACGAGCTCATCAACATCGACTTCAACCTTCACAACAAGAAGGAATACTACGACAACATCCTGAACACCATCATCGAGATCGGCAAGGCGCAGGACTTCATCGTCGCGGTCTGCGGCGTCATCAAGCGTCTCATCGTCGATCGCCTCCACCTCGTCGGCGACATCTTCGACCGCGGCCCCCGGGCCGATATCGTCATGGACGCGCTCATGGAACACCACTCCCTGGACATCCAGTTCGGCAACCATGACGTCGTCTGGATCGGCGCGGCTGCAGGCTCCCCCATCTGCGTTGCCACCGTCCTTTCGAACTCCATCCTCTACAACAACCTGCCGGTTTTGGAGATCGGCTACGGCATCAGCCTGCGCCCCCTCTCCCTGTTCGCCAACGAGTACTACGCGCTCACCGACCTCTCCAGCTTTGCCACCCGCATCCTGGACAAGGAGGAGAAGCGCCATACGAAGAACCGCGATCTTTTACTTTCGGCCCGCATGTCCAAGGCCATCACCATGATCCTGTTCAAACTCATGGGCCAGGTCGTCAAGCGCAACCCCGACTTCGACATGATGGACCGGGCGTCCCTCGAGCACATCAACTACGAGGACAGCACGGTGGAAATCAACGGCAAGGTCTATCCCATGAAGGACTGCGACTTCCCCACAGTCGACCCGGAGGACCCCTACACCCTCACCGCGGAAGAGAAGGAAATGATGGACGCCATGATCAAATCCTTCCGCGAGTCCGAGAAGCTGCAGAAACACATCCGCTTCCTTCTGGACAAGGGCGGCATGTACAAGTGCTACAACGGCAATCTGCTGGTCCACGGCGGCGTCCCCATGAATGCGGACGGCACTTTCAAAGTCTTCAATTTTGAAGGCAGAGAGTATAGCGGCAAAAAGCTGCTCGACTACTGTGACAAAAAGGTCCGGGAGGGCTACTTCGCTTCCGAAGACGACCCGAATCGCCAGAAGGGCCAGGACTTCATCTGGTATCTGTGGTGCGGCAAATGGGCCCCCACCTTTGCCCGGGAGAAGATCACCACGTTCGAACGCCGGTTCATCGCCGACAAGGAGACCTGGAACGAGCCCAGAGACCCGTACTATCAAATCACGCAGACCGCCGACGGCTGCCGCATCATCCTCCACGAGTTCGGTCTGGACTCCGAGTTCTCCCACCTCATCAACGGCCACACCCCGGTCAAGACCACCAAGGGTGAAACGCCCATCCGCGGCGAAGGGAAACTGTTCCTCATCGACGGCGGCTTCAGCAAGGCCTATCAGAAGACCACCGGCATTGCCGGCTACAGTCTCATCTTCAATTCCCACGGCATGCGCATCTCCGCCCTGGAGCCCTTCGAAGGCTTTGAGGACGCGGTCCGGTTCAACAAGGATATCATCCCCGAGACCGTGCTCATGCAGCCGAGCGACCACCGTATCAAGATCTATGAGACCGACATCGGCATCAAGCTGCGGAAGAACATCGATATGCTGTCCCGCCTCATGGATGTTTACCAGCGCGGCATCCTTCCGGAACACCCCGACAAGCTGGACTGACAAAAATTGACAACCCTATTAAAGTACAGTAAAATATTTTTAATCTGGGTTTGAAGGAGAAACGACATATGAAAAAGACAGCAGACGCCATCGAAAAGTTCGGCGAGTCCCGTCAGGTCGCCTGTCCCCATTGCGGAAAAGAAGTCCGTATGATGATGCTCCGCTCTTCGAACGGCCTCGGCATGTTCGGAGTCAGCGTCCTGAACTACAAGCACGACCTGTTTGCCATTTGCCCGGACTGCGGTGCCCTCTACGGCGTGGACCGCTCCGTTTCGAAAAAGCAGGCCAAAGCCAGCGCGGACCGCTACGCGGACATTCCCGCGGACAGCCTCATCTTCCAGCAGGTCCTCCCGCTGAAGAGCTGAAACCAACACTGATCGAACCACCGTTTTTCGGTGGTTCTTTTTTTACCGAATATTTTATACGCGCATTAATTTATAAAATCATTCATTTATTCAGAGAGATTTAAGTGTGTTTTCTTACTATTTTCTTGACATAGTTTTTGAATTTGTTCAAAAACATTTCAGAAAAACGGACAATAGTGAGGAAAACAGTATGAGTAACGAAACTGCAGCGAAACGTCTCCCCTCCGTCGAGAAACCCTGGATGCAGTTCTTCAGTGAAGAAGCACAAAACGCCGTCGTCCCGAAGGAGACCCTCTATGAGGCTCTGCTCCGGCGGAACCACGGCTATGAATCGAACATCGCCCTCAATTATTTCGATAATAAGATCACTTACGGGAAACTGTTCGATCATGTCAACAACGCCGCCGCGGCCTTTGCCTCGCTGGGCATCAAAACCGGCGACGTTGTAGCCTGCGCCTCCGTCACCATTCCGCAGATGATCTACTCCATGTACGGTCTGTCCAAGCTGGGCGCCACCATCATGACCCTGGACCCCCGCCTTTCAGCGGAGGCCATGCTCGATTTCGTGCACCGCTCCGGCGCCCGGGTCCTGTTGCTCATCGACACTTTTTATGAGAAGCTCTGGAGAGATCTGGCAGACTCCGATCTCGAACAGATCATCATTATCTCCCCCGACGACTCCCTTCCGAAGACCCTGCGTTTTCTCAAGCAGTTCAAGATGCCGGCTCCCAAAGTCCAGGAGACCGAAAAGGTCATCACCTGGAAGACGTTCGCGAAACGCGGGACGACCGACCCGAAGGCCTCTTACACTGCCGCTTACGGAGAAAATAACTGTGCTGCCATCACCCTGACCGGCGGCACGACCGGCATGCCCAAGGGAGTCCGCATCTCCAATGACGGCTTCAGTTCCATCGCCACCGCGTTCGAGTACTGTGGCGTGCGCTACACCAGAGACCAGCGCTTTTTGAACATCATCCCCTCTTTCGCCTCCTACGGCATCGTCGCCAGTCTCCACATGCCGCTCTGCCTCGGGCTCGAGGACGTCATCATTCCGAAATTCGACCAGGAGAAGGTCGGGCATTACGTCAAAAAGTACCGTCCGGCCCACACCCTCATGGTCCCCGCGCACTACGAGAAGCTCATGAACAGCAAGGAGATGCAGAACGGCTTCGACCTGAGTTTCTTTGAGACCGCGGGCTCCGGCGGCGACACCATGAACGCCGGAACGGAAGCGAAACTCAACGGGTTCCTCCGGGACCACGGCAGCCGCTTCCCCCTGTCTCAGGGCTACGGCATGAGCGAAGTCAGTTCGGCCGCCAGCTGTTACTGCAACGGGAACTTCCGCTCCCTCAGTGTCGGCTATCCGCTGCTCACCAATACCATCGCCATCTTCAAGCCGGAGACCACGGAGGAACTCGGCTACAACGAAGAAGGCGAGATCTGCATGACCGGCCCCGGCAACATGCTGGGCTACCTTAACGACCCGGAGGAGACCGCCAAAGTCATGATCGAGCACCCGGACGGCAAAGTCTGGATCCACAGCGGCGACGTCGGCTATATCGACGAAGACGGCTTCCTGTTCATCAAAGGGCGCATCAAGAGAATGGTCACCATGTATAACGGACACAAGATCTTCCCCGCCCAGGTCGAGAGCGTCATCGGCAAGCACGCCTCCATCAACAGCTGCGCTGTCGTCGGTGCCAAAGACCCGGACCACACGCAGGGTGAAAACCCCGTCGCGTTCGTCGTCCTCAAGGAGGATGCCGATCAGGACAAGGTGCTGAGCGACCTTCACACCATGTACATCGACCAGCTCGATGACCTGGCCCGTCCCGTCGACACCGTCGTCATCGACACCATGCCCCGGGAAGGAATGGGCAAGATCGCATATAATAAGCTGTCTGATGACTACAACAAATCGCAAAAAACAGGCTGAATGCCATAAAAAAGAACCACCCGAACGGGTGGTTCTTTTTGGTTGGTCTTTAGCCGAAGTATCTCTCCAGGAGACCCTTGAAGGCTTTGCCGTGACGGGCTTCGTCGCGGGCCATCTCGTGAACGGAGTCGTGGATGGCGTCGAGGCCGAGCTCTTTGGCCTTCTTGGCCAGTTCGGTCTTGCCTTCGGTGGCGCCGAATTCGGCGTCGACTCTCATCTCAAGGTTCTTCTTGGTGGAGTCGGTCAGGACTTCGCCGAGCATCTCGGCAAAACGGGAGGCGTGGTCTGCCTCTTCAAAGGCAGCCTTTTCCCAGTAGAGGCCGATCTCCGGATAACCTTCCCGGAACGCGACACGGGACATGGCAAGATACATGCCGACTTCGGAGCACTCGCCGTTGAAGTTCTCGCGAAGGCCTGCTTTGATCTCTTCGGGGACGTCGGAAGCGATGCCGACCACGTGCTCGGCAGCCCAGTTCATGTCGCCGCCCATCTCATTGAATTTGGACGCGGGGGCTTTACAGATGGGGCATACGAAATCGGCCGGAAGGGACTCGCCTTCATAGACGTAACCGCAGATGCTGCAAACAAATTTCTTCATAATAAAATACCTCCATAAAACTATTGTTTATCGTTACCATAGTAAGGGTTTCCGCCTCGGTTTGTCAATGACAACTGACGAAGTTTTAACAAAAAAGCCTCCGCGAAAGCGGAGGCCGTTTTCTTTAGTCGCCCAGCAGGGACTGGAGGATCTCCAGACCCTTGTCGATCTCTTCGATGGTGATGGTCAGCGGCGGCAGGAAGCGCAGGACGTTTCCATGGGCCGTCAGGGTCAGAAGCCCTCTCGCAGCCAGAGCCTGCGACGTCTGTGCCGCGTCGGCGCCGATCATTTCCAGGCCGATCATGAGGCCCTTGCCTTTAATGGACTTGATGTTGCCGGAGCGCATGTTCATGACTGCGGCGGCGATGTAGTTGCCCTTTTCCCGGACCTCCAGCAGAAGCTGGTCGTCGAGGGTCTTCAGGACCTCCAGCGCGGCCGCTGCCGCGACGGGGTTGCCGCCGAAGGTGGAACCGTGGTCGCCCTTTCCGAGGGTGCCCCGCGCTTTTTCCGACACGAGGAAGCCGCCCATGGGCAGACCGCCGGCAATGCCCTTCGCGAAGGACACCGCGTCCGGTTCGATGTCGTAGTCCTGGAACGCGAACAGCGTGCCCGTCCGGCCGACGCCGGTCTGGACTTCATCGATGAGCAGGAGCCAGTCGTTCTTCTGACAGTATTCCGCGACGGTCTTCACATACTCCTTGTCGAGCACGTTGACGCCGCCCTCTCCCTGGACCAGTTCCATCATGACGGCGCAGACGGTGTCGTCGGCGGTCATGGCCAGTTCGGAGAAATCGTTGGCCTTCACGTAGCGGAACCCGTCCGTGAACGGGAAGAAATACTGGTGGAACATATCCTGTCCCGTGGCGTCCAGCGTGGTGATGGTGCGCCCGTGGAAGGAGTCTTTCAGGGTCAGGATGGTGGACCGCCCTTCCCCGTATTTGTCATAGCTGTATTTCCGGGCCAGCTTGATGATGCCCTCGTTGGCCTCCGCGCCGGAGTTGCCGAAGAACACGCCGCTCATGCCCGTCCGGGTGCAGAGCTGTTCCGCGAGAAGCGCGCAGGGCTCGGTGTAGTACAGGTTCGACATGTGGCCGAGTTTCTGCGCTTGTTCGTAAATCGCCTTCGCCCAGTTCTCGTTGCCGTAGCCGATGGAATTGACGCCGATACCGCTCGTGAAGTCGATATACTCGTTGCCTTCCTCATCGTAGACCGTGGCGCCCTTGCCGTGGGTAATGGCAATAGGGTTGCGGCCGTAGGTGCCGATGATGTACTGCTCGTCCAGCGCCATCAGTTCTTTTGTCGTCATGTGTTGTCCTCCCCTCTCCAGACCATGGTCCCGATACCTTTGTGGGACAGGACCTCAATGAGGATGGAATGCGGGATGCGCCCGTCCAGGATATGGGTCCGGGCAACGCCGTTTTTCACCGCGAACTCGCAGCACTCGACCTTCGGGATCATGCCGCCCTGCAGGACGCCGGACGCCTTCAGTTCCGGGATGTCGTCGAGCGTCATGCGGCTGATGAGGGTGGACTCGTCGTTCTTGTCCTCCAGGACACCGGAGATGTCCGTGAGCAAAATGAGTTTGGCCGCATGGCAGGCAATGGCGATGCGCGCCGCGGCGGTATCGGCATTGATGTTGTAGCACTTGTTGCCGTCGATGCCCTGGGCCACCGTGGAGATGACCGGGATCATGCCGCTGCCGATGGTGTGGTAGATGACCTCGGGGTCGATGTTGACGATCTCGCCCACCAGCCCATAGTCGAACCCGTCGCCTTTGTCCATCTTCACGGCCTGGATCATGTTGTCGTCCATGCCGGAGAGGCCGACTGCCTTGCCGCCGGCGTCATTGATGAGCTTGACGAGGTCCTTGTTGACCTTGCCGCAGAGGACCATCTGGACGATGTCCATGGTCTCCTCGTCGGTGTAGCGCAGACCGTTGACGAACCTGCTCTCGTGGCCGGTCTTTTTCAGCATGTCGGAGATGTCGGGACCGCCGCCGTGGACCACGATGACCCGGACCCCGACCAGCGACAGCATGACGATATCGTCGATGACCGCTTTCCGGAGCTCTTCCGAGATCATGGCGTTGCCGCCATACTTGATGACGATGGTTTTTCCGTAATACCGCTGGATGTACGGGAGCGCCTCGATGAGCGTCTGAGCCCGCTGTTCCGGCGAGATGTTCAAAGTGTTGATGTTATCCATAATCGTTCTCCTAAAGGCGTTATCAGGTCCGATAGTCGCCGTTGATCTTCACGTAGTCGTAGGTGAGGTCGCAGCCCCAGCAGGTGGCCTCGGCCGTGCCCTCCGACAGGCGGATGTCGATGATGACCTCTTCTTCCGAAAGGACCTTTTTGGCAAGCTCTTCCGAGAAGTCGAGCCCCCGCCCGTTTTCGCAGACCGGCACGCGGCCGGCTTCCGAGGCAAACGCGATGTCCACCGTCTCCGGGTCGAAGTCCGCGCCGGAATAGCCCATGGCGCAGAGCACGCGGCCCCAGTTGGCGTCGGCGCCGAAGATGGCCGCCTTGGTCAGCGAAGAGTTGATGACGCTCTTGCCGAGGACTTCCGCCTTCGCTTCGTCGGCTGCTCCGGAGACCCGGCAGGTCATGAGGTGCGTGGCCCCTTCTCCGTCCTTTGCCATGAGGCGGCAGAGGTAGAGGCAGACCTCATAGAGGGCCGTCCGGAAGACTTCGTAGTCCTCCCCTTCTGCGGCGATGCATGCATTCTCCGCCAGGCCGTTGGCCAGGACGATGCAGGTATCGTTCGTGGACATATCGCCGTCCACCGAAATGCGGTTGAAAGTCTTCCCCACGACGTCCCGGAGCGCTTTCTCCAGGAGCTCCGCCGAGACGGCGGCGTCGGTGGTGACATAGCAGAGCATGGTGCCCATCTGCGGATGGATCATGCCGCTGCCCTTGGAGACCCCGCCGATGTGCGCCGTCTTCCCGCCGACGGTGAACTCATAGGAGATCTCCTTCTTCACGGTGTCGGTGGTCATGATGGCTTTTGCAAAGGCGTCGGAGCCCTCCGCAGTCGGAGAGAGTTGCTCAGCCAGAGCCGGCAGAGCCGCCTCAATGGCCTCGACATTCAGCCGGACCCCGATGACGCCGGTGCTGGAGACCAGGACCTCGGAAGCGGGCACGTCGAGCGCTTCGCTGACCAGGGCCAGTTCCTTGCGGGCCGTCTCGTCTCCCTCAGGGGCACAGGCGTTGGCGATGGAGCTGTTGGCGATGACCGCCCGGGCTTTCCCGCCCTTCAGCTGCTCCATGTCCAGGAGGACCGGCGCCGCCTTCACGCAGTTGGTCGTAAAAACGCCTGCGGCGGCGCAGGAGGCCTCGGAGACCAGAAGACCGAGGTCATTCTTGTCCGCGGGCGAAGAGGGCTTGATGCCCGCCCGCAGGCCGGCTGCGGCGAAGCCCTTTGCGGCGCAGAGACCGCCGGGGACCTGTTTCATGGTGTTCTCTCCTTAAAAATCGAGTTTCTCGTAAAAGTCGGTGCCTTCAAAGGTGGCGTAGTAATCCTTCGGGGTCTCGGCCCGTCGGATGAGCTCCACGCTGCCGTCCTCTTTGAGGAGCAGCTCGGCACACTTCAGTTTTCCGTTGTAGTTGTAGCCCATGGAGTAGCCGTGGGCGCCGGCGTCGTGGATGAAGAGATAGTCGCCCATCTCGATCTCCGGCAGCTTGCGGTCGATGGCGAACTTGTCGCTGTTCTCACACAGGGAGCCGGTGACGTCGTAGACGTGGTCGCAGGGCGCGTCTTCCTTGCCGAGGACCGTGATATGGTGGTAGGCGCCGTAGATGGCGGGACGCATGAGGTTCACCGCGCAGGCGTCGACACCGATGTATTCCTTGTAGATGTGTTTTTCATGGATGGCCTTCGTGACCACGGCGCCGTAGGGCGCCAGCATGAAGCGGCCCATCTCGGTGTAGATGGATACATCGCCCATGCCCGCCGGGACCAAAGTCTCTTCATACGCCTTGCGGACGCCCTCACCGATGACGAGGATGTCGTTCGGGGTCTGGTCGGACTTGTAGGCCACGCCGACGCCGCCGGACAGGTTGATGAAGCGGATGTCCGCGCCGGTCGCGTCCCGCAGCTCGATGGCCAGTTCAAAGAGCTCCTTCGCGAGCTTCGGATAGTACTCGTTCGTGACGGTGTTGGAGGCGAGGAAAGCGTGGATGCCGAAGTATTTGACACCCTTCTCCATCATGGTTTTATAGGCCTCGATCATCTGGGCCTTGGACATGCCGTACTTCGCATCGCCGGGGTTGTCCATGATGCCGTTGGACAGCGTGTAGACACCGCCCGGGTTGTAGCGGCAGCTCATGGTCTCCGGCAGCTGTCCGCCGCAGGCCTCCTCGCAGAAGTCGATGTGAGTG
>JAEIGA010012911.1_pt1 | contig 12708 bp, 10 predicted proteins | sample 9270691 | NCBI WGS metagenome assembly JAEIGA01 (sample SAMN17057246, study PRJNA624740) | gut metagenome | biome: biome; isolation source: fecal sample | host: Bos grunniens | place: China: Xizang | collected 2019 | reverse complement strand
TTATCGCATTAATAAGCGAACCCCGGCTTTTATAAAGAAAGTCAGAGAAAAATTAAAATAATGAAAAACGAAAAATAAAAATGGAGTGTTAATATGAACGGACTTACACGACGCGAAAAGCTTATTACTGATATTGATACAGTAATTGATATACTTGAAAAATCAAAGGTTGTTCACCTTGGTCTTGTTGATGGTGATGAGCCTTACGTTGTGCCTATGAATTATGGCTACACAATGGATGATGGTAAGCTTACCTTGTGGTTTCATGGTGCAACCCAAGGCAGAAAATACGATATTATCAGAAAAAATCCTAAGGTCTTTTTTGAAATGGAGTGCGACCTTCAGCCCTTTGAGGGTGAAGTTGCCTGTAAATACGGCATCAGCTATAGCTCACTTATGGGCAGGGGTAATGCAGTAATTGTTGAGGATAGCCAGGAAAAGCAGGATGCGCTTAAATTCCTTATGAAAACACAAACAGGCATGGATTTTGAGTTTAATGATAAATTGGCATCTGTCGTAGGGGTAATACGTGTAGATGTAAGCGATTATACTGCAAAGCACAGACCATTACCCAAAAAGTAAGAGTCTGAGATTTATATAAGGAGTAAGGAGTTATTATGAAAGTTGATCCCCGCGTGTATATACACGATTCAGACAAAAAAGCCTTGGAGGCATTAAAAGCTATTCCCGGCTTCACACAGCTTTTGAAAGCATTTATGAAGATATGGAATGAGCGTCAGTTTGCTGTTCAGAATATGTCATCTAACCTGAAGCTTGGCCCTGACCAGATGCCCGAGTATTATAATATGTTGCCGCCTATATGTGAGAAATTAGGTATCGAGGTACCTGAATTGTATCTTACAATGGATGTGGTACCGAATGCGTACACAAGCGGTGAAACGAAACCCTTTATTGTAATGACATCCGGTTTGATTGATAATATTCCAAAGGAATTGATTCCCACAGTTCTTGCCCATGAGTGCGGTCATATTGCTTGTCACCACGTGCTTTACCACACAATGGGGCAGATGCTTCTTGAGGGTAGTCTGCTTGGTCTTAACGTGCTCAGTGGTATTGACCTTACAGCAATTGCCTTGCCATTGAAAATAGCTTTTTTCCATTGGATGAGGTGTAGTGAATTTTCTGCCGACAGAGCAGCGGCGGTTTGTGACGGCTCTGCTGATAAAATTGTGAAAATGTGTATGGCATTTGCAGGTTACGGTAAAAATAATGAAAACGAAGCCAATGCAGAGGCTTTTATGGCTCAGGCTGTTGAATACCGCGAAATGGTTGATACAGATAAATGGAATAAAGCCCTTGAGTTTATGATGCTGAGCACTGCAACACACCCCCTTACAGCTATGCGTGCATATGAATGTAATGAGTGGTGCAAGCAAGAAATGTTTGGCAGGGTGTCTGCGTTGTTTGATGGTGCTGCAAAGGGTGATATGACAAATTTATGGATCCCTATGGCAGAGGATGCTTCTTACTTTATGGAGCGTAATTATAACGAGGTTTATAAGGAGCTTACAGATTACGGCTTTTCAAACGTAACACTTAACAGAATGATGACACCTACGGGTAAAAGTCTGCCCGGTCATACAGTTGGTATGACTGTAAATGGTCAGAGTAATTTTGCAAAGAATATATGGCTCCCTGCTACTGCCGAGATTATTTTGTGGTACTATGAACCTACAACTAATGCAGAGCTTGCACAACAATACCCGGGTTATTTGCCCTTGCCCAATAACAACAAGCATTATAAGGGTATGGATTGCCGCGCAGTTGCTCAGGAGTTTATGAATGCAGGCTTTACCAATATTACCTATGAGGCACGCAAAGAGGATGTGGTGGGTCTTTTTGCTAAGGAAGGACAGACCTACAAGGTGCTTGTTAACGGTAGAGAAACCTTCGCATGTAGTGAAATGTTCCACCAGAGCACTAATATACATATTATTTATCACTCAAATAATCCTTATATGGCTAACTATAGTCAGCCAATGCAGTATAATATATAAGTGAATGTTAAGATATCAGGTATCCGAATGGTTATCTGATATCTTTTTATTGTAAAAAAAAGTATGCTATGCTAATATAAATATATATTGTATAAAAGGGGGATAACAACGTGAAATGTCCTAACTGCGGGGGGAATATAGGCAGACTTGAGCTTGCGCCTAATTGTAAGCATTGTGGGGTAAATGTTTTTTACAGTCAGCAAAAGGCCTTGCTTACCCGTGATGCAAAAATGTGTGAGCTTGAATACGCGGGCTTCAGAATCCTTGTATCAAAGCTTAAAACAACATTTATAAAAGGGCTCATACCAATTATGCGCATTGTTGCTATGGTTATTGCCATTGGCTCTATATTTGTGCCCTTTGCAACAGTTAATTCACAGCTCCCTTTAGTTGATGTGAGCTTCGGCTTCGGTGCGTGGGGTATATATTCTGCTTTTTCTGATGGCACACTTTCGGCTGTTATAAGCCTTCTTCAATATGCACCCCGTTATGCAGGTGTTATGCTTGCCTTGTTGGCTCTTATTGTGCTTATTTTCTTGTCGGGTCTTGGTATATTCCTTGCTTTACTGTTGTCCTTCATAAATATTCAAAAATCCGCAAGGATTATGCGAATGGTTGCACTTGTTGGCAGTGCTTTTTGCATTGGTGCTGCAGGTGTAAGCCTTGCTATGCCATCAATAATGGCAGAAGGCGGTTTTCTTGTAGCTAAGCCGGGTGTGGGCGCCTTCGGTTGCCTTGCAATACTTGTGATTATTTTTATTCTCAACCACCTTGTTGTAAAGAAAAATATTCAGCCCGAAATCAAAGAGGTTGATATTCAACGTACTGAAATGAAAAAACGTGTCAAGGCAGGCGAGGTTTCCCTCGATGACCTTTCGCTCCCTGTTTTTGAAAGTGATGAGGAGCGCGCTAAACGCTTGGAGGAAGAAAAAAAGAGTAAACAAATGGTGCTTGATGCGAAGGGCGGTGAAGCACATGAGTAAAGGTAACAAGCCTCAGAAGGAGCAGACAAAGAAAAAACAATTTATAATTTTTGGCTTGTGCAGCTTTGTTGCTCTTGTGCTGTGTATGGTTACCCTTGTTGTTACAGTTAAGCGTATTGAGGGGGATACATATCAAGACCCTTCAAAAGAAAATAAAGTCAGCGCAACAATATTAAAGAATGATTTTGCCACTCTGTCAGACTACGCAAAAAAGCTTACTGATTTAACACAAAAGAACCAATTTGTTAAAATCAGTTCGTATACTGATGTTTATGTAGATGATTCATCAGTTAAGGTTACTGACTCTCATGATGCAGAGGTTGACAACAGCCTTGTTATATATGCCAAAAACAAAATTATGCCCACTGTTGACAGCTGGTATGGCGATGATTTCACAGGTAAGTTTGGCGATATGCTTGAAGTAAGGCCTGTGGTTAATTTAACCGATGCTGAAAACACAGCTTCAAATTACACAACAGGTCTTGCAGATGAAAACGGAACACCCGTTTTCAACGACGAAGGCGTGCTTGTCGATGAAGATTTTTATTATGTTACATTTAAGATGAATGGTGCAAAGGCAAGCATCAAGTCCGCTGACACATTCAGGACAAAGTCTTTACCTGAAGTTGGTGAAATGCTCAAAAAGGAATTATCAACAGTTTGTAAAATAAATAAAAGCACAGTAGCACCTGCTGATTTCGGCATTACTTTAAAGGTTAATCGCTTTACTGATAAAATTGATTACCTTGAGGTTACACGTGTTTATAACGTAAAGGCAGATGTGAGCTTTATTGGTGATATGAGCACCTTTGGTGAAAAATCTATTGAATTTACATACAAGGTGACCGAGCATTTTGATTACTACTATGCAGGTATTTCATTTACTAATCAGCCCTTGCACCTTGATGTAGGCGAGGAAGCTGTTCTTTCTGTCAATGCTGTTATGGAAGATGACAGCGATTATCAGGTTAAATTTATTTCAACTGATGAGAGCGTAATTGTTGTTGATGAAATGGGCTACGTTACAGCCCTTAAAGAAAGTGAAGAGCCTGTATATGTTACTGTAACGCTGTGCTATATGGGTAAAATATTCACAGATAAGTGCCCCGTATACGTGAACGGGGAAGATGCTTAAGGGGGTGCTTTTATGAGTGAAAAAGAAGCTTTAAATAAAGCGGTTGTTACAGACGAAGCCCCCGAAAAAGAAAATGTCAGGTATTATGAGGGTCATAATTACGTGGGAGTGCGTGAAACCGTAGCGTACCTTATGAATGACTGGTCAAACTCTTTTAATATCAACAGCTTTTCAGAGAGATATATATGGGACGTTGTTAATATAGACTTTACTGTAAGTGCGGTTATGAACCTTGTTACCGCCGCATGGGACGTGGTAAATGATACGTTCATTTCTGTTATTGTTGATAACACCCGTACCCGTATAGGTAAATTCAGACCATACCTTGTGGGTATGCAGCTTCCACTTACCATAATGAGTATCTTTACCTGGCTTTTACCGCTTTTCTTTGGTACAACAGGCGGTACACATCTGCCAAAGCTGATTTACTACTATATTTTTGCAATTATAAACGAAACCGCAGGTACCTTTACAAGCGTTGCCAAAAGCGGTTATATGTCAACTATCACCCCTAACCCCAATGAACGAATAAGGCTTATTACCCTTGCAGAGCTTCTTACGGGTTATATGGGCGAGGATTTGCCCCGATACATAATGGGTGTGCTTATAGACCTTGTTAATAATAAGGTTGTCAAGTGGAAATTAAGCTCCGTGTTTATGGTGATGGGTGGCGGTACGGCACTTATATCATCACTTTGCACCTTCTGGTTCTTTATGCAGTCAAAGGAGCGTGTGCCTCAATCTATTGAAAAGCCAAGCATAAAAGAGGGTATGAGGGCAATTGTTTCAAACTACCCGGTGCTTCTTATGTGCTTGTCAGAGTTTTTAGGCAACTTTTCAATCAGCAAGAGTGAAACCAACTACTTTATAGACGTTCTTGGCAGTTATTCACTTATAACACTTCTTAACATACCATCGTCAATGAATGGTAGTATAAGCTATGCCTTCGTTGCGCCCTTAAGAAGGCGTTTTTCATCAAAATCGTTGTGGATTTTTAACGATGTGTATAACAGCGCTATTTCAATTTGCCTGTTCCTGTTTGGTATGACTAAAAAGAAAACCATGTTTAAAAAGACGGTGCCTATGTGTATTGCCTTTGGTCTTAAAGAGTGGTTCGTAAAATGGTCATGGGGTATCTCTAAGGTTATAAATGCCGACCTCTGGAACGAGGCTATGGATTATTGCGAATGGAAAAACGGCTATCGTATGGAGGCAACCACAGGCGTTGCCAAGGGTCTTATTCTTAAGGTTCAGAGCGCACTTCTGGGCTCCGTTACAAGCCTTATTATGAAAAAGATAGGTTATGTACAAGGGCTTGAAATCGGCACACAGAATGACAAAACAAAGTTCTGGGAATTTGCACTTTGCACTATTGTACCTACCATAACGGGCATATTAAGAATTGTGCCCAAATTCCTGTGGCCCATATCACGTCAGAAGCGTGAGTGGATGTACGCAGAGCTACAGGAAAAGCGTCAGCAGAATGTTATGGGGTATGTTGATGAATTTGGTAAAAATAATTGAAATACTCTGTAAAATCTGTTATCATAAACAGTAAAGTATTTTTGTAGGAGGGATTATTTTGGATAATAATCTTGAGTATGAAACTCAACCGGTTAATACAGCACAAAATTCAAATTCAAAAAAGCCTATAATAATTGCACTTTGCATTATTATTGCTGTGGCAATCATTTCAATTGTTGTTGCTGGTATTTTTATTGTTGCCAAAAATACAGTGAGCCACAAGGATATTGTACGTGCCCTTGAAGAAGGCAGATATAGTGAAGCCAGCAGTATTTTTGAGGATAAATACGGTTACGGTAGTAGCGATGGCGAGCTTGCAGGTGTGTTAGGTGACAGAATCGTTGCCCTTCAGAATGATTACCAGGCAGGTTTAATTACATACACAAGTGCTAATAAAGAGATTGAAACAATCCGTGCTATGGGTATCGCATCACTTGATGATGCCCTTAAACAGGCAGAGGCGTTTATTAATAATACTGACGTTCAGCAGAATGCAGCAGTAAATAATGGTGTTCAGACTACGCGCAAGGATGCCCCCGAGGTTAATCTTGGCTCTGAGCCGTTACCTTCTGTAAAGCAATCATATTCATCCGATACTCCGAGTATTGTATCTGCAACTACTCTTAAGGGTGAGGAACTTGCAATGTCGGACGTTAATGCGGCTCGTTCATTCGGTGCAAACAAGGCTATTGACGGCTACTATGACTCCTGCTGGTGCGTAAACACTAAACAAACCGGTGCTGCAGGTGCATCAATCCGCTTTGACCTTTCAGGCAGAGGCACGGTAAACGGTGTTACTATTGTTAACGGTAACCTTTATCAGCCATATGATAACCTTTATTCAAAGAATGGTCAGATTAATACATTTACACTTACCTTCAGCGACGGCTCAACACAAACATTCAGCGCAAGCTTTAATAATGCAAGCAGCACACCTCAGGTAATATATCTTGATCGTCCTGTACAGACCGATTATATTATATTGACAGTACAGTCAGGTCACGTGGGTTCAAAATTCCCAACAAACGTATGCCTGGGAGAGTTTGGTGTATTTTAATGAATAAAAAAAGATTTTTGGCGTTTGCACTTTGCCTTTGTATAGTGTTTTTGTCGGCTTGTAGCGCAAAAACAGAATCTGCAGATACATCTGTAAATGCAGATTCAAGTGAAGCCTCAACTACATTACCCACTGAAGAGGTAATTGATATTACAACAACCCTTGACCCCATAAAAACACAGATTGATGAAATCTGCAAAAAATATGAGGCAACAGGTGTACAGATAGCTGTGCTTAAGGATGGTAAGCTTTATGGCACACATCAGTACGGTATGGCTATAAAGGAAGATGAAATCCCCGTAACTGAAGATACAAAATTCAGAATTGCATCATTATCAAAGCTTATTACAGATATTGTTTTTATGCGACTTAGTGAAGAGGGGCTTGTTTCACTTGATGAGGATATAAGCACATACCTTGGCTTTGAGGTGCGTAACCCCCGTTATCCCGATGCAAAAATAACTCCGGCTATGCTTATGTCACATATGTCAAGCATTATTGACTCACAGCACTTTCTTGAGGCAAGGCTTGATGGCTCAAGTGAAAAGCTTCAGACCCTTTTAGAAAGAAAGGATAGCTATTCGGGTGCAGAGCCGGGTACAGATTACTCATACAGTAATTTTGGTATTGCAATAATCGGTTGTATCTGTGAAAAGGTTACCGGTAAGGGCTTTGACCAGCTTGCTGATGAATATATTTTTGATTTATTAGGTATTGATGCAGGCTATACTGCTACAAATATTAAAGACCAGAAGCTTCTGGGTGCCCTTTATGGTGAGGGTGGCCGTACAGTTGAGCAACAGCTGGAGGAAAAATTCTGTGATGAATTAGGTCAGACCTATCATCTTGTGCAGGGTAACCTTACTATAAGTGCAAAGGATTATATCACTATTGCGTCAGTTATGTGTAATGATGGCCTTGCAGCAGACGGCACACAGATTCTTAAAAAAGAAAGTGTTGACAGAATGCTGAGTGACCCTGTCGGATTTGGCTTTGAAAGGAATGCTAACGTAATCGAGGGTAAGGATTTTATATTCCACACAGGCTGTAATTTTGGTATGTTCTCAGGCTATGTTATTGAGCCTGCAACAGATTTTGGTATATGTGTACTTACATCAGGTGCACCCGGCACAAAGGATGAAGCATCGTATATTTACAAGATTATTCTTGAAATAATCAGGGTTTCTTATGACTTTTGTGTAGCGTGGCAATAAATCTATAATTGACTCACCATTCTTTTTGAATGGTGAGTCTTTTTCTTGGAGGGTATATATATTACCCTTGACTATATGGCGATAGGTAGAGTATAATTTTTAAGAAATAAATCAGCGGAGGCTATTTTTATGGCAGATTTACCATTGTATAAAAACCCTGAGCTTTCACCGGAGGAAAGGGCGGAGGATTTACTTTCCCGTATGACCCTGCGTGAAAAAATTGCTCAGTTAGATATGAAATTCGGTAGTCAGTACTGCACCGAGCTTCACCCCAACGACAATTGTTCGGTTATGGCAACCTCTGACTATTATTGGGATAAGCTCCGTGAGGATTTTCCTGATGGTCTGGGCTACCTTCACGATAACTACTCTGTACCTGCAGTTATGAATAAATTGCAAAGGTTCTTTATTGAAAATTCACGCCTTGGCATACCCGTTATATTTACAGGTGAGGCGCTTCACGGTATTGCAGGTACAAGGGCAACTGTTTTGCCTATTCCAACAGCCTGGGCGGCAACCTTTGAGCCTGATTATGCTTATAAAGCAGGTAGAGTTATCGCAAAAGAAACAAGGTCTTTAGGCATATTCGAAATTCTTGCACCCAACCTTGATGTTGCTCGTGACCCACGTTGGGGCAGAACTGAAGAAACCTTTGGTGAAGATACCTGTCTTTCTACAAAAATGGCGGTCGGTATTGTAAAGGGGCATCAGAATGGCGATATTTCTAAAAAAGATTCTGTCATTTCTGAGCCGAAGCATTATTGTATTCACGGCATACCTGAGGGTGGCGTAAATTGTGGTACTGCCCGTGCAGGTCTTCGTGAAATTGAAAGCTGTTATCTGCCTGTTTTTGAGGCTGCAATCAAAGAGGGTGGCGCAACTGACGTTATGGTCAGCTACAACTCTATTGATGGTGATTTAATGATGACATCAAGCCACTATCTTAAAACAGTTCTTAAAGGGCGTTACGCTCTGCCCGGTATATGCCGTTCAGATTGGGGCGGATTACGTAGAGTGCATTACCTTCACAAAATGGCAAAGGACCCTAAGGATGCTATTTACCTTTCAAAGAAAAACGGACTTGATTGTCAGGGTGGTGACGAATATCCCAATAAATTGTGGGTTGATTCACTTGAGGAGCTTGTGAATGAGGGTAAAATTGATATAGAAAACATCAATGAATCCTGCCGTCGTGTGCTTAAGCTTAAATTCAAATTAGGTCTGTTTGAGAATCCTTACACAGACGAAGAGATTTATAAAGAAGTAATCAACTGTAAAGAACACCTTGATACTGCCCTTGAAATTGCACAGAAATCAGTTATTCTTCTTAAAAATGATGGCATTTTGCCCCTTGAAAAGAATAAATACAAAAAGATTGCCCTTGTTGGCCCATCTTCTGATAAAGTTCGTCTTGGCGGTTATTCTGCAAAGATTGTTGACAGAGAGCTTGAAACAATTTATAAGGTGCTTAAAGAAATGCTGCCTGATGCAGAAATTATGCAGGCTGACGGCTGCGGAATAAGCGGTGATGATTTTCGGTTTGCTCTTGGTGACCAGCACCACCTTGCAGGTATAAAGGCAGAAGAGCAGGTTGAGGATATGGATTCTGCCATGAAAATTGCCTGTGAAAGTGATTTAATAATTTTCTGTGGCGGTGATGATACTATTTCAAGCGGTGAGGGTCGCGATAGATGTGAGCTTACACTTTGCGGTAAACAGAGTGAGCTTATGAAAAAGCTTTCTGAAACCGGTAAGCCTATGGTGTTTGTTATGATTCACGGCAAACCCCTTGTGATTAATGAAGAAAGCGATATGTGTAATGCGGTGCTTTCATGTTGGTTTGGTGGTGAAAAGGGTCCGTCTGCTATATGTGACGTGTTACTTGGTAACGTAAACCCCGGTGGTAAATTACCTTTCTCGCTTCCTCGCAGGTCAACAATGATTCCTTGCTACTATTCAATGCTCCCGGGTGCAAGTAATGAGTATTATGAGGGCAGGGGTGATGCCCTTTATCCCTTTGGCTTCGGTCTTTCATACACAACCTTTGAGTATAAAGATATTACACTTGAAAAAACAGGTGACACAGACGTTAAGGTCAGGGTTACTGTTAAAAATACAGGTGATGTAACAGGTGATGAGGTTGTGCAGATTTATGTTGAGGACTGCGAAAGCTCAGTTGTGACACCGAGAGTGCTTCTCAAGGATTTCAAGCGTGTTACATTAGCTCCCCATGAGGAAAAAACTGTAGAATTTAACCTTGGTTATAACGCATTCCGCCTTATGAATCAGGCTTATGAATGGGTAGTTGAGCCGGGTACGTTTAAAATTTATGCAGGCTCATCCTCAAGGGATTTACATCTGTCAGCTGAAATTGAGCTGTAAATAGAATATCTGATATAAAGAAAGCCCTATGACTTTTTGGTAAGTCATAGGGCTTTTGTCATTTCAATTCTTCAATTGTTTTAACTGTTTTGATTTTTATATTATAGTCATCTGCAAAGGTGATGCTTTTTATAACGCTTTCACCTGAAAGGCAGGTCGAGTTATAAAGGTCAATAACAGTACCGCTTTTTGTAACAATTGCAATATGCTTTTGCTCGTGAAATTTCTCGTTTTCTGTATAACCCTCAACAAGGGCAATAGTGTCAACGGCTTTGTATGAGCACTCCTCGTGGTAAATGGGGAAATCTGCCTGAGAGTATTTAAAGCTGTCATTATAAAAGGCAGTAGTTGAAAAAATACTCGATAAGCAACCAAAAAGTGCAAGGCATTCACCGGCAATGGTCAGCCATCTGTAAAAGCCTTTTACAATTTCGGGCTGGTCGGGGGTATGTACAGATTTTTTATCGTTATGCTTCTTTTTCGATTTTCGGTTAAGTAGTTGGATAGATGCACCAACTGAAAAAAGACTACCAAAAAAGGGCATCAGAAAAACATTTTCGTAAAAGCCTGTATAAAAAATAGCGTCTCTGAATAAAAGTCTGCATCCTGCATAAAAGGCTGCAATCAAAAATAGTGTTGTAGGTATATCAACGGCAATTGCAATACCAATTATTTTAAAAACACCTGCAGCCCCCTGGCTGTGTCGCGCAGCACCCTTGTGGGCAGATGCCTTATGAGCAACGGGTGTAACGCAGTCAGATGTACCGCCATTTTCCATATAAGCTATAAGATTATCGTGGTATGCGGTGCGGTATTTGGCCTTTTTTAGCTTTTTGAGAGCTTTTTCATCCTTGCCCTCATAAAAAAGACCCTGGCCGCCAATAACTGCACTTTCAATCTGCGCATCGTGGAAGTTGCGTAGCATCATATTTATAAGATTATCTGCGGCGGCGCCAAGCATTTCACCGCTTTCAATAACTGAATCACCAAAATAGCGGTTGATTGCCTTTTTCTGTGCATCTGCAAGGCGGTTTTTGTTAATTCCATCCTGCAAAAAGTCGGTAAGCTGTGGTACAAGCCTTTCTAAAAGATTGTTGATTTCACCAAAGCAATCACGCATAAGCTCTTGCGAGTCAACGTAAGTGAATGTGTAGCAATTAAAATTTTGTGGCTCAATAAATGACAGAATATCATATACTGAGTAGGGCAGGGTGGTGTCACAATCAAGTGTAAATGACAACCATATTGTCTGTTGTGCATATGCCGACCTGCCACGCTCAATATAAAGAATATCAAGGTTAAAGCCGTCAAAACCAAAGCTTGCTATTGTGCCTGTGGGTTGGCGGTTTTTACCCTGTACAGTAGCCTTTATTGAAGGGCTGTTTGTTTTGAGTAAAACAGATGTTGCCCTGCATTGTGTTGCAAAATATTGTTGTAAATCCATTATAAACCTCTTATCGTAATATGACAGATATTGTACTAAAAAGTGAGTAAATAGTCAACACGGGGAATTTGACAGAATATAAACCTTGCTTTATTATAATATTTAATTAGTTTTTTTGAGGTGGATTATGGAAAATAATGTTAATGTTATAGATTATGGCTTTTTTAATCACGATGGTCTTGATTTTGAATATCACGTAAGCGGTAATCCTGATGGTAAGCCCCTTGTTATGCTTAATGGTAACGGCGGTGATTATCGTTGCTTTGAGGGCGATTTATATGTACCTTTGTCAGAGCATTTCAGAATAATCCGTTTTTCAACACGTGGTACGGGCAAAACTCCGTTAGGCGATAAACACCTTACTTTTCCACTTTTTTGTGATGATTTAAAGGCGCTCCTTGATTATCTTGGTGTAAAAAAGACCGCGATTTTTGGCTTTTCTGACGGTGGTAACCTTGCCATGGTTTTTGCGGTTACATACCCCGAATACGTTGAGCGACTTGCAGTTTTTGGCTCAAATCTTAACACAAGGGGCACCAAAACAGGTGACCAGCTTGGTATTATAAAAGACCACCGCATTTACGCTATCAAGGCGGCAATAACAAAAGACCCTGAATGGAAAAGACGTGCTGAAATCGAGGGTATGATGGTTGGTCAGCCAAAGCTTAATTACAAAAAGCTTTCTGTAATCAAGGTGCCGTTCCTTAATGTTTTTGGTGAGCACGATATGATAAAGCGCAGCCATTCAAGAAAAATCACAAAAGCCGTCGAAGGCGCCGAAGAGGTTATGGTGCTGGGTGGCGGACACTCCACAGCCTTCCGCAAAACCGATTTTTTGATTTTGCCTGTTGTTAAGAGGTTTTTGGATATTATATGAGTGAGGAGATTTAATTAGGAATTTCGGGGCAAACTTCACTTTTTATAATAGCAACGCAGTTCCGAAATTCCTCA
>JAEIGA010012910.1_pt1 | contig 12708 bp, 11 predicted proteins | sample 9270691 | NCBI WGS metagenome assembly JAEIGA01 (sample SAMN17057246, study PRJNA624740) | gut metagenome | biome: biome; isolation source: fecal sample | host: Bos grunniens | place: China: Xizang | collected 2019 | reverse complement strand
CTTTTGGTATATACAATACGATTTTACAAACAAACACAAGATTTGAAGAAGTCTACAGATAACAACAATTCCGAAAATGCCGAAGATGTAACAGCCTACTCTTTACAGAAATTTTCTGAGATATACGGCAAGATGCAGGTATGTAGATATCAAGATGATTATGGAGTTACTCGCTCCAAGTGTGTATTTACTCGCTCTATAGAAGTACATTTTGGCACCGATATTGGCGAACTAAATGCAAAGGAGATAGTTGCGAACAAGAATATTTTATTGGTTCAAAAAAAGTTGTATGGCGATGGATATATAATAACAACAAAAGCTGGGGAAACAATTATTAAACAACCATCATCATCTGTACCGCCTCCACTTGATAAGGTTTCTTCTAACATCTAATTCTCATTATTTGGTAAAATGATATTTTTACAAAGATATACTGATGAAAGACTTTTACTATCAATGGAATGGGGAAAAGAAGGGTCCGTATTCCTTTAGTGAAATAGTGGATAAGAAACTTCCTAAAGGCACATATGTTTGGTATGATGGACTGGATTCTTGGGTACTGATAGAGAATGTTCCATTATTTAGAGAGTCATATAAAAGTTCAAACTGGGGATTATGGAAGGCTATTGGCTCGTCTATTGCTTTATGTGCAGGTGCTGTTCTATTTGGTTTTATGTTTGTTGCTAATTTAGAAGTTGAAACACGTATGGCTGAATTAGAATTAAAAAATAAAATAGCTAAGATAGCCTATGATGACACGTCAGTTGATTTTCAAATGTACTTAGATCAATTTTATAAAGATTTAAAATACTATAATTATACTCCCGAACAACCTGATAATGTTATCATAAAGTTTGCAGAGCTGAACAAAATACCAGAAACAAGGAATGCAGCTGGAATATCATTAGGTTGTAACAAAGATTATTGCATAGAGATTTACATAGACCCAGCAGTATGGCTTATCGCAAATGATGCACAAAAATTTTGGATAATGTATCATGAGTTAGCACACGATATCCTAAACTTAGACCATGTAGATAAAACTCAAGACAATATAGGCCAATTAATGTATCCTGAAATTCCTGAGAATTACAATATGGACGACTTCAAAAAGGCATACCACGAAGCATTCAGTCAATTCACCATGCAACATCATAACAAGTAAACTATCACTTGTATAGAAGCGATGGGGTCAAAATGTATGTAGAAGAAAAGTGGCGTATGCAGTGAACTGTGTAGTTCTCTCATACGCCACCTTAGTTTATTCACAATGCATCTTCGGAAGATGCTTGATTTCAACACTTTACTTTCAAAAGTTTTTTTACCTTTGTACTCGTAGCTTTTTGACTTAATTACGACCTCTATGTAGTCTTCTGTGTAGGATTTCGCAATTTTCGTAAAAACTAACACTGAAAATCAATCAGTTAAAAATTAAAAGACCTATCCGCGTGGGTCACCTCTTTTATTTTACTCATTTAACTCTAACCATCGCATCTCCTTCTCGTCCATTGTGGCGATTATCTCCTCGATGCGCTTCGAACACTCCGTAAGACGTTCATAGGGGAGTGTGCCTGATGAAATCTCTGCCTCAAGCTGCGTGCGCTCTTCTGTGAGTTTTGCGATGTCGGCCTCTATCTGCTCCAACTCGCGTTGCTCCTTATATGATAGCTTACGCTTCGATGTGTCGTGTGTGCGCTGTTGCTGTGGCTTTGGTGCTGCGGTGCGCTCCGAGGCACGCTCGGCACTCTCCTTCTCCTTGATATACTCGCGGTATTCGCTATACTGACCAACGAAATCCTTGATACGTCCGTCGCCCTCGAAGACAAAAAGGTGGTCGACACACTTGTCGAGGAAGTAGCGGTCGTGCGATACGATGATTAGCGAACCCTTGAACTCTAACAAATACTCCTCTAATACGTTTAGAGTCATAATGTCGAGGTCGTTGGTAGGCTCATCGAGAATCAGCATATTCGGATTCTGCATAAGCACCGTCAGCAGGTAGAGTCTGCGGCGCTCACCACCCGAGAGGATGTCGATACGCTTGTTGAAGGTGTCGTGAGGGAATAGGAAGCGGTTTAGGTATGTCGTAGCCGATATGGCGTGACCATCCGAAGCCTTCACGACATCGGCAATCTCCTGTACGCACTCCAGTACGGTCTGTCCCGCTTTGAAGTTAATACCGCGCTGCGAGTAGTAGCCAATACGTAGCGTCTCACCCTGCTCAATAACACCAGAGTCGGGTGCTATTTTGCCCGATATAAGGTTAAGGAATGTGGTCTTACCAACGCCGTTGCGACCTACGATACCGATACGCTCGCCACGTGTAAACTTATACGAGAAGTCATCCAACATTTTGCGTCCCTCGAAGGAGAGGTTAACGTCCATACAGTCGATAATCTTGCGCCCAAGACGCGATGTGGCAACATCAATCTCTACGCTACCTGTCTGGAGGCTTACCGAAGCGCGGTCCTTAAGGTCATAGAAGGCATTAATGCGATAACGAGCCTTGCCCGTACGTGCCTGTGGTGTACTACGTATCCACTCCAACTCGCGGCGAAGAAGGTTGCGCGACTTGTCGATATCGGCCTGCATAATAGCATAACGCTCCTCACGCTTCTCAAGATATTGGGTATAGTTGCCACGGTAGCAGAACAACTCGCCGCGGTCTATCTCCATAATCGTATTACATACACGGTCGAGGAAGTAGCGGTCGTGCGTCACCATAAGTAGTGTGCAGCGCGAGCGCTGAAGGTAGCCCTCCAAATACTCGATAATGTCGATATCGAGGTGGTTTGTAGGCTCATCCATAATCAAGAACTCCGCATTCTGAAGCATCATACACGCCAATGCCACACGCTTTGCCTCACCACCCGAGAGTTGTCCCATAGGCTGGTCCCAGCGCTCCAACTTTAGTGAGGTAAGCACCTGTCGGATATTCTGCTCCACGCTCCACGCTCCTGAGGCATCCATAGCTGCTATGGCCTGCTCAAGACGTTTGCTATCGCCACTTGCCACGGCCGACTCATACTCTCGAATCTCGGGTGCTAAATCTCCCATACGCGAGTACACCTCATCAAAGATGGTGCGTACTGGGTCGAAGGTCATATCCTGGTCGAGAAACGCAACGCGGATATCCTTCATAAACTTCACCTCGCCACCACGGTCGGAGTGTTCGATACCAGCAAGAATCTTTAGTAGCGAAGATTTTCCCGTGCCGTTTGGCGCAACAAGAGCTATCTTATCACCCTCGTTGATATTGAAGCTGATATTCTCGAAAAGAGTCCTATCACCGTATGATTTTGATATATTGTCTACTTGTAGGTAACTTGCCATAAGGTTTTGTGTTACAATATTTTACTTTTGCAAAGATCGAGGTCATAGGCAAGACGCTCGCCACTTGGATAGTATATTATGCCGCAATACTCGAAGTCAAACTTCTTGAGCATTGCAAGCATTCGTATGTTGCCACGATGGGTGTCAATTCTAAAGCTGTGTAGGTTGTTGTTGCGGGCTACATCGGCAGCGTAGCGCATAAGTAGGGTAGCAGCACCTTCACGGCACGCACTGCGCGAAACACAAAGGCGATGCACCACAACATACTCCTCGGATGTATGCCACGCCGATGGTGCAAGCTGAAGGTATGCCTCCTCGCCACTTAACACAATCGCCGAGTAGCCAATAGGGTGATTCCCATTATCGAGTAGTAGGTATCCCACACCATTATCTATATCCTCGCGGATGACATCGCGCGAGGGATATCCATCTTGCCACTGGTCGATGCCAAGCTCGCGTAACGAGAGTTGTGCCTCGTGTACAATGGTCATAATGGCCTCTATATCATCGTATTGTGCTTTGCGTATCATCGTTTGCGTGATATCTCTCTGATTTTACGGTTGATGATAAAGAAGTTAAAGGCAATGACCACGAAGGTGAAGATTGCACCTGTCATAACCGCAGTTGTTGGTGACGACGATAGTGTTCTACCAGCAATCTCCGAGAGATAGCCCATATAGTGTCCCTCGGCGATGTATATCAATATAAGGCTGATGGCGAAGATTGAAAGGTTGAGAATCAGTGTCATCGCTTTATATGGCGTAGCAACACGTCGAGGGGTGTAGCCAATAAGTACCAAGTTCTCGAGTTTGCTGACGTTCTTCTGCAATAGGAGATAGATGCTCAATGTAAGAATGATAATGGATAATATGCAGAATATCACACCAATACCTATGATTATCGCAATACATACTTTAAGTATAAACAATGCCTTGCTGCTCTCCGAAGGTTTATTCTCAATCTCGTAGTTATGCTCCGCCAAGTAGCTAATCAGCGATGGCTCACTTGGGTTGCTAACCTCGAGGATAAGGCGTGTAGGCTCCTGCTCTTTAACATCTCCGTAGTGAGCGTTTGCCCATTTAAGGAAGTTATCGGGAACAAGTATCGTATTGATTCTATCCGAGAAGCCAACGATGCGACCTGTGTAGTCATCCGAAAGGCCGTTGCCCGAAAGACGAAGACCTAACGATACACTCTTAATCATATCCTCGGTAATCTGCGGAAGATTCTGCGTACTGCTAAATCCAAAGTTATAGAGATTCAGGTAGTTACGAGGAATAATGATAGGGATTGTCGTGTCGCCAATATTATACCTCCAGCCGCTTGCCTCGATGTCGATAAACTCATCGGGAACGCTCTCGAAGAATAGCATCGTGGAGAGTCGGCGGCCATTAAACATTATGCTGCCGTCCACCTCAAACTGCGATGCCGAGAAGCTACCCACATTATTTATATGCTCCAATGAGTTAAGCTCGTTGATATCCTCCTGACTGAAGACCTCGGTGTTGATACCCACGCGCTGCACAGGGTGGGTGATAACGATGTAGTCGTTGCCGATAAGCGAACCCTCGCCCGTAATAATTGGCTTAAGGTCGCTATATATCTGCACACCCGAGAGGATTACGGTCATACCTATAAGGTTGGCAATGAAGAATATAGCCAACTCGAATATGCTGATGTGCTTACGGAGAAGCTGCCATATAAGAATTAAAGATTTAGGCATACGTCGTATTCAATATTCATATGTTTGCCAATAGATGTTGCGATAATCGCAGCACCGTTGCTCGCTGTCTCACGAAGGAGAATGTCGCGCATAATGTCGCTATTTTGGTCATCCAGATGCGAGATAGGCTCGTCGAGGAGGATGAAGTCATAAGGCTGGCAGAGGGAGCGAATAAAAGCCACACGCTGCTGCTGTCCGAAGGACATACGGTCCACACGTGAGTGGAGCTTATCGCCGATGCCCAACTCCTCGAACAACTGCTCAATCTCCTTGAGCCTCTTGTGGTGGGTGATGTTGTTCTTAATCTCGATATTCTCGAGGGCGGTCAACTCACCAAAGAGCTTCAAATCTTGGAAGAGCACGCTGATATGGCGCTGGCGAATCTCACACCAACGATTCGTATCGAAGGTGTTGATATCCTCGCCATCGAAGAGTATTGCGCCACGATAGTCACCGCGCTGACCATAGAGGTAGCTACACAATGAGGATTTTCCAGTACCCGAGGCCGCCTTTATAAGGTAACTCTTGCCCCTCTCGAAGCCAAAGTCACGGTGCCAGATGTCGGAGCAAAAATCCTCGCGCGAGGCGAAAATCTCTGGAACGACACTATTTAGTTGAATCTTATCCACAGTTAAATCGTTTTAGAATATAGATGCGCTCATTTCGCTTATAATCACTGGAATGAGTATGCTTGTAAACTGCTCAAGAGAGTTTGTAGACTCATCATTTAACACTACTACGCTCTTGTTGCAGAGGATATCCTCGCTGGTTATGTATGCGTAGCTAAGCATCTCCTTGAGGCTACGGAGCGTATTGTCATATTCAAGGCCAAGCTCCTCAATGAGAATGTCGTAGATGTTGCCTGTAAATTTGCTCTCTCGCAAGCTGTTGAAGTTGATGACAGCATAGCCGTAAGACTCCTCGATATCCTTTGCCCAAACAGCATTAGATGCAGGATTCTCGGCCTTTGTTGGCTTCATATTCACACCTCCAAAGAGTAAATTCTCCCTCTGCAAAAGCGTAATATTGTAGTTACCAAACTGGCTTGCGTAGTGATTATCATCAACCTTAAGGAGGAGTCCCATTGCGTACTGACCAACATTTGTAATGATGTAGCTATCGCTAACATCCATCATCATAGCGGCCTTGAATGACTTCATCTCTGGCAGATAGTTGACATCTCCTGTATAGTAGTTGAAACGCTCACGGAGCGTGCCGTCAATAGACTCAAGTACTATTGTTGTGTCGCCATTGATTGACTCTATGGCATCGCACGCTATGGCCAGCGCCATTCTCTCCTCATTGTGGAGGTTGATGCCGAGTATGTTCGATAAGTCACTGTTTATGAACTCGGTGATTAACTCCGATAGTATCTTACCCTCGAGACCGAAATTCAAAACGGCAATAGCATCCTCGTTGATGTAATCCAAATGGTCGTTGTTGCACTTCTTGAAGAGACCCTCAAATTTCTCGGTGTTGAAATTGTAGCAGTTATTCGTTGCTACGATGCGGCCAGGCTCGAAGGTGAGGCTGCTGATGATATGTGCATCGGGTGTAATGTGGGTACTCCACTCCTCGAGAAGAAGTTTTTCGTTGTTGAGTTCCGCGACGATGTGGTTTACGTTCTCATCGCTATATAGAGCAATCTCTTTGTCGATATATTGCTTGCCAAAATTCAGGAGTTTGTAGACGTTGATATACATCGCTATATCGCTATCTCCAAACATCGAGAAGTCGGCAAGTGGGCGAGTATATGCCTCCTCAAGGACAGGAACTACGTTACCATCTTCACGGAATACCATCACTATATGTTTGTCGCTGTATGCTAACGCAGCTTTATCAGTGAAAATGAGTCTGCCACCATCTCTGTCTTGCTCTAATTTATATGTTGTATTGCCGTGTTTATCAATAAGAAAAGCAATATTACCTATACTCTTTTCTACGACGTTTTTGTCGGCAACCTCGGCAACTACAACAAACGCCTCGTGTACCTCATCTGCGTATGCATATAGTGGTTTTGAGAGGTCTGCACCAAAATTATTGAAGTCAGTGATGATGCCCTTAATATTCTCCGCAATGGCATCATCTTCGATATTCGCTGTTGCCATCGAAGCCCACATCTTACGCTGCTCCGGGGTGATATACTTATCGAAAGCTCCCTTCTTGGCAAGTTGGTCGAGGTTTATGTAGCAGAAGAGAGCATCCTCAATCTTATCGCGCTGAACGAAGGTCGACTTGTTTATTGAGAGTACCGCTACCGTAGCTCCTGCGGCAACAACCACAACAGAAAGAATGATTAAAAGAATCTTTTTCATAGTATCTCGTTTTATATTTTTCGTTTCCTGGCTTTAGACCATTATCATACAAAGGTAGAAATTATTTTCTAATAATACAATCGTACCTAAATTTATTAATTATTAGGTGTGAATAGGTTTTGATTATCGAGAAAAAAAAGTTAAATTTGCACGATAGAGAATAACTAAACGAAATATGGAGAATTTTAAACCTACAAAGTATACGTTGTCGTGTGTGGCCACTGGTCGAGAGTTCGAGGATCAGGGTTGGATTTTGGACGATAGAGAGTGTAAAACTCCTTCGCTCGTGCGTGCTATCTACGAGAAGAAGCAGTTAGAGGTGAAGTCGGATGAGTATGGCTTCTACAAATTCTGCGATTGGCTTCCTGTGAAGCGAATGTTGCAGGGCTCTTCGGCTCCTGTGACATATAAGAGCGAGGTGTTGGCAAAGCATCTCGGTTTGTCGAACTTGTGGATTACAATGAGCGGATACAACCCAAAGCGCGGCGTGAAGATGTCGACTTGCTCGTTCAAGGAGACTGAGGCTTATAGCGTTTGTGCGCGAATAGACGAGTCGGAGGATAGAGTATTGGTTGTTGCATCTGCGGGAAACACTGCGCGTGCCTTTGCTCGTGTATGTTCGGATAACAACATTAAGCTCCTATTGGCCGTGCCTTCGGATAACCTCGATGCGTTGTGGTTTACAGAGCCTTTGAACGACTGCGTAAAGCTCATCTCTTGCGAGAAGGGTGGTGACTATTTCGATGCCATTAATCTTGGCAATATGGCGCTTAAGTCGTCGAAGTTCTATCCAGAGGGTGGTGCAAAGAATATTGCTCGCCGCGATGGTATGTCTACAACAGTTATGTCGGCGGTGACAACCATCGGTCGTATTCCAGATTACTATTTCCAGGCCGTAGGCTCGGGTACGGGTGCTATCGCAGCGTGGGAGGCTAATATGCGATTTATCGAAGATGGTCGCTATGGTGATAACCTTATGAAGCTCATCGTGTCGCAGAATGCTCCATTCGTTCCTATTTTTGACGCTTGGCGTGCTGACTCACGCGAGATGTTGCCTTATGATGCAAAGAAGGCACGTCGTGATGCCGAACTTATTGATGCAAAGGTGTTGTCGAACCGCAGACCTCCATATAGCTTTGCAGGTGGTCTTTACGATGCGTTGAAGGCTACGGGAGGTGATGTTGTTGTGGCTACTAATGCTCAGGCACGCCGTGCTTGTAAGCTCTTCAAGGAGTTGGAGGGTATTGATATCAACCCTGCTCCAGGTGTGGCACTTGCATCGCTTATCAAGATGGTAGAGGCTGGTTCAATCGACAAGGATGCTTGCATTATGCTTAACATCACTGGTGCGGGTGAGGAGGCTGCAAAGCAGAATCGTCAGTTGTGGTACCTCAAGCCAAGCAAGGTGTTCTCGTTGAATGTCGATATTGATGAGGTTGTAACTTATGTTGAATCACTATTTTAGAGAGATTATATGTTGTATCCATTGAAGTTTAAACCACGTGTTAAGGAGCGTATTTGGGGTGGTCAGGCGATATTGGCAAAGAAGGGTAAGGCGGCAGGCCGTCTTTCGAAAGATAAACTCTATGGCGAGAGCTGGGACTTGTCGTCTGTGAAGGGCGATGTTTCGGTAGTTGCAAATGGCTTTTTGAAGGGTAATAATCTCGAGGAGGTTATCGAGGTCTATATGGGCGAGCTTGTTGGCGAGGAGAATTTCGAGCGCTATGGTCTTGAGTTCCCATTGCTTATTAAGTATCTCGATTGCAACGATAAGCTCTCTGTACAGGTGCATCCCGACGATGCTTTGGCCGAGGAGCGTCATAATAGCTTCGGAAAGACTGAGGCGTGGTATGTGGTTGATTGTAAGCCAGGTGCGGCAATCTATCTCGGTTTCAAGGACCTAAACCTTACACGCGAGGAGTATATCGCTGCAGTGTCGGAGTCGCGCCTTGAGGAGTTGCTCAATAAGGTGGAGGTAAGGCCTGGTGATACCTTCTTCATCCCTGCGGGTACGGTACACGCACTTGGTGCTGGCTTGGAGGTTGTAGAGGTGCAGCAGACATCAGACATCACCTATCGTATTTACGACTGGGATAGAGTAGATGCCGAGGGTAAGAGCCGCGAGTTGCATACTGCTCTTGCTGTGGATGCTATTGATTTTGAGGCAGATGCCGAACTTCTACACCGTAAATATGACTTGCAGCGAGGTGGTGAGGCGAAGGTTATCGAATCAAACTACTTTACTATGGTGTTGCACGATGTGGCTGGAGCAAAGACCTTCGACCACTCGGCACTCGACTCATTTGTGGTGTATATTGCCCTTAATGGCTCGGTGCGCATCATTGCTGATGGCAATGCGGAGAGCTTGGAGGAGGGTGAGGTTATTCTTATCCCTGCCGAGACCAGCGAGATTCTGGTCGAGGGTGACGCAAAGTTGATGGAGGTATATATCGCGAAGTAGTATGATGATGCGCCCTCAGATTGCTATTATTCAGGAGAATACGTTGAGCGCTATGGCTCTGCGTGGCTTGCTGTCGGATATGCTTCCAGGCATTGATGTAGTGAGTTATAGCAGTATTGAGGAGTTCAACGCTGCGGAGGCTAGGGTTGCACACTACTTTATTTCGGCAAATATTCTGTTTCACAATACGGAGATGTTTCGCCCGCTTATGGCACGAACTATGGTCATCACCGAGGGTGAGGCATCACCATTTGTACAGTCGGGATTTCGTACTATCGACGCTACGGCATCGGAGCAGGAGATAGTGCGTAGGATTCTGCATATCCACCATATGGGACATCCTGGCCACGTGCATCATCACGAGGCGATGCCATACGAGGAGACAACGCAGCAACTACTCTCGGCACGTGAGCGTGATGTGTTGGCTCTGTTGGTTAAGGGACGTATAAATAAGGAGATAGCAGATGAGTTGAATATCTCTCTTGCAACGGTAATCTTCCATCGTAATAATATTTATGAAAAGTTGCATAGTCGCTCGATTGGCAGATTGACGATATATGCTGTGTTGAATAACATCGTCGCACTTAGTGACATTTAAAATTTACGATATGAATAATTTTGTTTATAACATCCCAACGAAGGTCTATTTTGGTGAGAATCAGTTGGGACATTTGGGTGAGGAGCTTAAGAAGTTTGGTAAGCGTGTGTTGCTTACCTATGGTGGTGGCTCTATAAAGCGTAGTGGCCTATACGATAGAGTTATTGAGGAGTTACATAAAGCAAACCTTGAGGTGTTTGAGTTGTCGGGCATTGAGCCTAATCCACGTATCGAGTCGGTACGTAAGGGTGTTGCAATATGTAAGGAGCAGGGTATAGATGTTTTGTTGGCAGTAGGTGGTGGCTCGACTATCGACGCTACGAAGTTTATGGCCGCAGGTGCGTGTGTGGAGCACGATGCTTGGGAGTTCTTTGGCGCTAACGCAAAGCCTATTGACGAGGCGTTGCCTATTGTTACAATCTTGACACTCTCGGCTACTGGCTCGGAGATGGATACTGCGGGTGTTATCTCTAATCTTGAGACTGGCGATAAACTTGGCCGCTTGGCTCCTGCGTTGTTGCCACGAGTGTCGTTCCTTGACCCTACACTTACCTATTCGGTTAGTAAGTATCAGACGGCGTGTGGTTCGGCGGATATTATGTCGCATATTATGGAGGTTTACTTTAATACACAGGAGGACCTCTTTATGCTCGACTGCTTTATGGAGGGTATGCTTAAGACTGTTGTTAAGTATGCACCTATCGCTGTTGCAGAGCCAGAGAACTACGAGGCGCGTGCCAACCTAATGTGGACATCGTCGTGGGCTATCAATGGCTTTATAAATGGTGGTAAGCGTAAGGCGTGGAGCTGTCACCCTATGGAGCACGAGTTATCGGCAGTTTACGATATCACTCACGGCCTTGGTCTTGCTATCCTCACTCCACGATGGATGGAATACTGCTTGGATGAGACAACAGTCGATAAATATGTTCAGTATGGTGTCAATGTATTTGGCATTGATGCAAAGTTGGATAAGATGGAGATTGCAAAGCGCAGTATCAAACTTACCGAGGAGTTTTTGTTTGAGAAGTTGGGCTTGCAGCGTACATTTACCGAAGTGGGTATCAAGCGTGAGGATTTTGCAATGATGGCAAAGAAGGCGTGCCGCTATGGCGATATCAAGGGCTTCAAGACTCTTACACCTGCTGATGTGGAGGCTATATTCGAGATGTGCTTGTAGGGTATATCTCTAACATATAAATAAAAATAGTCACCTCCTGTACGGGGTGACTATTTTTTTGTTTATATTACGATTTGTTAGTAAGTCTCGTTTGTGCAGTCGAGGAGTGAGTAATCGCCCTCGTAAACCACCTTGTGAGTCTCCTGAATGTTGTCGATTGTCATAGTAATCTCAAGTGTTACCTTATTCTCCTCAACTGTAAGCTTGCCGCTTTCGTAGTGGGTCTGAGATGCAGGGACACCACTCTCATCATTAATTTGATACCAGCTAAACTGCTCCTTAAATAGATTGGCAGCAGGGGTGTTATTTACATCAAACTCATAAACGCCTACAGGAGTCTGGATATGTGACATATCGTTTGGCTCTACATCGAGATAGAGGTCAACAAAGTAGTAGTAAGCGTTTGGAGTATCAAACATATTGCTTGCATCCATACCGAGGTCAGTGAATGCAAAATAGTAGTTGTGCAAGCCGTTCGAACCTGAATAGCTACCATAATACTTACCCTGAAGGAGTGGTGCGCTAATCACCTTGTTTGTTGGAGTCTCGCTGAGTGCCTGGATAACCTTTACCTCGAACTTCGACTTATCGTACGATACGGTGATAACGCCCTCACGTGGCTCGGCATCAGGATTTCTCTCTACGGTAAAGTTAATCTTACCCTGCTGGCGGTAGTCAAAGTTGCCAATCCAAGATACGTTAGCCTCGGCCTTAACCTCTGCACCCGCAACCATCTCCAAGATATCATAGGTGATGAATGCCATAGCGCTACCGCTATTAACCTTAACCTCTGTGCTTGATGTCAACTTAATCTGCGTGTTGCTATCTACATCGTCGTTGGTATTGTTGCACGCAGTGAAAAGCAGTGCTACGATTCCGAAAAATGATAAAAACTTCTTCATAATGTTATTGTTTTGTATTCTATAATTTACACATACGCTTTACTCCACATCGAGGATAATCTTGTAGGTTGATGATGGTGCGAACTCGGCGTTGTAGACCAAGATAAAGTTCTCGTCGAGGGCTACATCCCACGCCTCACCCTCTGCCAAGCGAGGATTTACCAAACGCTCAGGGAAGAAGTAGCTGAATGGAAGG
>JAEIGA010012908.1_pt1 | contig 12709 bp, 7 predicted proteins | sample 9270691 | NCBI WGS metagenome assembly JAEIGA01 (sample SAMN17057246, study PRJNA624740) | gut metagenome | biome: biome; isolation source: fecal sample | host: Bos grunniens | place: China: Xizang | collected 2019 | reverse complement strand
GCCAGGCGCTCAATCTCCTTTTCCCTCCCCACAACTGGATCCAGCTTGTCTTCCATGGCAGCTTTTGTGAGGTCATAGCCAAAGCTGTCCAGGACCGGCGTTTTACCGGTTTGTGATACTTTCTGCATCCCGACATTCACTGGGCGTGGGCTGCTGTTCCCTTCTCCCCGGGGAGTGCCATTTCCCCTTTCAAGAATCTCTCCATCCGTGTCATTGCCTCCCTGCATATGGGAATCCTGAGGTGGTTGCGGATTCTGCTGCTCCCTGTTTTCTCCGTTGGAAATGAGGTCTTTAACTTTACTGTATGTGATTCCAAGCTGTTCAAGCCATTTTGAGGCGTGGCCGTCCTGTGCCCTTAGAATAGCAAGGAACAGGTGGCTTGAATCCGGTTTCATTACCTTTAGTGAGCGGGCCTCCAGGAACATCACCTTAAGGGCGTTTTCGCTCCCTTTGGAAAGGGTGACCATATTCTCCTTTTCCACCGGTACAGGCTCCTTTGCCATTACCGCTTCCTCAAGGTGCGCCTTAAGCTGGGCCATGTTGGCTCCAAGCGATGTAAGTGCCTCAATTGTAATGTTTTCGTTATGTCTTATCATACCCAGTATGAGGTGGTCTGTAGAGATTATGTAGTTGCCCAGTCTCATGGCCTCTTCCCTGGCGTATGTGAGTATGTCGTTCAGTTCGTTGCTCAATTGTAATTGCATCTGTCTTGTCTCCCCTAAATTTTCCGCTAAAATAGCTAAAATTGTTTGCTATGGCTTTATTAAATCAAAAAATATTCGTAATTTTGTATGTTAAATTAACAATTAAATATGGAAATGGAAGAGACACAAGGAAGGATACATCAGATAAACATTGAAGATCAGATGAAGAGCGCTTACATCGACTATTCAATGTCTGTTATTGTATCCAGAGCGCTTCCGGATGTAAGGGACGGACTCAAGCCCGTTCACAGGAGGGTTTTGTATGGTATGAGTGAGTTGGGACTTACGTCGGGAGGACAATACAAGAAATCTGCCCGTATCGTGGGAGAGGTTTTGGGTAAGTACCATCCGCATGGTGACTCGAGTGTTTACGACGCTATGGTAAGGTTGGCCCAGAACTGGAGTATGAGATATATGCTTGTGCAGGGTCAGGGTAACTTTGGTTCAATAGACGGTGATTCTGCTGCGGCAATGCGTTATACTGAGGCAAGATTCAATGCTATGGCAGAGGAGGTTCTGCTCGATCTTGACAAAAATACAGTTGATTTCAGGAATAACTTTGATGATACCCTTCAGGAGCCTGTAGTGCTCCCTGCAAAGGCTCCGCTTTTGCTGCTCAACGGTGCATCAGGTATTGCTGTAGGTATGGCTACAAATATGGCTCCGCATAATCTCAATGAGATTTGTGATGCCATTATTGCATACATCAACAACAACGATATCACTACAGACGAGCTTATGGAGCACGTTAAAGGTCCCGATTTCCCTACTGGCGGCATCATTCAGGGCTTCCAGGGCATAAAGGATGCTTTTGATACAGGAAGGGGCCGTATTGTTGTAAGGGCAAAGACAGATATTGAGGTGAGCGAAAGCGGCCGCGAGACAATTGTGGTTACCGAGATCCCTTACATGGTGAACAAGAGGGAACTTATAGAGAAGATTGCGGAACTTGTTGAGGAGAAGAAGATAGAGGGTGTTTCTTACGTGAACGATGAGAGTGACCGTACAGGTATGCGCATTGTAATCAAGCTCAAGATGGGTGCGGTTGCAAATGTGGTGCTCAACACTCTGTTCAAGTATACAGCTTTGCAGAGCAGTTTCTCTGTAAACAACATCGCCCTTGTAGACGGAAGGCCAAGACTGCTTAACCTTAAGCAGCTTATCAAATATTATGTGCGTCACCGCCACGACGTTGTAGTCCGCAGGGCTCAGTTTGAATTGAACAAGGCCGAGACCAGGGCCCATATCCTTGAGGGTCTTCTTAAGGCTCTTGATGTTATGGATGAGGTGATTGCAATCATAAGGGCATCCAAGACAGTTGAGGATGCAAGGCAGGGGCTTGTTGAAAGGTTCCAGTTTACTGAGGCCCAGGCAGCTGCCATTGTTGAGATGAGGTTGCGCCAGCTTACCGGTCTGGAGAGGGAGAAACTCCAGAACGAGTATGATGAGCTTATGAAACTCATTAACCACCTGAATGAGGTTCTTGCAAGCATTGAGCTCCAGATGGGTATCATCAAGGATGAGCTTGTTGCCCTCAAGGCAAAATTCGGAGATGAGAGGAGAACGGCAATTGTCCCTTCAGCAGACGAATTCAATCCTGAGGACTTTTATCCCGACGAGGATGTTGTCATTACCATCTCGCACCTCGGCTACATCAAGAGGACTCCTCTCAATGAGTACAGGCTGCAGAACAGGGGCGGCGTAGGTGCGAAAGGCAGCACAACCCGTGAGGAGGATTTCATTGAGCACATTTATGTTGCGAACATGCACAGCACAATGATGTTCTTCACCCAGAAAGGAAGATGTTTCTGGCTTAAGGTTTATGATGTTCCTGAGGGAACCAAGACATCCAAGGGCCGCGCTATCCAGAATGTGATAAACATTGAGCAGGATGACAAGGTTTGTGCATACCTGAATGTTCCAACCTTGAGCGATGAGGATTACATCAACAACAACTATATAGTTCTTGGAACCAAGAGGGGTACAATAAAGAAGACATCCCTTGAGGCATACTCGAGACCAAGGGTAAACGGCGTGAACGCCATTACCGTAAGGGAAGGTGACGAACTTATTGAGGCAATGCTTACAAACGGCAACAATGAGATACTTATTGCAGGCCGTGACGGCAAGTGTGTAAGGTTCAATGAGCAGGATGCAAGGGCTATCGGACGTACCAGCTCCGGAGTGCGCGGTATAACAATTGAGGACGATGATGAGGTGGTTGGTATGATTTGTGTAGATGCAGATAAAGCAGCATCCGAGAACCGCACAATCTTGGTTGTAAGCGAGAACGGTTTCGGTAAAAAATCGGAGCTTGAAGACTACAGATTGACAAGTAGAGGAGGAAAAGGTGTAAAAACTTTGAATATTACAGAAAAAACCGGTAAACTTGTGGCTTTAAAATCTGTAACTGAGGATAATGATCTTATGATCATAAACAAGTCGGGTATTACAATCAGGGTTGCAGTATCTGATATCAGGGTTGCAGGTCGTGCTACGCAGGGTGTCAAGCTCATTAACCTGAGGGAAGGAGACAGTATTGCTGCAGTATGTGTGGTAAACAAGAGTGAGGACAAACCGGTGGAGATACCAGAAGAATAATTTATTAATTTTTTTTAATTTATAAGAAATGAAGAAACTAATGATTCTAGCTGTTGCATTGATGACTCTTGCAACACAGGTAAATGCTCAGAGCAAAGCTGTAAGTGATGCTGTTAAAGCTATGACAAAAGCTAAAGCTGATTCAGAGCATCCTAAAAAAGGTGCATCTTCTGCAACTTGGGTAAAATTGGCTAATGCTTACATTGCATGTTACGATGCTCCGGCTGACGGCTTGTTGCCAGGCTCTCCAAAAATGCAGACAGACATGATCCTTAAAGGTCAGCCAGCACTTTCTACCGAGCAGGTAGAGAAAGGTGGTGAGCTTCTTACTGCTGTAACTTATGTAGACAAAGTTCTTTACTACAATGAGGGTGGTGCCCTTATGGCTTGGACAGTTACAAAACCAGCTGTTGAGAATGCATTGTCACTTGCTGTAGAGGCTTTGACAAAAGCTAGCGAACTTGACACTAAAGGTGCTCAGGGTAAAGCTATTACTGAGGCTTTGAACGCTATCAAGAACAAATATTATGATGGTGCAATGTTTGACAACACTCTTGGCAACTACTCAGACGCATCTCTTGGTTTTGAGAACGCAATGAAAGTTGCTGCCCATCCGGTTCTTGGCCAGATTGACTCAACTTTGGCATACTACACTGGTGTTACTGCTACTATGGCTGCCGACAACCAGAGAGCTATCAAATTCTACGAGTACTGCCAGTCTATCAACTTTGAGCAGAAAGGTGAGGTTCCTGCTGCATTGGCAGAGGCTTACAAAAACTTGGGTGACACTGTTAAATGTAAAGAGGTTCTTAGCGCAGGTTTCGCTAAATTCCCTACAAACCAGTCTATCCTTGTAGCTCTAATCAACGTTTACAGAGAGTCAAACGAGGATCCTGCTAAAGTTCTTGAGATTTTGAAAGTTGCTCAGAACAACGAGCCTTCAAATGCAAGTCTTGTTTACGCAGAGGCTGACGTTTACAAACAGCTTGGCAAACTTGAGGAGGCAATTGCTACATTCAAGAAAGCTGGTGAGATTGACCCTAACTACGTATTTGCTCCTTACTCAGAGGGTGCTACTTACTATGACTTGGCAGTAGCTATCCAGACTAAAGCTCAGGAGGAGTTGGATGATGAGAAATATATGGCTCTATTGGAGCAGATGGAGAAAGCATTGGTTGACGCAATCGCTCCATTTGAGAGAGCATTCGAGGTTGCAGGTGACAAACCTGAGTACAAAGACCTTAAATTTGCTTGTGCTGAGTACTTGAAAAACATCTACTTCCGTTTCCGTGACAAAGATGAGCAGAGCAAAGCAAACTATGACAAATACAACCAGTTTGTAGAGGAGAACAAATAATCCCCGCAACAGGTATGGAATAAGGGAGAGGCACACCGTGTCTCTCCCTTTTTTTTGCACTCTTGGATATTACGTGTTCCATTGAGCAATATATTTCATTATATTTGCTTATTATTTACTTTAGGATAAATGGCAATACGTAAAAAGATATCGCTTGGATTTGTTGTTATTGGAACCATTCTGCTGGTTTCCAGTGCAATCTCCATTTATGAGTTTGTGAGGATGAGAAACACGGTTTCAAACCTTATAAATGACAATATTTCTGCCATCAATACTTCAAGACTTATGCTTGAGGTGTGTGACGAGTATAATTTCAATCTGGTGCGCGGTTTGGGTGATGAGCGTGGTGATATAAATGTAAAATCCAAGGATGATACCCGTTTCCGTGATTACCTCAATGAGGTCCGTGACAAGTTTACCACAAAGGCGGAGAGGCAGTATGCAGATTCTGTAAGATATGCCTATTCTACCTATATTATTGTGATGAATGATGCTCCAGTTGTATGGCAGGGGGATTATACGGCAAGAAGGAACTGGTATTTCAACAGGTTGTATCCCATTTATATGCAATTGAGAGGCTATTTGCAGAGTCTTACCCATACCAGCCAGCAGGCCCTTGCAGACAATTCAAAGATTATGTCGGAGAGCTTTTACCGCAGCATTATGCCCGGTGTAGTGGCCGTTTTGGTTGGTATTATACTTGTATGTCTTTTCAATTATTTCATCAACAAGTATTTTGTTTTCCCTTTCAACAGGATAGCAGAGGCTGTGCAGGATTATATTAACCGCCGCAGGAGCTATAATGTGGTAGTTGAAGGTGATGAGGAGATAAGGGAGTTCAGCGAGAATATAAGGGAGATTGTTGAGACAAACAGGAGACTTACCAAAAAGAGTTAGGTGATGAATATTAGTGTAGTTTCAAGAAATATTGGTATAGCACTTCTTTTCAACGCGCTGTTCATGTTCCTCAGCGTTGTTGTGTCTGTTCTGTATGATTTTGATTCTGCTTTCTCACCCCTTTTGCTCAGTGCCGTAATTACTTTTACAACTGGTCTGTTTCCCCTTATTTTTGTAAGGACGCACGAGGAGATACACATTAAGGAGGGCTTTACCATTATAGTGCTTTCCTGGATCCTTTCCTGTATTTTTGGAATGCTTCCGTATGTGTTGTGGGGAGGTGAGTTTACCCTTATAAATGCATGGTTTGAGAGTGTGTCCGGTTATACCACTACCGGGGGTACCATTTTGCAGGATATTGAGGCATTGCCTAAAAGCCTTCTTTTCTGGAGGTCATCCACCCATTTTATCGGTGGTATTGGAGTTGTGGTGTTTATGCTCCTTATTCTCCCTATGGTGAGTACATTCAAGATGCGCCTGAGCAAGCTGGAGATGACTTCTCTCTCCAAGGAGAATTACCGTCTGAGGACCAAGGAGGCCATAAGAGTGATCGCTACTGTGTTTGTTGGCCTTACAGTTACATCTGCCATTGCCTTTATGATTGCCGGAATGGGGCCGTTTGATGCGGTCAATCATGCTTTCAGTGTGGCAGCTACCGGCGGTTTCAGTACAAAGAATGCATCTATCGGGGCATTTGATTCTTTTGGAGTTGAGCTTGTGGCGGCAATTTATATGATTATTGGAGGTATGCATTTTGGCCTTATATATCAGACTTTCTCACACCGCTCCTCAAAACTTTTCAAGTCGCCTGTTACAAAATTGTATTTGGGTACCATTGTGGTGGCAACAGCAGTTGTTACGGTAGATCTTCTGATATCGGGAACAGGTTCTTCTGTATGGAATACCTTGTGGATGGCATTTTTTAATGTTGCTTCTTATATTTCCACTACCGGTTTTGCTACTGTTGATTGTAGCGTGTGGCCAGCTCTCTCCATTTTGCTGCTGATGTTCCTTTCTGTGCAATGTGCCTGCTCGGGTTCTACGTCGGGAGGATTGAAGACAGACAGGATCCTCATTTTCTGGAAGAGTTTCAGGGTGCAGTTGCGCAAACAGATGCATCCGAGTGCTGTTATACCTACCAGAGTGGGTACGAGTACTGTTGATACCCATATGGTTGCAGCGGTGAACCTTTATATTGTAGTTTATTTTCTGTTTTTGTTTGTTGGTGCTGCTGCCCTTTGTATGATGGGGGTGGATTTTATGGATGCCTTTTCTGCTTCCATTTCCAATTTGGGCAATGTGGGCCCGGGATTCGGGAATGTGGGAGCTTTGGACAATTTTTCACAGATTCCTGTTTTTGGCAAGTTCATTCTGGCTGCCCAAATGTTGTTGGGACGTCTTGAGATATATTCATTAATTATAATGTTCTCTATCTGGAAATGGCGTTAGAGGAGTATTATACGCAGATTTTCATTAAGCAGTTGGGGATGGAACCCACAGACGGGCAGAGGGAGCTTTTTGAAAAATTGGGTAAGTTTCTTGTTCTTCCTCCCGACGAATTTCCTCTTCTTGTGGTGCGCGGTTATGCCGGTACGGGAAAGACAACTGCAATTTCCACTTTTATCCGTGTCCTTAAGGAGTTCAAGAAGAAGTGCGTTCTTCTGGCACCTACCGGTAGGGCGGCAAAAGTGCTTTCCAATTATTCGGGGGTTCAGGCAAAAACTATCCATAAGCAGATTTACAGGCAGAAGTCGCTTTCCGAAAAGGAGGCCAAGTTCAGACTGGATTTCAACAAGAGCAAGGATACCGTTTATATTGTGGATGAGGCTTCCCTCATTACAATTGGTACAGGTATGGAGAGTACCATTTTTGGCAGCGGTGACCTGCTGGATGATCTTATTTCGTATATCAGGCAGAATAGCGGCAACAAGCTCATCCTTATGGGCGACTCGGCGCAGCTTCCCCCTATAGGGCTGGAGGAGAGTCCGGCACTGGATTTTGATTATGTTTCGCAATATTCGCACGTATCGGATATGGTTACCCTTACAGATGTGGTGAGACAGGCGGGAGAGAGCGGCATTTTGTATAATGCTACCCTTTTGCGCAAGGAGATTGAAGAGGGGGAACTGGATGCTCCCAGGTTCAGGTGCAAGGGGTTTGACGATTTTAAAAGGATATCGGGAGGAGAGCTGATTGAGGAGCTGGACGGGGCCATTTCCAAGTATGGCTTGGATGAGGTGGTGGTGCTGTGCCGTTCCAATATGAGGGCGAACAGGTATAATATGGGTATAAGGCAGACTGTACTGTTTATGGAGGAACAGCTTACCAGAGGCGACAAGCTGATGATTGTGAAGAACTGTTATCAGTTCCTTGAGAATGTTCCCGATCTGGATTTTATTGCTAACGGAGATGTGGCGGAACTGGTGAAGATTGGCAATTATGAGGAGCGTTATGGGCTTCATTTTGCCCAGGCTACCCTCAGGTTCCCTGATTATAATAATGTGGAGATTGATGCCAAAGTTATTTTGGATACCCTTACTTCTGTTTCCCCTTCTCTGGACAGGGAGCAGCAGCAGGCACTTTTTGAAGGTGTTTACGCAGATTATTCAGATATTACAATAAGAAAGAAGAGGATGGAGAAGGTGCGGGAGGACAAGTATTTCAATGCTCTGCAGATTAAGTATGCGGCGGCAATAACGGGGCACAAGTCGCAGGGTGGGCAGTGGAAGTGCGTGTTCGTTGACAATAATCTCTGGAAGGACGACATTTCGCTGGATGACAAGAAGTGGCTGTATACTGCTATGACCAGGGCTGTGGAGAAGGTGTATATGGTGAATTTTGCAGACCGGTATTTTGAATGATGCCAAAAAGTTGGTAACTTTATATTTTGTGACAAATTTTTAGAATTATGAGACTATACAGATTTTTGATTGCTGTTGCTGTGGTGATTTTTTCGTGCACCGCAGCTGCAAGTGCGCAGGAAAGTGGCAAGAAGGCGCTTACTGCAGAAGAGATTATAGGTAAGCTGCCTGAAGGTATTGTCAACCAGATGCCTATGGTTACCGGATGGAAGGATGCAAATACATTGAAACTTGCCCAGAGAGAGGGTAGAGGATTCAAGATGTTTGAGTATAATGTAAAGACGGGAGAGAAGGTGGCTGTTGAGAATGCACCAAGGGAGATTGCTCCAACGCCTGAGGCAATGAAGAAATTCATGCAGTTGCCTTTGGCAAAGGAGGTTAAGAATCCTACCCTTTCACCATGCGGTACCAAGGTTGCCTTCACCGACAAGGACAACAATCTTTGTGTGTGGAATTCTGCTGATGGTGAGGTTGCCAAACTTACTTCCGATGGTACCAATGTGATTATGAACGGTTATGCCTCTTGGGTTTATTATGAGGAGATTCTTGGAAGACCATCCCGCTACAAGGCTTTCTGGTGGAGCCCGGACAGCAAGAAGATTGCTTATTACAAGTTTGATGACAGTGCAATTTCAATGTTCCCTATCTATGATTCACGCGGCAAGCACGGCTTCATTACCGAGACAAGATATCCTAAGGCCGGTGACAAGAACCCTGAGGTTAAGATTGCTTTTGTGAATGTGGAGGACGGTTCTACAGTGTGGGCTGATTTTGACCATACTGTTGACCAGTATTTTGGAATTCCTTTCTGGAATGCGGACGGAAGCCGCTTCATGATTCCTTGGATGCCAAGGGAGCAGAATAATCTTGTACTTTATACCGTCAATCCTGCTGACGGTTCCAAGGAGCCTATCTATAATGAGAACCAGAAGACCTGGATTGACTGGATGGAGGATATGCAGTTTGTGGAGGACGGTTTCTTTATGGTCCGTGACTTTGACATGTGGGAACAGATCTATTTCCAGTCGTTTGACGGAAAGCGCCTTGAGAAGATTACAAGTGGAAAGAACTGGGGTGTGAGGTTTGTGAAGGTTGATATGAAGGAGGGATACATTTATTTCACTGCCCGCAGGGAGGTTTCTACAAGGAATGATTTCTACAGGGTGAGCCTGAAGACCAGGAAAATTGAGAGACTTTCTTTCGGGGAGTATAATTTTGCAGGTGTGCAGATTTCTCCCGACAACAAATTCTATGTTGCACAGTACTCGAATTCCGTTACCCCTACCAGATTGGCACTTGTTGATGTGAAAGCTGCTGCAAAGGCATCTTCTGCAAAGGTTGCCCCTAAGGTACCGTTTGGGGAGTCGAAGGGTGTGAAGGTGATTGCAGACAGCAAGGGAGAGAAGTTTGACGAGTACAAGTTGGCCATTCCTCAGATGCTTTCCATTACCGTTGACGGGTATGTTCTGCCTGCCCAGGTTATCTGGCCTGTTGATCTTGATTCCACAAAGAAATATCCTGTTCTTGTTAGCATGTACGGAGGCCCTAATGCCGGTACCGTTATGGATACCTGGAAAGGTTTATCGGAGAAGACCCAGTGGTGGGCAAACGAAGGGGTGATACAGATTTCCATTGACCACAGGGCGAGCGGCCACTGCGGCAAGGAGGGTTTGAATTTCCTTCACAGGAATCTGTTGAACATTGAGCTTGTTGATTACATTGAGTGGATGAAGGAACTTCACAAGCTCCCTTTTGTGAACAGGGATAAGGTTGGAATCACAGGTTTCTCTTACGGCGGTTCAATGACTATGCTTGCTTGTACTGCCGGTAACGATTATTTCAAATATGGTATTGCAGGTGGCGGTGTGTATGACTGGGGTTTATATGATACACATTATACAGAGAGATATATGGACCGTCCGCAGGACAATCCTGAGGGTTATGCCAACACACAGCTTTTCAATAAAGTTGCAAGATATAAGGGTGACAGCACCAACTATGTTAAGATTACCCACGGTTCGTCAGATGACAATGTTCATATGCAGAATACCATGCAGCTTATTGGTGCCTTGCAGGATGCCGGCAAACAGTTCGACCTTATGATCTATCCTGGCGAGTTCCACGGTTACCGTGGCAAGAAATCTGTGCATTCTACAACCGGAGACTATATTTTCTGGTACAGGCATCTGTTGGAGAAAGATGCTCCTTCGGTTTTGTTGCGTTAATCAGCATTTGTACACGAAGGGAGTGTCACTATAAGCACTTTGGTGCCGTTGTGGAGGGTAGTGGCAAATATGTGCCTGTTGCCTCCGTCCTTTATGCCTGAAAGCTTTTTGATAGCATTGGTGTCCAGCGGAAAGTTACGGGCAGTGATATCGGCCTTGGGGAACTTCTTTGCAAGTTCCTTAAGGCTTTTTTTATTGAATGGTATAACCTCTTCCACCTGGTATTTCTTTCCCGGAAAATCCTCTATCTCTTTATCCGAAGTGTACAGATGGGTACTGGCAGCCAGTTTTCCGCAGCCGTATCTCTCACTCACCAGATTGAACGCCCCAGCCTTCAGCCAACCCTTGCTTGGCTCATACAGGTATTTGCCCATTGTGCTTGTATATGTAGCCTCCCCTTTTTCTGTGACGTCGTCCTTTTTTACAATTACTTGATAATCAGTGATGTGTGATTTTATATACTCGTGGTTTTCTTCGTTATCGTTTTGCAAGTCATTGGTATTCAGTGCGTTGTTAATTAAGACGACGTCACAACAAACAATACTTGGTGCAGCGTTGTGCCCTTTGCGCAGCAGGAAGAGAAGTTCTTTGCACTCGTTGTCTGTTGAGACTATGTAAACAGCGGCGGTTTGGGGCAGCAGCTTGAGGTTAAGGGTGATGTCTGCCATTGGGGAAACTTTCACAAGGATAAGCGGACTTATTTCAAATAGCTTCTCCTGGAGCTCAACTATATTGGGCTCATATTCCTGCAGGAGGATTGCCTTGCCCCCGGTTTTGTCTCTGCGGGCAGGATCTATATACAGCAGGTCTATCCCTTTGCCCTTCAGTTCCTCCAGTGCAGCGCAATTGTCTCCTGTAATGTCGCGGTTGGAAACAATGATGTTTCCGGCCCCCAACTGCCTGAAATTATATGCGGTTGCCTCGCACAATTCACTGTTGCGCTCAAAATAGTAGTGGGTATCGGCAATCTGTGAAATGAAGTATGAATCAATTCCCATTCCTCCTGTGAGGTCTGCAATAACGGTCTCTCTTCCCGACAACTTTTCGTTGATGTCTACTGCTGGGTGTAAGAGTTCCTGTATCAGCTGTTGTTTGAAGAGGGCAGTGGCTTGGGAGCTGCCCTGCTCAACGGATACTGAGAACGGGTATACAAGAGAGGGGATGGAGTGCCAGTGAGGGGCCTTGATCTTCATTTTTTTGCGGGCCTCTATGCATTTGACGCAAAGCGGCACGTTTATGCCGGCGGGTTTGGCGCCCAGCAGCAGTCGGGAGGTGTCTGCCGCACTGTTGTCCATTATGTATTGTATCTCGTCTCGTTTCAGCATTTTTGGTGAAGTTTATGAGGTAGCTTATAGGTCTGTATAGTTGGTGCGGTTAGTGAGGTGGTTCGTGTGGTGGCCCCGGAGGGGTCAGGCATTGATGCCGGGAACACCGGGTTTGGGATTGTTGGTTGTAAATCCTTTGGTGAGTTTGTTGAAACGGTAAAGGAACAGAATTGCCGCAAGCATCAGTCCAACAAGCAGACCCAGCCAGACACCAACGGGGCCGAGGCCCAGTGTTGTACCGGCAATGTAAGCGAAAGGTACCCCTACTATGTAATATGAAAATATTGATGTTATCAGTGGCCATTTAACATCGGCAAGGGCCCTAAGGGATGCAAGTGCCGAGAGCTGTACGGCGTCAAACAGCTGGAATGCGGCGGCAACGTACAGAAGTCTTGAGGCAATCTCCACAACTTGAGGGTCTTGTGTAAATATTAGCGGAATCACATCATTGAACAAAATGAATGTGATGCCGGCCAGTGCCATAAGGGCAATGCTTATATGGGAGGCTGCAAACCCTGCCTTGCGGGCGTCGGCAAGGCGTCCCTCACCGTACTGATGGGATACCCTGATTGTTGCGGCAACTCCCACGCCCTGGGCAACCATAAATGAGAATGTTATGATTGTCTGTGATGCCTGGTGGGCAGCCATTGCAATTGCCCCGAACCACCCTGCCATAATTCCTGCCACACTGAATGTGGTAACCTCAATCAACCCCTGGAAAGATATAGGGAAGGAAGTT
>JAEIGA010012907.1_pt1 | contig 12709 bp, 10 predicted proteins | sample 9270691 | NCBI WGS metagenome assembly JAEIGA01 (sample SAMN17057246, study PRJNA624740) | gut metagenome | biome: biome; isolation source: fecal sample | host: Bos grunniens | place: China: Xizang | collected 2019 | reverse complement strand
ACGGCATAATCATCTCTACCCCAACGGGTTCTACAGCCTACTCGCTTAGCGCTGGTGGACCTATTGTTGCCCCTTCGTGCCGCTGTCTTATCCTCACGCCACTATCTCCACACAACCTCACTTTGCGTCCTGTTGTGATTCCTGATAGCAGCACAATTACCCTTACAATCCGCACCCGCAGCAACGATGCGTCGGTCTCTGTTGATAACCGAACTTTTGCAGTTGCGGACAACAAGAGCATAACCATAAAATTAGCTCAAAAGAGCATCTCTCTTGCCGTTCCACACAATATTTCGTTCTACGATTCGTTACGAAATAAGTTAATGTGGGGTGTAGATAATCGCTAAAATGTGTGATTATCTGCACAAAAACGCGTTATTTCAGAAAAAAGAGTTATATTTGCGAGTTATATGGAGAATATAGAACGCATACCTACCCATATTGCCATAATTATGGATGGCAACGGACGATGGGCAAAGTCCCTCGGCAAGGAGCGCTATGAGGGTCATATTGAGGGAGTTGACTCTGTTCGTGAGTGCATTAAAGCAGCTCTAAGAAACGGAGTTAAGTACCTTACTCTCTACGCCTTTTCGACTGAGAACTGGGGTCGTCCTGCTGAGGAGGTTAATGCCCTTATGGAGCTCTTCTGCAAGAGCGTTATGGCAGAGACCGCTCAACTTGTTGAGCAGGGTGTGCGTGTAGTGATGATTGGTCGCAGGGACCGCTTTTCAGAGAGGGTTCGTAGCCACCTTGAGAAGATTGAGAGCCAGACTGCCAATGGTAAGCAGCTGACACTCGTGTTAGCCTTTGACTACTCATCTCGTGACGAGATAACCTCGGCAGTAAAGAGCATTGCACAGAGGGTTGTCTCTGGCGAGATAGCTGTAGAGGATATTTGTGAGCAGAGCATCTCGCAGAGCCTCTATACAGCAGATATTCCCGACCCAGACTTCATTATCCGCACTAGCGGAGAGTGTCGTCTGAGTAACTTTTTACTTTGGCAGGCAAGTTATGCGGAGATGTACTTCCCGCAGACTATGTGGCCAGATTTTAAACAGGAACAGTTTGACAAAGCTTTAGAGGTCTATGCTATGCGTGAGCGTAGGTATGGAAAACTCTAAGGGAGAGACATATATGATGAACAACATTTTGAAATATCTAATCCTTACAGCGCTGGCTCTGACAACACTCACCGTCTCAGCGCAGCAGAGTGCTAAAGAGAGCCGCAGCGAACGCAAGCAGGCAAGAGTAGAGCTACGAGAGGCTCTACGCAATTCAAAACCAAAGACAGTCACCAAGCAGAGTGGCCCTATAACTATTGCTGAGAATCCAGATGATGGCTTCGTAATGCCTGATAGCGCAGCTTTCCTTGACAGCAAGCAGCAGAGACTCTACCACATTCGCAAGGTAAACATCCACGGTGTGAAGTATCTCAACCACGACATTCTCCGCTCTGCATCGGGTCTTGTACCGGGTGACTCTGTATATCTGCCTGGTCCATTTATCCAGAATGCAGCAAACAGACTCTGGATGCAGCGCTACTTTGAGGATATTCAGATTGGTGCCACCATTGAGGGTGACAGTCTTGACCTTGAGGTTATGCTAACAGAGCGTCCACGAGTAATGAACTGGAAGATTGCCGGTGTACCAAAGAGCAAGAGTGCCGACCTTATCAACGAGCTCAAGCTCAAGCGCGGTCACGAGCTTTCTGACTATGTTATTGACAAGAACTCTAAGCTTATCAAGAAGCACTTCTCTGACAAGGGTTTCCGCAACTGTGAGGTTACTGCCACATATGAGAACGACTCTGTAATCAAGCAGGGTGTCAATGTTACCTTCCACGTGACAAAGAATCCTCGTGTGCGTATCGGCGCCATAACTTTTGAGGGCAACAACAACTTTGAGGGCAAGCGTCTTGAGCGCACCTTTAAGAAGACACACCGCGTAAGCATCAAGTTCTGGCAGGCGACAAAGCTGCTTGAGCCTGATTATGAGGAGGATAAGGATCTGCTTATTGACTTCTATAACTCAAAGGGATTCCGCAATGCTCATATCCTTTCTGACTCTATCTACCGAATTGACGACAAGCGAATCGGTATCCATATTAAACTTAACGAGGGTAACAAGTACTATATCCGCAATGTGAATTGGGTAGGAAACTCTCGCTACGAGACTGAACACCTTGATAAACTGCTCGCTGTAAAGAAGGGTGATGTATACGACAAGAAGTCAATCCACAAGCGACTTGGAATTGGCAAGGAGGCAAATCCAGACGATATGTCTATCTCAAGTCTCTATCAGAATGAGGGTTATCTGGTTTCACAGATTGAGCCAGCCGAGATTGTTGTAGGCGCAGACTCTCTTGATCTTGAGTTGCGAGTTTTTGAGGGTAAGCAGTTTACTATCAACAATGTGGGCATCTCAGGTAATATGCGTGTAAACGACGAGGTTATCCGTCGTGAGCTCTACACCCGTCCAGGTGAGCTTTATAACCGCGCACTGCTTATGCAGACTATCCGTACCCTTGCAGGTATGCAGCACTTTAACGAGGAGGCTATTATGCCAGATATCAAGCTGGTTCAGGGCGCATCAGATCTTGTAGATGTCAACTGGCCACTTGAGGAGAAGGCCTCTGACCAGTTCAACATCGCTGCAGGTTGGGGTTCTGGAACCTTCGTAGGCTCTGTGGGTATTACCCTTAACAACCTCTCTGTACGCAACTTCTTCAACAAGGGTGCGTGGAGACCATACCCTATGGGTCAGAATCAGCGACTCTCTATCTCAGGTCAGACCAACGGTACATACTATAAGGCGCTCTCTGTGAGCTTCTCAGAGCCTTGGCTTGGTGGTCGTAAGCCTAACTCGCTTACTATCTCTGGTCACCTCTCTGAGTCTAACGACGCATACTACCCTTGGCAGCGTGCTACAACATACTTCCGTAGTTATGGTGTAGCGGTAGGTTTTGGTAAGCGTCTATCTTGGCCAGACCCATACTTCCAACTCTATGCAGAGCTCTCATATCTAAGATACGGTCTTAAGGGTTACACATCGTTCATTATGGAGAACGGTAATGCAAACACCCTTGCGCTGAAGCTTGTTCTCGGTCGTAACTCTACCGACCAGCCAATCTATCCTCGCCGAGGCTCTGACATCTCATTCTCACTGCAGATCACCCCTCCATTCTCAGCTATGGATGGTAAGAACTATGCAGACAACTCACTCTCAGAGCAGGATCGTTGGCGTTGGATTGAGTTCCACAAGTGGCAGTTTAAGGCACAGTGGTTCCAGCCTCTTACTCGCAACAACAACCTTGTGCTGATGGCAAAGGCTGAGATGGGATACTTGGGACACTATAATAAGAATAAGATATCTCCATTTGAGCGATTCCAGGTCGGTGGTGACGGTATGACCGGCTATAGCATCTATGGTGTGGATATTATCTCACTGCGTGGTTATGAGGATGGAGATCTTGACCCTATGGGTACTCGCTACTCTATTGGATACAACAAGTACACCGTTGAGCTTCGCTACCCTATTATCCTCAAGCCTTCGTCACAGATCTATGTTCTCGGATTCCTTGAGGGTGGTAACGGCTTCTCATCTTGGAAGGACTTCTCTCCATTCAAGATTAAGCGCTCTGCTGGTGTGGGTGTTCGACTCTATCTGCCAATCGTAGGTATGCTCGGTATTGACTGGGGTTGGGGATTCGATCCTGCTACAGGTCAGACATCGCGTAGCGGTAGCCAGTTCCACTTTGTTCTGGGTCAGAATTTCTAATGGCAATATTTTTGAAACAGAGGTCGTTATATAATTAAACACAAAAACAAAAGAGATTATGAAACGATTTATCACCGCCCTTGTTCTACTGCTGGGTCTAAATTGCATTGCTACAGCTCAGAAGTATATTGTTGTAGATAGTGAGAAGATTTTCCGATCTATGACAGACTATAACACAGCTATGACGACTCTTGACAACCTTGCAAAGGATTACCAGACAAAGGTTGATGCCGCATATGCAGAGGTTGAGAGTATCTACAACTCATATATTGCCCAGAAGCCAAACCTTACAACCGCTCAGCGTACTACTAAAGAGCAGGAGATTCTTGCAAAGGAGAAGGCTGCAGCACAGTTCCAGGAGTCTGTTTTTGGAAATGATGGCGTGATGATGAAAAAGCGTATTGAGCTTATTCAGCCTATACAGAAGCGAGTATTTACAGCTATTGACAACTATGCTAAGTCTGGCGGATACGAGATGGTACTGGACCGCGCTGCCAATGCCACTATGCTCTACTGCTCTGAAGGGGTTGACCATACACAGAAAATTATTGAATTACTTAAATAACAAAAAAACACTTATGAAAAAAATCCTTAAACTAACCCTCGTCTTGGCGATGGTATTTTGTTCAGCAGACGCGTTTGCTCAGAAGCTTGCAAGCGTAAACACTCAGGAGATCTTTGCCGTAATGCCAGAGACTAAAGAAATGCAGACTCAGCTTGACGCCTTTGGTAAGGAGCTTCAGGAGCAGCTTGAGGCTATCCAGGTAGAGTTCAACAACCGCCTTGCTGAGTTTGAGAAGAACCAGGCATCAATGAACCCAACAGTAAAGCAGATGAAGCAGTCTGAGCTTAGCGGTCTTCAGGAGCGCTATGGACAGTTCCAGCAGATTGCACAGCAGGATTTTGCAAAGAAGCAGCAGGAGCTTGCAGCACCTATCCAGCAGAAGCTTGACGCAGCAATCGAGAAGGTTGCTAAGGCGGCTGGTTATGCAGCAGTTTTTGACGCTATGGCTTTCGTATATAGCGACGCAGCACAGGTTGTAAATATCAACGCTGCAGTAAAGAAGGAGCTTGGTATTACTGACGCACCTGCACAGTAATTACAACAACAATAGATAGTTTTTTGGGCTGGCTAAAGAGTTTTAGTCAGCCCTAACTATTTTCTTTGGTAAACTATACGAGCTTATTACCAACCACACGCCCACAAAGAGTATTACGGCAAAGAGTATCGTATCTGCCTGCAATCTATCAAGCCCCATAGCTACTGATAGAGCCACAGCAAGTATAGGTTGGATATATGAGTATGTGCTTGAGATTGTTGGCTGTACATACCTTAGCGAGTAGTTGAGCAGCAGATTGGGCAGATATGTCGGCACAATAAGCACAAAGAGCGCCGCTAACCATATATGGGTATCAAAGCCCGCGAAATGGACCTCTGCCACACTTGACCACCCAAAAGGCAGCACCACAAGTGCCGAGAGGGTGTAAATTACCCTTAGCAGTGTCGTTATACGATACTTTGCCACCAGACGCTTGAAAAATACCATATAGAGCGCCGTCACAACGCCACTAGTCAGAATCATCACATTACCAAGCAGCTCCGACTCTATATGGTGCATCGTTCCGCCAGAGAGTACAACAGCCACTGCGCCCGCCATACCCAGAAAAAGCCCCAGCACCCTTCGGCGCGTAAAGCTATCTATGCCAGCTGCTACCGATACCACAAGCACAATCAACGGCACAACTGTGGCGATAATTGAGCCGTCAATAGGCGAAGTGCGCGACATACCAAACATCATCAGCGTCTTACGCGCAACACCCATAAGAAGCGCCGAGAGAATAATTATCCCCCAATCGCTACTCTCAATCCTCTCTCCGCGCTCCCAGATTCTGGGCACCCACGACAACGCCGCCGCCACAATAAGCGACAGACAGACCATAGCCATCGGGGCTATATATCGACCTAACAGTAGATTGTAAAACGGATAATCACACGCCCAAACAATATTACACCCAATCAGCGCAATGTGCGCTCTTAATTCTCCACTCTTCATACCATAGTACTATCCAACAACTACGCCAGAGAGAGTTTAGGGAGTTTAAGGAGTTTAAGGAGATTAGAGAAATTAGAGTACCGACCAATTTTGTTGTCAAAAGGTAGTAATTGCCACGCTCGGCGAAGTTTAATAAAGCACCGACCAATTTTGTTGTCAAAATGGTGGGGTTACAACACCGCGATTAAGCCGAGAGTAATAGCGGACGCACACGGAAGGTGTAAAAGGCAGTAAATTGAAAACGGGAGCTTGCTCCCAGATTTTCAATTTCGCATTTTTAAGTGCTTGCACTGCGACTGCTATTACCGAGGCGCAGTGGTGAAAAGCCTCCGAAGGAGGGTTAACGCTCGGCGAAGTTTAATAAAGCACCGACTAATTTTGTTGTCAAAATGGTGGGGTTACAACGCTCGGCGACAAATGCCTGTGCAGGATAGTACTAAACGCGTACAGCCAAGCAGGCATTTGGCGTTAGCGGAAGTAAACACCCATTTTCACAACAAAATATCTATTTGAAGAAATACTGCTTCTGCTTTCTCTTCTCGGTTTGTGATCGCGCTACATATACCTTCTGACCGGTATATGGATTCTCGCCGGTGTAGAACATAACTGAGGAGAGAGTCATAGGCGTAGGGGTTAGATCCTGCACCTGCTCAAGGGTAAAGTGCAGTTTGCCGAGTACTTTATGGGAGAGTGCCTTCATATCGCGCTCGTGGCAACCAGGGTGAGAGGAGATAAAGTACGGAATGAGTTGATATCTAAGACCGTTCTCTCGGCAGATGCGGTTAAAGTCACGATTTAGCGCCTCAAAGAGGGTAAACGACGGCTTTCGCATAAGGTTGAGCACGCCATCCTCAGTATGCTCTGGAGCTACTTTTAGTCTGCCTGAGGTGTGGTGTAGAACTACCTCCTTAAGGTAGTCGTTATTCTCAAAAAGGTCGTAACGGATGCCACTACCTATATATGCGTGCTTAACGCCCTTAACGGCACGAACTTTACGATAGAGCTCTATCAGCGGACGGTGGTCGCGATTAAGGTTTGGACAAAGCTTAGGATGTAGGCACGACGGGCGACGGCACACAGCACAGATACTCCTATTTTTGCCACCTAAGCGGTACATATTTGCCGAAGGGCCTCCAACATCGGTTATCGTACCCCTAAAGTCGGGCATAGCAGCAACAGCCTCAACCTCGCGAAGGATAGATGCCTCACTGCGCGAGGAGATAAACTTACCCTGATGTGCCGAGATTGTACAGAACGAGCATCCGCCAAAACATCCGCGATGGATATTTACCGAGTGGCGAATCATCATCCAGGCAGGGATATCTCCACGACCATTGTATCGAGGATGTGGCGCGCGCATATAGGGAAGGTCAAAGGCGTAGTCTATCTGCTCGGTAGTAAGGGCAGCATTCATCGGGTTGATAACCACATACCTATCTGCTGTAGGCTCGACAAGCACATTTTCCGCATTAAGCAGATTGCTCTCAGTCTCTACCCTAACAAAGTTCTGACTAAATGCTCGCTTATCCTTTTGACACTGCTCAAAGGAGTTGAGGAAGATTGTCTTCTCCTTATCCAACCTGTCAACATACTCTCTATCAGCCACAAAGGCCACCTGACGGATAGTTCTAATACGCTTTGGATTAAAACCATTTCGCATCGTAACAGCGACTTCACGCACAACCTTCTCGCCCATACCGTAGAGCAGAAAGTCTGCTCCGCTATCAATAAGAATTGACGGCATAAGGGTATTCTTCCAGTAGTCGTAGTGGGTCACACGGCGCAGTGATGCCTCAATACCACCGATAAGCACGGGGGTATCTGGAAAGAGGTTCTTGAGAATCTTTGTATATGTTGTAACAGTATAGTCTGGACGGAAGCCTGCAGCGCCACCCGCCGTATATGCGTCATTGCTTCTGAGGCGGATATTTGCCGTATAGTGGTTGACCATAGAGTCCATAGCACCTGCGCTAACACAGAAGCAAAGGCGCGGAGCTCCGAACTTCTTAAAATCGCGAAGGTCATCCCGCCAATTTGGTTGAGGAACTACTGCCACGCGGTACCCTTCAGCCTCAAAGAGTCGGCTCACTACGGCCGCACCAAAAGAGGGGTGGTCTATATATGCATCGCCCGTAAAGAGGACAATATCTACATAGTCCCAGCCCAAAGCCTTCATCTCCTTTACTGTCGTTGGCAGAAATCCCATAGCTAAACTCTACTCGTTATACAAATTGGCACACTTAACATAGTTATCCCATCGCTCAATGACTGTCTGAAAGTCTGACGGTATTTGAGACTCAAAGATCATCTCCTCGCCCGTTGTAGGGTGGACAAAACCGAGCATACGCGCGTGCAGTGCGTGGCGAGGCATAGCCTCAAAGCAGTTTACAATAAACTGCTTGTACTTTGAGAATGTGGTTCCCTTGAGAATCTTATCGCCACCATATCGCTCATCGTTAAAGAGCGGATGGCCTATATACTGCATATGCACACGAATCTGGTGAGTGCGGCCTGTCTCCAGACGACACTCTACAAGTGTCACATAACCATAACGCTTGAGCACCTTATAGTGCGTTACGGCGTGCTTACCCTCCGACCCATCTGCAAAGACATACATCTGGTGACGGTTTCTCGGATTGCGACCAATGTTGCCCGTAATAGTACCCTCATCCTGCTCAAAGTTACCCCACACAAGTGCAACATAACGGCGCTTTGTAGAGTGCAAAAAGAACTGACGCGAGAGGTGGTTGCAGGCATTTGGATTCTTACCCACAACAAGTATTCCAGAGGTATTCTTATCAATACGATGCACAAGTCCTGCACGCTCGTCACCCTGCTGGAACATAGGATTGTCCTGAAGGTGGAATGTTAGCGCATTGACAAGCGTACCCTCATAGTTTCCGTGACCTGGATGGACACACATTCCCGCCTCCTTATTTACCACAATCACATCATCATCCTCATAGATAATATCGATAGGAATATCCTGCGGAGTGAGCAGGCAGTTGTACTTTGGATACTCCATCTTGAGCACAATATGGTCAAATGGCTTAATCTTATACGAAGCCTTCTGCGGGCGATCATTGACAAAGACATTACCATTATCTACAGCCGTCTGCACACGGTTTCGGGAGCAGTTTTCAATATGCGTGGCAAGGTACTTATCAAGTCGCATCATCGACTGACCCTTGTCTACAGTGATTGAAAAGTGCTCATAGAGACCATTCTCGTCGGGTTTCTCGTCAGTAAGAAACTCTCGGCGCGGGCTGGGAGCAATAATCTCCTCGTCATCCAGTTCTATATCCTCAATATATTCGCTCATTAGAAGAAAAACTCATCGTCAGCCTGCTCTGGCTGTGGTTGATTACTATTTAACATTCTCAGAGAGTCGGCTGCTCGGCGAGCAAGAGAATCGGCGACAGCCTGCTGCTTAAGAATCTCATCTACCTGACGGTCAGCCTCCTCAGCAGCCCTTGCTACAACCTCACGGTCAAGGGTCAGGTGCAGCGATATCTTCTCTCCAAGGGCAAGGGTTGTACCCTGAAGCACACTCTGACGGCATACACGCGCCTGATCTTGATTAAGCAGTGTGATACCCTCGTCGTATGTAACATCTCCAACATTCAGCCCCTGCTCCCAGAGCTTACTCTTTGCATCAAAGAGTGCGCGAGAGATAAGGCGCGGCACGGTTGTGCTATTCTGCTCAGGGCTAACACCCACGCGAAGCACTACTCCACTACCCTTCTCGGCCTTAATAGCGCTCTGCTCTGTAACCACAACACCATCATAGAGCTGCTCAAGCACATAGTTTGTAGCAATATCCTCAACATACTCAAGGTTCAAAATACCAAAGCCGGCACTCTCAAGCATATTCTTTGCCTGGCGCAGTGAACGCCCTGCAACATATGGCAGAGGAAGGCGTTTCTGGGCAAAGGAGTTGATTGTAACATAGATCTTACGACCCTCCTTAACATCCACGCCACCCTTTGGCAGCTGCTCAAGCACCATACCTCCAGGGTAGGCTGGCACATAGAGAGAGTCGTTTACAATAAGGTTCAGACCTCGCTCCGAAGCGTAGTATCTTGCATCGTTGAGGCTCAGGCCCGTAAAGTCTGGCACCCTACGGCGCATACCGTGGCGCGTACCCACAGCAAGGGCAATATAGGAGATTACCACCAGCAGCACCATCACTGCACAGATAAGAACAAAGTTCCAGAGTATCGGTTTTGTGCGAAGGCGAGAAAACCAAGAGGCGTTATTTGTCTTTTTTGTCATAGTCTATAACTCGTTATAGTGAGTATCTCTTTCAACGGCTCTAAAGCCAGCATTGCGACAGATTCTTTCAATATCCTCAACACTCATAGTCGGGCGAAGGTCATCTGCACCTGCCATAGAGTATATCTTTGTTGAATCGTCTATTGTTCCGTCAATATCGTCTGCTCCAAAGGCCAGCGCAAGCTCTGTTGTAGTCTTGCCATACATTACCCAATAGGCCTTTATATGTGGGATATTATCAAGTATCAGTCTACTCATAGCAAGCGTTCTCAGATCGTCCGTAACTGTCGTCTCACCAAGATAGCTCAACTGATTGTGTGCGCTACGGTACTTGAGCGGAATAAAGGCATTTATACCTCCTGTCTGATCTTGTAACTGACGAAGGCGCATAAGGTGGTCTATGCGATGCTCTATGCTCTCAATATGTCCATAGAGCATTGTAGCGTTGCTATCAATACCTATGCTGTGCGCTGCTCGGTGCAGTGCAATCCACTGCTCGGCACTACCCTTCTGTGGACAAATCTCATTGCGAATCTCTGGCGCAAAAATCTCTGCTCCACCACCTGGTATAGACTCCATACCCGCATCCTTAAGCAGCTGCAATCCCTCAACTGTCGTAAGACCCGCCTTGGATATCATATAGTTCAGCTCTACAGCCGTAAAGGCCTTAATAGCCGCCTGAGGCATAATCTCCTTTACTCTACGAATCATATCTATGTAGTAGTACAGATCGTGCGTAGGGTGTACTCCGCCTACAATATGAATCTCCGTAGCGCCACTATCCTTACGCTGGTGGACAATATCAAGCACCTGGTCCATAGTATAGTCCCAAGCGCCCTGTTCGCCCTCGCTACGGCGATATGAGCAGAACTTACACTCAAATTGGCAGACATTTGTCGGCTCAAGGTGGAAGTTACGATTGTAGTAGACCTTATCCCTACTTACAGCCCTCTTTGCCTCAAGAGCAAGCTCAGAGAGGCTCCACAGCGGAGCATTGTTCCACAACTCAAGAGCCTCAGTAGAGTCTACTCTCTCCCCTGCCCTTAACTTTGATACTATATCTGATAGAGCCATACTACTTCGGAGCTTTTCGGTAGAGATAGATACCGATAATTAAAAATATTATGTTAGGCAGCCATACGGCAAGCATTGTAGGCATACTACCACCCTTAGCAAACTCCTCAAAGACTCGGGTGAGCATAATGTATGAGAAGCAGAGCGTAATACCTATACCGATGTGCAGACCCGTTCCACCACGCACCTTGCGTGACGAGAGCGACACACCAATAAGGGTCAAGATAAATGTTCCAAAAGGATACGAGAAGCGAATATGTCGCTCAACCTCAATCTGGCGGATACTATCTGAGCCCTTGTCGCGCTGCTGAGCCAAGAAGTCGTTCAGCTCGACAATGTTCATCGTTGTGAGGAACTCAGTGAGTCGGCCAAGCTCCACAACATCGAGGTTTATCACCGTATCAAGATTACGGTGCTGCTTGAAGGTCTCGTCACCCTTCTGGTCAAATGTTCGGGTGATATATCGCTGCGCTGTCCAGTGCTTGCTCTGTGGGTCAAACTTTACATCTGAAGCCTCAAGAGCGCCAACCATAGTGCTACCCTCGTACTGCTCAAGGGCAAAGAACGACGCTACAGAGGTAGCCTTGCTAAAGCCACGGATATATGCAAACTTACCAGGCTCTACCTGTCGGTAGATATGGCGATCATACTGCTCACGCACACGACGGGCAATATACTTCTGCTCAAAGGCTACACAATCCTTCTGCGTCATAGGGATAATCCACAGACTGAGCAGCAGTGAGAGTGCTGTGATAAACAGCGCACCGAGAAAGTATGGCCACATAAGCCTACGGAACGACATACCGCCCGAAAGCATAGCCACAATCTCGGTCTGATAGGCGAGCTTGGATGTAAAGAAAATTACGGCAATAAATGTAAATAGTGCCGAGAATTGATTGATAAAAAATGGCACAAACTTGAAGTAATAATCAAAGATTATCGCCTTTACAGGTGCCTGCATCTGTATAAAGTCATCAACCTTTTCGACATAGTCAAAGACCACCACAATGACAATAATCATTGCAATAGCAAACAGATATGTACCGACAAACTTTCCAAGAATATATCTGTCCAATATCTTGAAGCCCGGAAACCACGACGGGCGCTTATTATACTGCGGTAACATAGACATACTACAATCTTCTTGACAACTTTTCAACCATCATATCCTTCCAAACAGCAAAGTCACCTGCAATAATATGCTCACGAGCCTGACCTACAAGCCATAGATAGAAGGCTGTATTGTGCAGCGAAGCAATCTGCGCAGCAAGCATCTCACCACAGACAACAAGGTGGTGCAGATAGGCCTTTGTATACTGCGTATCAACGAAAGCTGTGCCGTTAGCATCAATTGGCGAGAAGTCATTCTCCCACTTCTTGTTGCGGATATTTATCACACCCTCAGAGGTAAAGAGCTGACCATTGCGACCATTGCGTGTCGGCATAACACAGTCAAACATATCTACTCCGCGAGCGATTCCCTCAAGAATATTTATCGGCGTACCCACACCCATAAGATAGCGCGGCTT
>JAEIGA010012906.1_pt1 | contig 12709 bp, 12 predicted proteins | sample 9270691 | NCBI WGS metagenome assembly JAEIGA01 (sample SAMN17057246, study PRJNA624740) | gut metagenome | biome: biome; isolation source: fecal sample | host: Bos grunniens | place: China: Xizang | collected 2019 | reverse complement strand
CTATGTGAGCGTTCGTGAAGAAAACGGAATCGATTTGTGTCGACAATGCGGTGTAAATGCAAAATGGGATGCAGACCCGACATTACTGTTATCTGCCGATGTCTACCGAGAACTTTACAAGGAAAATCAGGTAAATAAACCGCAAGGAAAATACTTGGTTTTGTATGTCGTAAATAACAATTCAAAATTTGACCTTCAAGCTGTTTATGATTTTGCAAAAAATAAAAATTTGGAAGTTGTTTATATTACGGGCAACGGAACTGTGGACGAATATCCAAAAGTTTTTGCAACCATTCCGCAGTGGCTTTATTTAATAGACAATGCGGAATATGTAATTACCAATTCATTTCACTGTTGCGTTTTTTCAATTTTATTTAATAAGCAATTTGCGGCTTTGGCATTGAACGGAAAAAATGCCGGAATGAACTCTCGTTTGGATTCCTTGTTTAAACGTTGTCAGATTGAGCCCAGACTCATAATACAAAATGATTTTTCCGTATTGGACAAACCTTATGTTGCAGATTTGCTTTGAACAGCAAGTCGAAGTTTCGAATCCTAGACATAAAAAAATAAGGGAAGACTGTTCAATCTTCCCTCTAAAATTAAATTATTACAATATGTATGCTGACTGACAGCGTGTGTATTATTTAACAAATTTATAAGTATAATCACCTTTTACTCTTAAGGGCTTAACAAAATCCGGTTCATGATTAAATGACAAAGATTCTGCCGCACTTTCTACATATACGCTTACTGATGCAAACGGCGGTATCGTTATACTTGAAAGCGTACCGTTTTTAATTTCACTTACAGTTACAGTTTCACCGGTGTCGTTTTCAAACGTCCACATTATACAAGTACATTCACCTACTTTACACACGTTACAAGCTGAAAGTACAAGAACTCCTAACATAGCCGATGCAAATAATAATTTTTTCACAGTTTTCTCCTTAATTCTGTTTTTGTAAAAATAATAAATAACGCTCTTTTTCTTTTATTTCAGGGCATATTTTTTCAAGTTTAAAATCATATTTATGACCTTTTATTTGTGACAATTCTATATCAATGGTTTCTTTACGTCCTTTGAAAAGCAAATACGGTGTACCTTTTTTAAAATACGGCATCGTCATTTGTACGATTTCTGCGACAGATTTAAACGCACGACATGTAAAAACATCTGTTTGCTCATGAAAATCATTTACCAAACATGAATGCACATGAACATTTCTTAATCCCAAAGTTTTCACAGCATCATTTAGATAAGCTGTTTTCTTAGGGCTTTTTTCTACTAAATGTATTGCTTTGTCGGGGAAAGCAATACCTAAAAGCAATCCCGGAAAACCGCCGCCGCTTCCTAAATCGCTGATTACGGAATACGGTCTAAAATATTCAAATCCGCCGATACAGTCATAAAGATGTTCCAAGATTATAGTTTCCATAGGAAGCTTTCTTGAAATTACATTCAACTCTTGATTTTTTTCTGCTAAAAAGTCTAAAAAAGCACAGAAATTATCAGATTTATCTGCAAATCCCAGCGGCGAAAGTAACGATTTTAAATATTCTTGCTGTGTATTTGTCACTGCGGAATCTCCTTTTCATCATAATAAACTCTTTTGAAAACCAAACCGTTCGGCTCGATGGTATCACGTGCAAGTTGCCTGTTTTGTCCGTCGAGGATTTCTTTCATACGAATCGGAGGTTCACCTTTACGATATAAAGTAAGCAACGTTCCGGTAATAATACGCACCATGTTATGTAAAAATGCACTTCCTATTACACGCAATGTAACTAAATCTCCGTTGCGGCTGGTGTCCAGTTTATATATCTGTCGGATTTTCGTGCGACTCGGATCGTCCGCTGCACAAAATGACGTAAAATCATGCTCACCGACTAAATATTTACAATATTCATTGAGCAATTCTACATCTAGGTCGTAATAACAGAACGAAGCAAAACGCATACGCAGAGCATCCGGGAAACGTTGATTGACCAAATGATAGTGATATTCACGAGCTTTTGCATCAAATCTGGCACTCCATTCTTCCGGCATGAACTCACATTGAGTAATGCGAACGGAACGCGGTAGTATACTGTTTAATGCTCGCAACCAATTATATTCTTTCATTTTATCAAGAGATGTATGAAAATTGATTACTTGACCGGCTGCATGAACGCCTTTGTCCGTACGTCCGGCACAAACAATTTCCGGGACTTCTCCTAAAATTTTCTGTAATGCTTTTTCTATTTCTCCGGCTACTGTCGGTAAATTCTCTTGAGCCTGAAATCCGTAAAAATCTGTTCCGTCATACGACAGTGTCAGTTTGACGTTCATTTTCTGCCGCCTTTTGCAATTTTGAGATTTCATCGTAAAAATCACGAGCTTTGTTTAATATTTCTTGTGGTTTATTAGAGTCGGATTTTCCCATTCCGAATATTTTTCCGTAGTACAATTTTGACTCTTCCAAATCTTTTGCTCGTTGTTCCGGATTACTTGTATCTCCGTAACGCAAAAGTAGTGTCGCTACTAAAAACGTCACGCCGTCATATCCGTAGTCTTTGTCCAAATCCGGGCCTAAAACTTTCATTTCTTCCATGATTTGCTGTTTTGACTGGTTTAACTCAATGGCATATTGATACAAAAACAATGCTTTTTTATAGAAAGTAGAAGCTAAAAAGTCATAATAGTTTCCGGGATGTTCCTTGTCTAAATCCTCAAATAAAAATGCTGCTTTTATGGAACAAAGAGCTTGCTTTATTACCGGGATGAATTTTTTTGCGGGGAAAAAGTCATAACAATGCATTGCCAGTACATACCCCACGGCACCGGACTCTAAAGTTCTCGCTTTTGAAAAATCTACCGGCAATCCTATAAGCTTAGTTGCTTCAGTCATTCGCTCTTTTATTCTGCTTTGTAATTCTTCAGCAACATCTGAAGGTACTTTCAGAAAGTCTTGCGGAAGACTGGCATAAAAACAATCCGGACAAACAACCGGAGTGTAAACCAAAGGATAAACATTTCCGAACTTTTGGCTTGGTTTGTACAATCTGTGCAAGAAATCTGTTAATTCGCCGGCTATAAGTCGCCCGCCGCCTGATTGTAATTTTTCTTGATAAAACTCACTGCCGCAGACCGGACAACGAATTGCGTCTCGAGAAAGATATGTAACGCCTTTTCTGTAAGCTGTTTCATCCATAAAATCCATATAATTTCTCTCCTGATTCTATTCTAATATCACTACGGCTGCAGCTACACCGGTTTCGTGAGTCAACGAAAGATGTATTTTCGTAACTCCGAATTCTTCTGCTATTTTTTTTGTTTCGCCGCATAATTGCAAATACGGTTTGTTTGCCGGGTCATGACAGACTTGTACATCTTTCAATGTTACACCGCCGCTGATTCCGACTCCCAATGCTTTGCCGAAAGCCTCTTTTGCTGCAAATCGGGCAGCGAAAGACTGGGCACTTTTTGCACGTTTTTTGCAATATGCAATCTCATCTGCAGAGAAAACCCTTTGCAAAAAAGCTTCGTTCTCTTGCAATCGTTCAAAACGTTTTACTTCACACAAATCTATTCCCAGTCCAATCACTTTTCTTTAGTTCCCATTTTTTTAATAAAAATATTCGTATTGATTAAAATCTTCATCAATCAATGCATTTTTTGTTTTACCGAAAACATCCGGATACAGTGTCATTTTTAAATTTAAATACGGCACTGCTTTTTCTGATACACCGCCGGAATGAGTTCTGGCAACACCTACCGGGTCGATAATGTCAAAGTATTTCACGGCTTCGGTAAAATATCTTAACGAATCGGCAAAATATTGATGTTTTTTTGTGTTGCGATATTTTCCGTATAATGCAGCACCGAGATTGTTTGATGATTGGTACAACATTTTTATCGCATTTTGATGATCTTTTAAGTCTAAATCCAACGGCCCGTTTCCTTGACGGAAAGTATTGAACTTGTCGTAGACTTCAAGCAATTCACTGTAAGCTAAGTCATATTGCGACATATTTAATAAAATTGTTCCTTTCATAAATTTCAATGAATCTACATCCGGATTTTTCTTCAGCAAATCATCAATTTTGTTGTGAGCTTTGTCAAAATCACCTTTTTTATAATACAACCACCCCATGTTATAAGTCATGGTATCATTGTTGAAACCTTTGTCATAAGCTTGAGTATAGTATCTTAATGCTTCTTCACGGTCAGCTTTTGTCAAATAAGCGAAATTTCCGAGATTATAAAAAGCTTTCCCCATATTTGGATTTAATGCTGCTGCTTTGTCAAACATCTTGAATGCTCTGATATCAGTTCGTGATGTTTCGTAATAATTTTCACCCAAATCGTTATAAACATTTGCCTGGAAACGATTGAAGGCTTTTTCAGAACCGAATATCTGTTTTATATCTGCTCCGGAAAGCATTTCGATTTTTGCCAAAGCATTCTCAAGGTTCTTTCTTTCATCAGGACGAACAAGCAAAGCTTTGTTGTAACGTGCTAATTGATAGTCGTATTCCGGATAAGGCGGTTTGTTCGGTACAAGCTCACTTACCCCGGTAAGAATACGTCGTGCTTCGTTTAAATCTCCGCTGTCGATTAAATAACCGGCTGTTTTTATTTGAGTTTTGTAATCTTGCTTTTTCAAATAAGCTGCAGCCCAATGATAAGTGTCCAGTACTTTTTTGCGATTATCCATTTTGATGTAAGTTGCTAACAAATTGTTGATAGCTTGAGCATTATCAAGTTGATAATCAAGTACATCAAGAAATTCATTTTCTGCACTTTCAAGCTTAGACGAATCGATTTCTGCCCATTTTAAATATGTTTCTCCGCGACCGTTACGAGCTTGCAAATCGTCTCGTTTTTTGTCTATCCAATAATTGTACATAGATAAAGATTTTTCGTGTTTATCAATATCTGTCAAAAACTGTGCATATTCAAAATCAAGTTTTCTGTCATCACGTTGTTGTGCTGCCATTTCGTATTTTCTTTCAGCGGCAAAATATCTTTCATGTTCTCGGAATTTTCTTGCATACGCAATGATTTCACGATAGCGAGGTTGGACCTGATATGCTTTGTTAAAATTTTGTTCTGCATATTCATATTTATTTTCATCAATATTCTTCTTTCCGAGTTTGTAGTATTTGCTGGCTGTATACGTAGGATAAAGAATCGTAACGTAAAACATTACCAATACGGCAATCATTACTATCAATGCAGCTGTTCTTGCCAAAATCGGCAGAACGTTTCTTTCTATCATTGCAAGGAATGATTTTTGTTTTCTTTCATATTCCTCGCCGGTCAAACGTGTCAATACTACGTTGTGCAGAGATTTGTCGCCTGTGAGTTTTTCGTATTGTGCGATAATCTCATGTGGTTTACCGTGGTTAATAAGTTGTTTTACAAGCGGGTAAACCTTTTCTTCCGAATATTTTGAATTTACGATTGCTTTGGCGATTTTGACTTCAGCTTCTTTCGGGAATGTAGAAATTCGGATAACAACTTTTTTTCGTTCTTCCGGAGTCAATTCTATCTTTTCACCGTTGAAGTTAGGATTTTCTTCGTCATCTTCAGATTGTTCTTCATTATCAAAATCATCTTCAGGGATGAAAGATGCAGGTGTTTGTGGTGCAGATTCATCTTCAAAAGACCGGACTTCTTCAGATTCGTTTTGTGAAAAATCAAGACTGTCTAAATCAGGTAAGCTGTCGTCTGAATTATCATCAGAAATATTTAAGTTATCTAAAGATGATAAATCCAACAAACTATCATCTTCGTCGTCGATTACGGAATCATTGAGCATGTTCGATAAGTCAATCTCATCGTCTGAATCAATAGACAGACTCGGTAAATCTGGCATTTGACTTGTGTCTTTAGAGTCGACAACCGGACTGATATTTTCCAGCTCATCTAATGAAGGCAATGCTTCTAATATATCATTATCATCACTGAAAGACGGAATATCATTTGACTCTTCAGTTAAAATATCTTCGATTTCTTCTATTTCTTCAATATCTTCAATAGCTTGAATATCCTCAATGTTATCTTCAATATTCAGCATATTATCAATAGAGTCAGAAAGGTCTTTTTCTTCTTGTAACTGTGGCATATCAAGATTGTCGAAATCACTTAAAGAATCGGCATTTAACAAAGAATCCAAGCTGAAATCAGCGGATTTCAGACCGATGTCAGGTGTATCCATCGATGCGATTTCCGGAATATCTTCCATTATAAAGGAGTCTTCCGGATTTTCTTTTTCGTCACTGACAAGTGTATCAATCGCTAAATCGTCAAGACCGCTTAAATCAATATCTTCTGTAAAAGAATCTTTCGGTTCTTCGATTGCCGTGTTATCCGATTGCATGAAAGAATCATCATCTTCTGTCGGTAGAGATTGCTCTTGTGAATCATTAATGTCGTCTAAAAAGTTATCTAAATTTTCAAATCCTTGCATTTGGTCATTGTCAAAACTTTCCGTACCAAAAATATCTTCTTCCGCGGATTCTGTTGCATCGTTTTCGTTATCAAAGGAAAGAAAATTATCTTCCGGTGGGATTTCACCGGACGGCAAATCTCCTAATGATGACAAGAAGTCGAGTTCATCATTTTCTGAATCTTCTGATGTTTGTGATAATTCTTCATTTTGATTATTATCTAAAAAGGCTTCCATATTATCCGGAAAATCCCCGTCAATTCCGGCGGAGTCTTTTTCTGACAATTCCATCGCCTCTTCCATATTGCGAGAACGTTCTTTTTCCTTTGTTACCGACGACATTAAGTCATCATCACCGGGAATGTCGTCAAGCAAATCATCCGACAACAAATCGTCGTAGGATTGGCTGGGTTCGAGCTTTTCTTCCTGTGGAAGTTTTACCAGATTCGGCGTTTTGCCCTTTTTTTTCATAACTTCAGTTTCATCAGCAATCGAAGCAATTTTTTCCCTTAAATAAGGAAGATCTTCAAATTTCGGCATAAGATTCTCTTTTTATTTTAATTTTGGTCTTATTAAAATACTGATAATGTCAAAAAAAAGATTTTTTTTCCATACCCATATTCAGCATTTTTTTAATGTCAGACCTATCATTAAGTTTCTCGGAATCTTTCCGAGAAATTAAATAGTTAAAACGACGAAAACACTGACGTTTTGGAAAAAAACTATTGTTTTTGCGTTTTGTTCGAATTTTTTTACAGTAATAAGGAATGAACACAAAATGAAACGATATATATTTGTTGCTTTTTTTATTCTATTTTCATTATCAGCAATGTTTTGTGATAAACAGATAAAGAGATCTGTAGATGTTAATCAATTAAAAGAGGCAAGTTCGCCGATTTTTACTAAAGATTCTATTATTATTACGTTACCGCCGGAAAACGCAGGGCGACAAGAGATTTTCCTTGTTACGGATTTGGATAATTGGGAAAAGCAATATTATTTTGATACAAGTTTATACGGCGTTTATTTTTGTAAGTTACCTTATACGGACAAGAGTGATTTTGTTTACAGATTGAATGTCAACGGATTCTGGACAGTGCCTAATGACTGTCAGACTCAATTTGATAATTATGGGAATAAACTTGCAAAAATTACGATTCCTGAACAGGTAAAATATTTTAATGTGTCACCGGAAATAGAAGAAATTAATCAACGAGACTCAAAAGTAAAAAAAGTAACATTCCGTGTTTATGCTCCTACGGCATCCGTGGTGAATCTTTTGTGTTCTAATGCAAACTTCAGTCCGTTTACCTATGCAATGGTAAAAGATAATTCCGGATATTGGGAAGTTTCGCTTCCGTTGTCTTGCGGTAACTATTCATATTGTTATTTTATAGATAATGTACAAGAGCTTGATATTAATAATCCGAATAAAACGATGGCTAAAGGATTAGGCAGAATGTCAGCGTTTAGAATCAATTAGTTTTTTTAGTTTAAAACTCCGGGAATCTGAATATTTCCGGAGTTCCCGCAAAACAGAAATCAAGATTTTTTATATCAAAAACAACCAAATTACATCCGAAATCCACGGCACTGCTGTATAAGATGCCGTTTATTTCGTTTGATTTACATACATCAGCGATAAAACGCGGTACAAAATATTCCGGTTTCCAAAATTTATCTTTTCGTACCGGACGGCGAATTGCACCTGAACGCATTATTCCGGCAAATACCAGCGGTAAAGAATTTATATTGCTCTCATCAAGATAAAAGCTTAAATCTATTACTTTTTCTAATTTCCGAATGTAGATTTCTTGAATCCAACAAATGGCGTTTGCATTATGATTAATTTCACGAAAACACAATTTGCTGGATTGGCTTAAGTAAAAGTGACTTTGTCCGTAATGATTGAAACGTCCTTCACCGATTGCAATTTTTTCGGAATCCGGAGGGAGCATTTCTGATGATGTCATAATATGTGAATCTTTTACCGGTCGTCCGCGATACCACGTACTGTCAAGAATGCTGATTTTTGGGGCATTTTGGATTTCGGTTATTATTTTTTGTCCGATTTCATGGCAAGCCCCCATATATGGGTATTTTTCGAGATAAGAATAAAATTCGCAAATTTCCGGGACTATTTTGTTTGTAATCTCTTGGAGTCGCTGTTGAAAATCTTCTTGATAGTTAGCATTCATTTATTAATCCTGATTTTAACGGATTGCATCACCTCTTGATGTAACGATATTATAGCCGATTGATTTTATTTTTGCTTCCAACATTTCTTTACTTTCGGCAGCTTCTTCATCGGTAGAAAGTTTGTTGTCATACAGTAAGTATTTTTCACGGACATTTTTAGGCGAAAGATTCGGCATTACGACATTTGCACCTGCCAATAATCCTCGTTCTCGTCCATCCGGAACAATTGTTCCTAATGCAGTAGTTGCAGGAAGCAAAACTTTAGGTAACAATAGACGTAGCATTCCCAGTAAAAATAATGTTAATTCTAAAGAGCCTTTTTCCATTTTGGCAAAAGGCGTATCATGATGAGGTAAAAACGGTCCGATTCCGACCATTTCCGGCTGCAAGTCTTTTAAAAATAATAAATCTTCGGCAATAAATTCCGGAGTTTGCCATGGGGAACCTACCATAAAGCCGGCACCGGTTTGAAAGCCAAGCTTTTTCAAATTGTACAAATTTTTCTTTCGTTCTTCACAAGACATTTTCGGTGAATGAAGACGGCGGTAATGAGTCGGATTTGCTGTTTCGTGACGTAATAAGTAACGATCGGCTCCGGCACCCAAGAAAGCTGCGTAGGTTTCGTACATACGTTCTCCGACTGATAATGTTAATGCACAATCCGGAAATTCTTTTTTTATAGCCCAAATCAATTCTATAATCTTTATATCGGAATATTCACTATCTTCTCCGCCTTGAAGTACAAATGTTCGAAATCCCAAATTATATCCGGTGTGACAACATTCCATAATTTCTTCAGGCGTCAAACGATATCGGCATGTGTTTTTATTTGATTTTCTTATACCGCAATAAAAACAATCGTTTTTGCAATAATTGGTAAATTCTATCAATCCTCGTATATAAACATCTTTTCCGTAGTATTTTTCACGTACATTGCGAGATTTGGTAAAAAGATATTCTGATAACTGCGGATTTATTGCGTTTATTAAAAGAATCATCTCTTCTTTTGTAAGGGATTGAGTTTCTGCTAATTTATCAATTAATTCATTCACATTTTTCTCCATTTTCATAACAGTTAAATATTTTTTTTGAATAAACAGTTTTTGTTGACACTCCGTCTAAACATCCCAGAGAACCGGATAATGCAGAAATTTTATCTTCCGGAGCGTCTAAAACAATGCTTATTACCGAAATCTTACGTTCTCGATAAGGTAAACCTAATCTTCCCAGAATATACTGTTTATATTTATGTAAATGCTCATTTATTTTTATTGTAGCATTGTCATTTTCTACAATAATACTAATGATTGCCACTCTTGTTGTCATTAAAATTCTCCTGAAATATGCCTTATATAAAAAACTTATATTTTTATAACAATAAAAAGACAAAAAGAAAGCTGTAAATTTAAAAAAAAAACATCAAATATCAATATTTGCAGCGTATTTGACAAGTAGTATTTTTTCTGATATTTTTTGCCAAAATTAACCTATTAAACAAGGAGAAATGACATGATTTCTTACAAAGATTTGGGTCTCGTAAATACAAGAGAGATGTTTAAAAAAGCTGTTGACGGCGGATATGCTATCCCTGCATTTAACTTCAATACAATGGAACAAATGCAGGCAATTGTACAAGCTGCTGTTGAAACAAAATCACCTGTAATCATGCAGGTATCAAAAGGAGCTCGTCAGTATGCTAACGCTACTATTTTGCGTTACATGGCACAAGGTGCTGTAGAATATGCTAAAGAATTAGGTTGTGAAAAACCACAAATCGTTCTTCACTTAGACCACGGTGATTCTTTTGAAACTTGTAAATCATGTATTGATATGGGATTCTCTTCTGTAATGATTGACGGTTCTCACCTTCCTTACGAAGAAAACGTTGCTCTTACAAAAAAAGTTGTAGAATATGCTCATCAATTTGATGTTACTGTTGAAGGAGAATTAGGAGTTCTTGCTGGTGTAGAAGATGAAGTTTGTGCTGAAGAAAGTCACTACACAAAACCGGAAGAAGTAAAAGACTTTGTTTCTAAAACTGGTGTAGATTCTCTTGCTATTTCTATCGGAACTTCTCACGGAGCTCACAAATTCAAACCTGAACAATGTGAATTGGTAAACGGTGTTTATGTTCCTCCTCCGCTAGCATTTGATGTTTTGAAAGAAATTGAAAAAGAACTTCCGGGATTCCCTATCGTTCTTCACGGATCTTCTTCAGTTCCTATGGATGAAGTTAATACAATTAACCAATTCGGCGGAAAACTTGAAGCAGCTATCGGTATTCCAGAAGAACAATTAAGAAAAGCTTCAGAATCTGCTGTATGTAAAATCAATATTGACTCTGACAGCCGTTTAGCTATGACTGCTGCTATCAGAAAAGTTTTTGCTGAAAAACCGGCAGAATTTGACCCAAGAAAATACTTAGGACCAGCTCGTGACAACATGAAAAAACAATACATGCACAAAATTGTTAATGTATTGGGTTCTAACGACAAACTATAAAATTTACATGGACAAATTAGAAATTTGTCACTGATAAAATTTAGTAACGGCGGCATCTAAAAAAAATGATGCCGCTTTTTTTATCTTTCATCTAAATAAAGGCAAAAATATGGAAAACATTAATAACGAAGAATCACAAGAAATATTAAAAGCTGAAAATATTTCCATTATAAGAGATAAAAATTACATAATAAAAGACGTTTCTTTTTCTATTAATAAAGGGGAAAACTGGGCGATAATCGGGCGTAACGGCAGCGGAAAATCTTTTATGCTAAAAATTCTTTCGACACTGGTTTATCCGTCTGAAGGCTCGATTTCGATATACGGGAAAAAATTCGGAGAAACCAATATTTGGGATTTGCGAAAAAAAATCGGAGTTGTCAGTGATCGTTTGCAACATGACTACAATGGAAATACTTGTGTACAAGATGTAATTCTGTCGGGTTTTTTTTCAAGCATCGGATTACACCAAGATGCACAGCAATGGCAAATTGACAGAGTAAAAGAAATTATGGAGTTTTTACGATTAACTTCGATGGCAAAACGCCCGTTCGAAACTTTATCGCAAGGAGAACAAAAAAGAGCTTTAATCGGAAGAGCGTTGGTTTTTAAACCGCAATTGATAATTTTAGACGAACCGTGTAGTGGGCTTGATATTGCAAGTCGTGACGATTTTTTAAATTTTTTAGGAAAAATGATTGCCGACGGAATGCAAATAATTTTTGTTACTCATCATATTGAAGAAATTATTCCGGAAATCAGTCATGTAATGTTGATGGAGAAAGGGAAAATTTATAAAGCCGGGAAAAAAGAAGATATGATGAAACGAGAGCTGTTACGCTATATCTTAGGTGTAGAAAAATTTAAAATGAAAGAGAAAAAAGGTCGTTATTGGCCACGTTACTACTAATGTGTGAAAATTGATTTTCGAGTAAACATTCAAGAATAGCAGTTCTTTTTAGAAGAAATCATTTAAAATTGTAATTTTAAAATTGCTGATTACGACAATAAAGAATGTTAAAGAAAATTTAGCATATAGAAAAGAAAAAAAATATTTAAAAAAAATATTAATTGTTTGGAGTTGACAGACTTTTTTTCTATTTGTACAATGCAACAAAATGACCTGTTAGGTCATATAAAAATTAAATATGTTCTTAGGGGGACAACTTAAATGAAAAGAATTATTTCAATTCTTACTTTGGTTGCAGCAATGTTTACATTTGTTGCATGTGGCGGAGAAGGAAGCACAGCTGAGGCTACTTCAGCTAATGAAAGTGCTGCAGTTAGCGACACTTTGACTGGATTCAAAATTGAAGGAGAAAAAGTTATCTTTACATTTAATGTAAAAGATTATGCATCTTTCGAAGAAATCGAAGAAGTAACTGTTTCTGGTGAATTCAACGGATGGGATCCTGTTGCTGCAGATTGGCAAGCTACTGATGACGACGGAGATGGAATCTGGACTTTTGAAACAGATTTAGCAACAGTTCCATGTGGAACTAAATTTAAATTTGTTACAAACCAGGTTGACTGGATGCAGCCAAATGCAGATGCATTGGACGCTAAATATT
>JAEIGA010012905.1_pt1 | contig 12709 bp, 22 predicted proteins | sample 9270691 | NCBI WGS metagenome assembly JAEIGA01 (sample SAMN17057246, study PRJNA624740) | gut metagenome | biome: biome; isolation source: fecal sample | host: Bos grunniens | place: China: Xizang | collected 2019 | reverse complement strand
TATGTCAATACGGTTTCTATTCTTCATACAACTCCACCCCCTCTTGATTTGTTTGTGACCATTCCTGCACGGCTTCGCGCCAATGCAAGGTTTTCGCTTTCTATGATTTTTTGGTTGTTGATGTTTACTTGATTTATAGATGTTTGGATAATTGTTTGCAATAACTGCATACCTGCCATTGCCGCAGCCGCGCCAAATCCGCCCGTGGCACCGGCAATGATTATATTGCCTGTATTCGATGCAACCGAGGCAAACGCCTGCCGCTTTCTTTGTAATTCGGGTGAGCCCGTCCGCATCTCTACTGTTGAAACACCAAGGTTCACCGCCTGTTCAATGTACGGCTTGATTGTTCCAACCGCTACGATGGACGATACAAGCCGATTTGGGCTTTCTGCCGTTGCTTTCTTCTTGGTTATCGGTGTTGCGGCATTGCCCTCGCCGTTTACATTCGGCTCTGTGGCAATGGGGGAGTTTCCCCCATCTGTCTCGTTACGAATGACAATCTCATATAACTCTGCCATATCGCACCTCAATCCCACACAGATGTGAAAATGAATTGTTTTGCGGTTTCGCTGATATACGCAACTTCATCAACAAGACATTGAACAGTTTGACCGTTCAAAAGGTAATAATCACCGTCTATCTCTTTGTCAATGTAGTAATAGGATTGTCCGCGTTGGAATTTAACGCGATATTTTCCGTTTTCTTGCGTTGCTTGGAATGATGCGATTTTATCAGGTTCTGTTCCATCGTATCTATTGCCAAACAATACGCCTCCGATAACGGCAACATCCTCAGTGCTTATTTTGTCAGCAGGCAAGCGGAAGTATATGTTTTTCCCGTAGTAATCTACGCCTTTTTCGATAGGCAAATAATGTTCTACAGGGCTCTTGAAAACAATGATTTCGTGCTCTCCGTTATCCTCGTAAACGTGATACGGCATATCTCCGTTTTCGCAATACTCGGAAGAACCATCACCCCAAAAGATAACAAAGGCATCGGCATTTGTTCTGCCTTCAAGCAGCACCGTGGCAAACTTGCCATTTGCCGTCTCTTTCTCCCACATACCGTTATACTTGGCTGCCGTGGGGTCTAACTCGGTCATTGATACATTCATACCGATATTTTGAGGCGGTTGCACGTTAGCAGAAACGTGAGTGAACTGCATAATGTGGCAATGCTTTACGCCTGCAATGTCCAACACAACACAATGCGCCTCGTTGCCCGTTGCGCGGTCAATAACATCCCTCACGAGAGACCCTGCATCGTCTTTCATATAAGGGATAACAAAATCGATGCCGTATGCCTCTGCTTCGGATGCCGTCAGCATCACACCGTTAGAGGATGCAATGTTGGATGTGGTGTGTATCTTGTTCTCCACAAGGGAGAGGAATGGGATTTGCAAGCCGTCAATGGTTAGAACTGTATCATAGGCAGAAACGCCAGACTCTATGATGATAAAGCTGATTTGTTGGCGTATTTCGTAAACCTCGCCAAAGCCAATGCCAACATCAAGAATACGATTCCCGATGCTGCACGTTTGCGCATTGAACGAAACAGAATACGTCAATTCGTTTTTGTCTTTCCATTGTTGGCTTGTTCCGTTTATAATAGACGCGAACTCGTTCATTTTGTCGCGTGTGTTTTCCCAAATTGTAGGATGCGACAGCACGGTAATGTCTACCGTTGCAATGCCGCAAAAAGGTTTGTTTACCGCAGTAAGCGGTATCGGGTTTAAGTGCCAAACACCGCCAACAGGCATCTCGACTTTGTTATTGTCTCGGTAAAAGTCGAGCAATTCTCCTTCTTCGTTAAAAAGGATGATTCCTGTTGCTTCGGCGTATTCTTTTTTGAAAATATCGAAGTTTATCATTTGATTATCACTCCGTTAATCTTTCTTGCGAGGTTATCTGTTGCAACCTCTACAGCGTGTTGAAAATACTCGTGGTTTGGGTTTGTTCTCATTCTTCCTTTTGAGAACAGAGTTGGTCTGTTGTTGACATACTTGAAATAAGGCGCGATGTTCTCATCTACATAGATGCGTATTTCGTTAGTGCCTTCACCTGTAATCTTGGTGGCTTTGTCGGCAAGGTTGCCAGATGCCCAAGGTGTCATACTTCGTATATCGTGGAGCATATCGGTGCATATATTGGTAAATTGTTGGTCTGTCATATCGTGATACCCGAAACGTTGGATACTCTGTTCAAAAACAATGTTTGCGATTGCGCAGGGCAGTTCACAATTCGCGCGGTTTGTGGGAGAACCAAGGATTTGCTAATATCCATAATGCGATACACAGTATCTCCCAAAAGAACATACCCCTCAACCTCGAATTTGGTTTTGCAAGTGGTTACAATCGTTTTTTGCTTTGATGGATTGGATATGTTTGTAACAATGTCTTGCATCCTTGCGCTTTGCGTTTCTTCTCTGTACTTGAACCGTTCCTTTGCCTTGATAGGTGGCTTGGGATATTCGGGGAAATAAAGCCCCGTTGCGTACTCCGCTTGGCGGTTGTCTACAATTCCAAACATCAGTATCCCTCCCCACTGTAATTGGGTACAATCTCTCGCTCGTACATAGGCACAAACGCCTTTACAATGTCAGCGTTAATGAGAATGTCCTTTGCCAACGGGGCGACCTCCGAGGAGCGTTTTCTTTGCTCCTCGATGGTCAATCCCGTGTCAATGTTTACACCCGATACGGCGGTGAGGTCGCCATTGTTCAGGATGTAAAGCAATTGCTCTTTCATTGCCTCTAAAATAAAGAAGCGATTTTTTTCGTTCAGTGCAAGCTCGCGCTCTGTTCTAAAGCGGAACGGGTTTACACTGTATATCCACTCATAAATTTGCATAGAAACGCGGTCAAGCAGTCTCTCTGGCGCGTTTCCTATGTCCGCGACATCGGAGGTATTGAGCACCGCTCCAAGGTCAATGTTCATATCCTCCAACACGCATTCTTGTGTCAGCACATAGCGGTGCGCTCTTGAGTTGTAGGTCATTTGGTTATCGGAATACGGCATCTCAATACCTCCTTTGGGTTAGTGATTAGTTGCTTGCGTGTTTTCTTACTCTTACAAGAGCGGGGTTGGTTACGCGATAACCGGTATTGACTTCGGATTGTGCAAGAGAACCGATGAATTCGGGAGACTCTACAACGCGGAGTGCGTTAAGGTTATCAACAACAGAGAATGCCTCGGAGTAGTACATGATGAAGTCTACGCCACCGAGGGTCGCGGCTGTTACGCTCTTTTGATTGCCGGTGTAATCGTAGTAGGAAACAGCGTTAGCGGATGCGAGACCGTTAACCTCTACGATGGTGAAGCCGTACCATTCGCCAACTTGTCCAGCCATTTGGATTCTCTCGTTACGGCTTGCAACGAATTCTTTTCCTGCGGCGGTCAGGATAGCCGCATATGTATCGGGAGAGCAGAGGATAACGTTTGCCTTACCTTTTGCCTTGGAGAGTTCGGTTCTCTCTTTGATGATCATCTCCTTGATGTTGTCGGGAGTAATAGCAGTTGTGTTTGCGGATGCAGTGCCCTCGGTGATGAGGCAAGCAAGAGCGGCATACTCTCGACCTTCGCGGATCTCCTGAACAACGGTAGAAAGGTTCTCGTTTGCAAGAGGCGCGGAAACTGCATTAGCTTGTACACCGTAAATCTTGCGAGACTTTTGGAAGTTGTTATTGAGAAGAATTTGAATGAGCTCGTCCTGCGTTTCTTCATGGGTGAAATCGCGACCGGGCTTGCCGGGTGCAACTGCGGCAGCACCTTTCAATTTGTGAACATAGATGCCACCTGCGGGACCTTCTTGATATTTGTTGGTGAAGGTAGCACCGGGAACAAGCCACGCTTGTGTAAACAGATTGGGTTCGAAAATAGACGAATATCTCTCGTCTACGTGCTGGTTATTGTACTTGATCATAGCGATAAATCTCCTTTAATTTTGTTCGTAGTAGGGGTTTCCTGCGTACATCTTATCCAAGAACGCTTTCGTTTCTGTGGGAGGTGTAACGTCAGGGTTGTGGGGTGTCATACTGACGGTGACTTTGCCCTCGAAATACTCGGTCTCGTGCCCGTCAATGATGGTTTTGAAGATATCCGCATCGGGTTTCTCTGCGTTCTCTTCCTTTGCGATTTCTGCGCGGAAGGCGTTTACAAGTCCGTCACGCGTGAATGTGTTCTTCGGCTTGTTCTCTCCCAAGACGGCATTGAAGCGGTCTTGGAATGCATTCTCTGCTTTCTCTGCAACAAGAGTATCGCGCTCTTGAAGAATTGCATCGTAGTCCTTGTACTTTTCTGTGAGTTTGGTATAGTCTGTTTCTTTTTGGGATACAATACCTTCAAGCTCTTTGATGCGGTCATTCTTGCCCTTGATTTCGTCTCCTCGCATATTGAGGATTTGGGTCACTCTCGCATCATTGTCAAGCTCTTGGTTGTCAAGGATTGCTAATACATCTTCTCTTTTCATATTTCCTCCTCGGCTACGCTTTGAACGGTGGTTGCTTCACCTTGCCTTAATAGTTTTACGCCATCACGGGCTAAATTTTATAAGAAAGGGTTATTGTGCCTGTTCTTTCAGTTCTTGCGCTCTGTGCGCTAATGGGTCATTTTTCCCCTTTGTGCGAATATAGATGTTTTCACCTTCCATTGTTCGCAGTCGCGTGGGGTAGTACGCTATTTTGTTTGCTTTGGAGTATGCGATGTACTCCTTTTTCATTTGGCGCGCCTTCAGCTCGTATTTGTATGCGAGTTTGCGGATGTATTCGTCCTTGCCTGCTCGATGCCAAAGAACGCGGTAGGTTGCCGCTCTCTCCTTTACAAGTCGAATGTTCCGCTCCATCTCACGTTGTCGCATCTCTATCTTTCGTCTTTCCTCGATGACATCGGCAGGGATGCGCTCGATGTTCATTCCGCGCTTGTATTCCACCAAATCGTGTCTGCAGTTGTAGGAGAACAGTCCGCAATAGTAGGTCTTGCCGGTGTTCTTTGATGTGTAGGTCACATTGTCCGAGGCATCTTCAATGGGGATGTATCTTCTTCCGTCCATCGTTCCCGATGTTCCGTCAAGGGAATACACGCGCCCTTGCCACGGTTGGCATCTCTTTGAGCAATTCGCGTGAGAGGGAACTAACACCAACTTCACGCCCTTGTCAATCAGCTCTTGCTTCTTCCGCTTGTAGGTTTCAAACCTTACAAGCATCTCGGCAAGGTTGCGAGGGTTGACGTTTGCGAAATACTGCGGTTTTGGTTCGAGTTCTATCCAATCGTCAAGTGCCTTTTTGGAAAGTCGGTTGATGTCCTCATAGAACATCTGTCCTGCCGTGCCTTGCGTGTATGAATGCCCCGTAATCTTTTGAGGTATCCGCGCATCGGTGACGTTCTCAAACTTGACAACAAACTGCGCTCGGTCTTCTACAACCTTTATCTGCGCCTTTGTGATTTCTTTCTTGCCTGCAAGAGCCAACGCCAACAGATGAGGCGTGAACATTCCAAAATGCTCAAAAGCCCATTGATACGCTTGCTCTGCATAATCGTGTAAATCGCTCCTATACTTGTCGGCTATCTCTTTTTCATCAATTAGGGAAACAAAGCTCTCTATGCGCTCGTCTATCTTCTCAATGACCGTCTTATACTCGCGCTTTGCAAGGATAGAATCAAAGATATATAGCTTGCTCCAAGACTTTATGTCTGCGGAGATAACCTTGTCCCAATCGGGGTTCTTTTGCTTTGCTTCCTCGTACTCCTCGCGCCTCATTCACCAAAGAAATCGGGAATTGTCGGCTCGGGCTGACTATCTCGAATCTCTTGCACCGCTGCAGCTCTTTCCTCTGCCGTTTCGTTCGGGAACAAGAATTGACGAATTTCCTCATCCTTAACTGCAAAGCCCTTTGCTTGCATAAGGTTTTGGAATCTCTCTGTTGTGTCTTGCAGCATCTTATCTTCCCAATACAAACGCAGATCATACTGCTTTGGCGTTGCCTTGCCTATAAAAGGGAAATAAACCTCATAGCAATAGCACAATGCTCTAATGGCTTTGTCAATGCTCTTTCGCATTCTCTCGGCCATTGCGAGCGTGTCATACATACTTCGTCTAACCTGCGTTGCCGTTGCCATAGAGGTATCGGCAGGGGTCAAGATGCCCGAGGATGTTCCAACTTGCTTTTCCAATCTTGCAAACAAGTTGAGCAGTCTGCTTTCGTATGCGGTGCCGCGAATGTCTGGGGAGAAGATTTCAAACAAAGAGGAGTTCGGGCTACAAACAAACGTCCTGTAAAGTTTACTGTTAATCTTCCCGTCTTTGTCGAGCATTGCCTTATTAACTCCCAAAAACGATTGTTTGAGATCAAATTCATCGGCGTACTGTCTCAAGCAGTCGCGTATTTCCGCGATGGTGTCATCGCATCCGAACGTAATCGGTGCTCCCTGCAACTTGTCCGTGGTTCTGTTGTCCTTTGGGCAATCCACAAACGCAAACAGTGGCTTTTCTACGCCTTTGAAAGTGATAACGGGTTCAATGTCCGCCCACTCCTTAAACGTGCTTAAAGCGACCTCTGCGCCGCTATCGTTGGTTGCCTTGTTCTCGATGGTGAATGCCTTTGTTTTTGGGTTATACTCATAGGATGCAAGACGGTAAAATCTGCGGTTGTTCTTTACGCGGATGTCAGCCAATACACCAACACCGAGAACGTCATCGCCTTGCATCGAGGTTGTCCAAGCCCTGCCTTGTGGGATGATGTCTGTATAAATCTTTCCACCCGTGATATAAGGAATAAGGAACACGCGACCAACGCCAAACGCCATCTGCGCCCACTTGTAGGACTTATCCATCAATGCCTCTATAACCTCTGTGATATCGTCATTGTCGCAATCGAAAGAGAAACCGTCCAATGTGTAGTTTGTCAGTCGCGTTGCAAATATCTCCGCAAAGTTGATGCGGTCAATGCGCTCATACTCCTTCTCCCATTCGCCCTCTTTTCTGGAATCGAGGTTGCTCTCGCTCGAATCCTTCTTGAAAAGCTTAAAAAATAGGTTTCGGAAAAAGAGCCAAAGCCCACCTTGTGTTTGTCTGTTTTCTTCCACGTCTTATCCTCCGTCTCCTGATAGTTGCCAAATGTAGTACTCCCAAGAATACTCAAAGGCATCAAGGGAATCAGTTCCACCGCCCGGAACGTCAAGTCTTTGGTCTTTCGGTGCTTTATCATCCCATACAGCAGAGCGCAGAGCAGATATCAATGGTTCGTTTTCTTCCTTGACAATCTTAATGCGCCGTGATGTGAACAGAATGTCCGTGCATCGAATACGGTCTATGATTTCATTTTTTATGCTTCCTTGTATATTCCAAGGAAGTGAATGTATCTCTGTATTTAGGATTGCTTGTTCTGCATTATCTGCAAAAACATAATCCACGTGTCCATATCTGCTTTGGATGTTTTCGCAAAACTGCTTTAGCTTTGTTTTTACAAACTCAACGTCAGTACCCTTTGCGGCGTATTCCTCCGACCTCAATATGTAAATCCGGCTATAGTCGCGAGTGATACCCGTTGCACAAAGGGTGTGCGAAGACTTATTGCCGCCGAAATCCTGCCCGACCATAATGATCCGCAATTGATCCTTCGGCACTTCCTCTGCCGTGATATAGTGCGCATCCTCGTTGTTGATGAAAGAGGTGTAGATTGCGCCCTCTGCGGTGCACCTCTCCCCCAATATATCGCGCCTGTACCATACAGAGCCTGGCTGATACTTGGATATCTCCGCATCAAGGTTCTCCTTTGACAAGTTGATATTGTCGAAGATGTTAAAGGTCACAAGGTTGAAACCGCCCTTGAGCGTTCCATCTTTGCTCTTGGTATCGTATGCATCAATGAACTCTGTGTATATCTGTGCCGTAGGGCTTTCGGGGTTCAAGTCCCAATAGAACCGCTTTACATCCGCATTGATTTGTCTGCGCATTGCCTCGCGTATCGTATCTGGGTGATGTAGGTTTATCTCGGTGGCAATCCATAAGCCAATGGACATACCACGGAACTTCTTATAACTGTCCGCTTTCGCGCCACCGCAAAATAGGACAATCTTCTCTTGGTAGTTTGTATCCTTGCCACAGATGCGCAGGCACTCGTTTCCTTTGTACTTGCCCCACTTGCATTGACCGCGAAAGATATGCTCCAAGCCGTACCCGTCACAGTCACCAATGACAACCTTTGCCGTTGGTTGTGTGGATGCGGTTGCAAGGTGGAGCTTGTCCTTCGACTTTTTCAAATCGTGAGCAAAGCAGAAAACATTGTCGGTGGTCTTACCGCTACGGATAGAACCCTCCGCAACGTTCATGGCGCAAGATTGTGTTCTGCGCATATAATCCTTATGCTTATCGCTCCAATTGTAGTTGAGCGTTTTTCTTCTCTTAACCGTCGCCAAAGATATCCTCCTCCGCTTCGCTGATGTCCTCAATCTCTTCGGATGCGCTATCTTCGCCAATAAGTCCTTGCAATGCCGAGAGCTTTTCTATATCGCCTTTTCTCAAGGTGTTCAATAGACAAGCAACCGTGACAAGTTCCTTTATTGATTGATCTCCGGTTATTCCGTATTCTTTTGCTATTTTCTTTAGGTTCGATTTGCTTTTTACGTCGCTATCGAGATAATCGTTCAGTATGTTTTGGATGGTCTTTTTTTCTCTCCTTACTGCTCCGGATGCTATACCGCCTTTTTTCCCATTTTTCGCGGCTTCCTCGGGGCTTTGTTCGCTTGTAAACGGGGGCTTCAAGTTGTTCTTGTTAGCCATCCAAACCAACCTTTTGTGAATTTTGCATTTTGCCCTCCAAAACAAAAAAGCGCAAAGGCGTTAACCTATGCGCTTGCAGTTATTGATGATAATAGTTTAGCATAAAAAAAGGTCGTCTTATATCATCTTTTTCCCCCTTTGGGGGTTTGGGGGTGTTGTCTATGTCTTTGTCTATGTCTATGTCTTTGTCTATGTCTTTGTGTATAAGCGTGCTATTAGCGTGCTTATAGGGTGGTATTAGCGTGCTATTTTGTGATGGTATTAGTATTTGTATTTGTATTAGTTAGAGTATTAGTATTAGTATGAGTATTAGTGCTTGAACCATCGGTTGAACCATCGGTTGAACCAAAATCATTGGATTGCGTAGCTTTTCCGCCTTTTAAAGGAACAGAAAATTTTTTAATTTTTTTCAACTTTTTTTCAAAAACCCCTTGACATACTTGCGAAAGTATGCTATAATATAGTCACAGGGCAAGGCAATAACAAAAACAACAAAAAGGAGTATAAATCATGTACGAAGTAGTTAAGGTAGTAAACAATAAGGCAATCACGAAGATGCAAGGCACTCGCGGATTTTACCGCGTGGTCATTGAGACCGGAAACGGTTTCACCAAATTCGTAACATTCAACACAATCAAAGCCGCCTCCGCTTTCTGCGAGGCGCTTTGATGCAAAGGAAGGAAATCAAGATGGTAGAAATAGCAAGAATTATGACATTCGCAACCGCAAACAATAGAGACATCATTCGCCGCCTTATGGCGTGCTGCAAGTCGTTTCAAAATATGACATTTGCAGATGCGGCGCAAAATTTTAGATCCTATGAGCGCAACGGGTTGGTTAAGCGTTGCGACGGGTATCTTGTTATATATCACGATTGCGACAATTAAGGAGGTTATTATGGAAAGGCGCAAAACTCACACATCAGCAGCGGTCAAAAACCGCTACAACGAAAAGGCGTATGACCGCATCACTATCGTTGTTCCTAAAGGTCAAAAAGATATCATAAAGCAACGAGCCGAGGAACTTGGTGATAGTATTAATGCATTTATAACTAAAGCAATTGCTAAAGAAATGAATGGGGACTAACCGCAAGGTTAGTCCCGTATTTTTAATCCAATTCTGCAAAAACAGATCCTTCAAAGTATATGTCTGGGTTTAACATCATATTTCCAACTATAGAAAATTCAACATTACACATACTTGAAAATGGAGTGAATTCAATATTCCCGGCTCTATACCATTCTACACCAAAGCTTCCGTCTTTGAATGTTACGAAAGAAGGTTTTTGGCGTTCCAACCAGTTTGCCGCGCCTTTCAAAATATCGAGCTCATAAATTGCTTTCCAATTTTTATCGTATAGACCGGTAAATTGCCCAACGCTATCCGGATCGACCTCTACCGGAACGCCATCCACAATAATAAAAGTTTTCTCATTCTTTACGGAAACAAAACCGTATTCGAATTGATGCGTTTGTTTGTTTATTCCTCTAAAAATTATATTCCTCATTATGATCTCCTTAAAACACTTAAAATGACTGTTGTATATCTAACGGCTACCATTTTCCGCTCCTCTCCTTATTTGATATCCGGTTCCTCAATAGTAAGCCCTCTATAATAAGCGCAAAGCGCGCGTGCCTCTTTGAGCCATCTATAAGCGGTCAAGGGAGTGCAGTAGTTGCTTGTAGCAAAGGCGAGGACTCTTTCTGATATAACTTTATTGGGTATTCTTGCGCCCCCTTTATATGGGAAATAAACCGCCTTTACGGCTTGAATGATGTACTCGCGGTTTCTATCCGTTAGGTTTGCAAAAGTGGCGTTGACCGCGTTGATATCGGCTATAATCGGCTTTGCAGTTGTAACGGCTGCATCTGCCTTTGCTACGATGATTTTGGGGTCAAGACGGAAAAGCCGATTGTTGACATCGTTCCTAATCCTTGCCTCATACTCCTCTGCAGTAGGGTATCGAAGAGAGGCAACACGGGCGAATATAGCCGTTACCGTGTCCATATAGGTTTCCTTGTTTCTCATTGCTCCTCCAAGGCACGGCTTGCCTCATACTCCTTATAGATGGTCATAAAGTCATCGAGCTCTAAAGTGACGAGGATAGCCGCATTGTTCTTCTTGTGGAACACGGCAGGGATATCGCCCTTGGGAGCGGCATCGTGCTTTGCCTGATCCATCCAATCATAGAGCCGCATCTGCTCTTGGTGCTTTGCCTCTATGTGGAGATATGGGAGCCCTACCACATCGGATGCATCGCCGGTATTTCCACAGTATTGCGCGGTTCTCCTTGCATCGTATCCGTGCTCACGGAACTTTGATGCAAGCAATCTTTCAAATCTTGCGCCTTTTTGTTTACTGTTTACTGCCATTGCTTTCACCTTCCGTGTATTTCTTCCTTGAAAGATGTGATACCAGTTTCCCACAGTGGGGGCATTTAACAAATGGAATTACATATTCTGATCCCAAATCTTCTTCCTCGTATGAGAAAATGCACTCGCATTGCTCGCACTCAACAACGAAAACATTCGTTGGTTCTTTTATGATTTTAATTGCCATATTGCTCTCCTTCCGTGTAAATCTTTTTTAGATTGGCAATCACTCCTTCAATCGCAATTGCCCGTGTTTCTTCTCTGTCAAAATCAAGATTATGTATGTCAAACTCGATTGCCGCAAAAATATCCCTTGCAACCTCGGCTTTTGCTTTTTGAAGGTCTTCGCCAACTCTTTCTGCCGCCAAATACCACGCATTGCGTTGGATTGTAAGGGTTTCGTTTTCTTTCTCCAACCGCTCAACCTCGCTCTTTGGTACAACATCGGCGGTGGAGAGTGTTTCAGCAAAAGATATTGCAGATTTCAAGCCGAGTATAGTTCCGTAAGCAATGCTTTTCCCATTGGCTCTTCCACAAAAAGGCGGTTTGCATCCCTCGATTTCATCTTTAAGATGCGCTATAAGTTTGTCCGCATCAATATATCGTTGCATATCACCTACCTTACAAGGCGGTACAATTACACCGCTTTTAATAAGATAATCAGCGATTGCTTCTGCACAATACGAAGAAGTGCTTTCACCGCAAGTGTCACATAAAATATCGCTTTGGTTTATTAGTTTAATCAATCTATCACGCATTTGCTTCACCGCCTTTCATCTTCGCTCCGCAGTTTTGACAATGGGGTGTTGGTGCTCCTATACGATAGAAATTACATACAGAGCACCAATATCTATGCTCCCAAATGCTTTCCTCGTGTTTTTTCCACTCTCCCTCTTTCTGCTTGCGGTAGCCTGCGTTGTAAAGGTGTTCTGCCACATAATGTGTAAAACACCAAGTATCGTTTTCAAACTTGCACCCACCGCAGTTATTATCACAATCCGTTGTTATGATGTCCCATATTTCCTCAATCTGCTCTTTCATCGGTTGCTCCTTTCTTTGCTGGTTCTCTGTGGTAGTCGTAACCTATACCAAGCAAGAGTAAATACCACCACAGAATACCTACTCTTCCAAAGCATATTGCCGCAACAGTCACGCATATAGCGAATACTGATTTGACAATAATATTACACAACATTACGCTTTTCATCGGTTGCCCTCCTTTAATTTATTCCATAATGCTTTGCAATCGTCGCAACACACGCCACGCATTGAATGAGGATACTCCGAAGTTTTTATCGTTTTATCGCATAACAAACAATATTCAACAACATAATGCGCATTTATTGGTAATATAGCTTCTACTTCATTGCCCATCGGTTGCCCTCCTGTTCCAAGCTATTGTTGCACTTGCTTTTGTTGTGCGACCATATATTTTTGCGCCACATTTCTTACAGACTACTCCGTGCAAATCCAAATTGCCGTTATATCGTCTTGCTTCGCCCCCACAAAAGGGGCAAGGGAGTAATTTAGTTTCGTTCATTGGTTGCTCCTTTCGATAAT
>JAEIGA010012904.1_pt1 | contig 12710 bp, 11 predicted proteins | sample 9270691 | NCBI WGS metagenome assembly JAEIGA01 (sample SAMN17057246, study PRJNA624740) | gut metagenome | biome: biome; isolation source: fecal sample | host: Bos grunniens | place: China: Xizang | collected 2019 | reverse complement strand
CTGACCATAATGAAAATCAATGGTTTTTTGAGAAATATGCGGCTCTAACGCATCTCTCTTGTAGGGTAATTTAGGTAATTCTATCATAACTGTTGTTTTCTCATTTAACAAAAATCTGATATTAATGTTCGAGATTGTTTTCCTGCATTGACAAAAAACTTATTTTTGTGAAATGAAAATATATTATGTAACCGACATTGACCTTTTTGATGAAAAATTCATCGATGAATGCGCTTCCTTTTTCCCGGAATGGAGAAAGGATAAGATGTTGCGTTATAAGAATTTAAAAGGTAGGGTACAGAATGGATTGGCATATCTTTTATTAATAAAGGCTTTGCAAGAAGAAGGCATCTTTTATGAAATGCCTGAATTTTTTTATAATGAGCACGGTAAGCCTTTTTTAAAAAATTATCCCGATTGGTATTTTAGTTTAAGTCATTGTAAAACAGCTGTTTGTTGTGTGCTGTCAAAAAAAGAAGTAGGTGTTGATATTGAGGAAATCGCTACTTATAAAGAAAATTTGGCAAATTATGTCTGTAATGAAAATGAATTGGCTATGTTGTGTGATTCTGATAAAAAAGCTGATGATTTTTATGAATTATGGACTAAAAAAGAGGCTGTTTTTAAACTGCTCGGAACAGGAATAACAAAAGAAATTAAAAATATTCTTGATATACCTTATATTAATATAGAAACACAAAAAATCCATAATCTAATAATTTCTGTCTCATATATATAAATTGATGATTATATGAATTATAATTGTAGAAATTATCTGGTTTTTTCTCGGTTTTATTGTAAGTTGTTGATTACCAATTGTAAAATCATTAATATTTAATAACTTAATTGTATTTGTGCCAAATTGTTGAATATCATATATTTTATACAATTGTTAATTTTTAATAACTTTTAAAGGGACGGTTCTGTATAGAAAAATTGCTTTTGTATTATTGATTATCATAATTTTATGTTTATATAGAATATTATTCGTTTTTTATACGGTTATTTTTTAAAGCTGACCATATCTTTGCAATGTGAAATCAAAAAATTAAATAGATATGGGAACCTTAGAAAATTCAGTTCAACTTATTGGACGTCCCGGTTTTGATCCGGAGGTTAGGACAATAGCAAATCGTAAGAATGTAAGATTTAGTCTTGCAACAAAAGATTATTCATATAATGAAAATCATGAGTTGGAAACTACAACATCATGGCATAATATTGTCGCATGGGGAAAGATTGCTGAACAAGCTGAGAAATTAATAAAGAAAGGTAAAAGAATAGCTTTGGAAGGCAGATTGAGAACGAGGGTTTATGAGAAAGATGGAAGAAAGAATTATTTTACTGAAATAATTATGAACGAATTCGTGATAATAGATCGCACAAGTAATGATGAGCAGTCAGCTGATTCATGATATGTTCTGCTAAGTAAATCCCGACGGGTGTCTCCTTTGGCATAAATTAAGGTTTTGGTTCAAGAGGTAAGGTGTAGATTTCTGGAGGCACCTTGTTGGGGATTGTGTTTAAGAATGCTGATGAAATGATTTTATGATAGGAAAACTTGATAAAGGTATAAATTTAATGAAAAAACTTATGGTTATTATGACTCATAGGCTTATTTGACTTATATTTGTACGGATATTAAAAAATGAAATGCAATGAAAATAGTGTTTTTAGAACCATTGGGACTTTCTGTTGAAAGAATTGAAAATGAATGTAATGTGTTGAAAACTTTAGGTCATGAAGTGATTGTATATTCTGACAGATGTCCGGATAAAAATATTGAGAGAGCTTCGGATGCCGATATAGTTGTAGAAAGTAATATGCCGTTGCGTAAAGATTTTTTTGATGCCTGTCCTAATTTGAAAATGTTGTCAATTGCATTTACGGGCTTAGATCATATCGATTTGCAAGAATGTGAGAAAAGAGGAATTGTGGTTAATAATGCCGCTGGATATTCAACAGAGGCAGTGGCTGAAGAAACTATCTGCATGATGATAGGATTGTATCGTAATATTATAGAAAATGATAAGATAACAAGAAGCTGTTCTGGTTCGGCAATCGCTCCAGGTAGAGAAATAGCAAATAAAATAATAGGAATTGTCGGTCTTGGTGCAATAGGACAAAGAACTGCAAAATTAGCACAAGCGTTTGGTTGTAAAGTGATAGCATGGAATAGAACTCCAAAGATTGTCGATGGTGTTACTTTGGTTGATAAGGAAACTTTGCTAAAAGAATCAGACATCATAACTCTTCATATAGCTCTTAATGATGAGACTCGTAATTTTATTTCAGCCAAAGAAATTGAACTTATGAAACCGTCAGCCGTAATCATTAATGCGGCAAGAGGGCCAATTATCAATACAAAAGATCTTGCTAATGCATTGAAAAATGGACAAATTTCTGGTGCAGCTCTTGACGTATTTGATACGGAACCACCACTAGATAAAAACAATCCATTGTTGAATCTGCCAAACACTATATTGATGCCTCATGTAGGTTTCGCAACAAAAGAAGCTTTTGAACAAAGATTAGAGATTGTAATAAAAAATGTAGAACGTTTTGTTAATAAAGCGTGATTTTTAAGTCGTACAATTAAAATATTTGCATATTAAACAGTCAAATGATATAATAAAGTATGATATTTTGTTCTTTATGTAATTGATATACATGTTTTTAATAAATGATATGAATAAAAATAATAATTTTAATTTTTTTATTTGATTATCAAAATAGTAATTGTATTTTTGCACTAATAAAAACGCCCCTAATGATTTTATACTGAGGCACTTCTATGATAGTAATCGAAGCCTCTTCCTTGAGCGAAAAGTGGTATTTTTAATGAAACAAGGATGTATAAAGTTTCACTTGAATCAAGAATTCAAGTGAGGGGTTTTTTATTGGATTCTATTCAAAATTATTTAATTGAATCATGGATGAAGCAAATGCCTAAAGACAAATGCTGTAGGTGCATGTTCGACATTTAAAGTTATTTCAAGGTTTAAATACTTATCATATTTTATTTTCTGATTTAATGATAAGAAAGTGTAAAATGTTTTATTTTTGCTGAATTGTAGAAAATTTATTTAGAAATATATAGTTATAAATAAAGTTTAAGTTATTTTTGTTTACACGATATTTTATGAAAAAGGTAGTGGTATTACTTGTAATTTTATTGTTTGCATCAAACTTCATTCAAGCAAAAGAACCTGTGTCATATTCTGAGAAAGATTATCGCAATTCATTGAAGATAACTTTCTTATCTTGGATTAGTGGAAGTACAAAACTTTCTTATGAAAGGTCGTTTAGTAACATTCGTCAGAGCGGAGAATTTTGTACAAGTCTTATCGGAGCAGGTTTCGATAAATATAATAATGACCCTAAAGGATATACGATGCGCTACGGCCATAAATTTTTTATGAATGATATTCAAAAGAAATCTTTGATGGGTTTTTATCTTCGTCCGGAAGTTGTTTATTCTCATTACACATATAATTCCCAAGCAGATGGTTTAAGAACTCTTTCAAAAGAGACCGCTTTGCTTGGAACTATTGGCTACCAATATGTTTACAAAAGATTTCTCGCTGATTTTTGGGTTGGTGGTGGCTATGCTTTTGGTACACCTGCCGATACATATTACCATCACGGTTTTGAATTATGGCATTTTTTCAATAGTGTAAATCAAAACTTAGCATTGAGTTTCAGTATTCGTTTGGGAATTTGTTTTTAATATTTAACAAATAAAATTCTTTTTTTAGCATGATACCGCAAGACACAATAATGAGTATTCTCGACAGCGTTCGTATTGAAGAGGTTGTTGGTGATTTTGTCAGTCTTAAAAAAAGAGGGGCTAATCTTATAGGAGTTTGTCCTTTTCATAAAGAGAAGACGCCTTCGTTTATTGTGTCGCCGGCAAAAGGTATTTTTAAATGTTTCGGATGTGGCAAAGCCGGCGACTCGGTGCGTTTCATTATGGAACATGAACATTATTCATATCCGGAAGCATTGCGATTCCTTGCACAAAAGTATGGTATTATAATAGAGGAAAAGGAACGGACTCCAGAAGAATTGATGGCTCAGAATGAACGCGAGCGAATGTTTAATGTCAATACTTTCGCCCAGCAGTATTTCTCTGAGGTGATGAAGAAACAAGAGGAGGGAATTGCCGTTGGAATGTCATATTTTAGAGAACGTGGTTTCCGTGATGCTATCATAGATAAATTTCAGTTGGGTTACTGCCTTAACCAGAGGGATACCTTCATTCAACATGCCATCAAAAATGGTTATTCGAAAGAGCTTCTTCTGAAAATAGGTTTGGCTTCAGGTAATGAAGAAAGACTTTATGATAAATATCAAGGACGTGTGATATTCCCGATCCATAATCTGACGGGTAAGGTCGTTGGTTTTGGAGCACGAATATTAAGTGGTGATAAAACCAAAGCTAAATATCTTAATTCGCCGGAATCTGAAATTTATAATAAAAGCCAGACTCTTTATGGTATCTTCTTTGCTAAGAATGAGATAAGCCGTCTTGATAATTGTATTCTCGTGGAAGGTTATGCCGATGTTCTGAGTATGCATCAGGCAGGTATCGAAAATACAGTGGCAAGTTCTGGTACATCACTGACAACAGAACAGATTCGCCTAATTAGTCGCTACACTAAGAATGTTACCATTCTGTATGATGGTGACAGCGCCGGTATTCATGCGGCTTTGCGCGGAACGGACATGATTCTCGAAGAGGGAATGAATGTTAGAATCGTTGTTTTGCCTCCCGACGAAGATCCGGATTCTTTCGTACAACATAATCCTATTGAAGTAGTTAGAGATTATATATCAAATAATGCAAAAGATTTTATCAGTTTTAAAACGCAGCTCCTTCTCAAAGATGCTCATAACGACCCTATAAAAAGAGCAGAAGTTCTGAAGGATATTGTTGGCTCTATAGCTGTGATCCCTGATGCTATTTATCGTGCTACATATATTAAAGAATGTAGCCGATTGATGGAAATGCCGGAGCAGTCGTTGATGAACGAGCTTAACAAGATACTTCGTGCTAAGGCGAAAAAGACAGGGTTAGAGCCGCAACAAGATTTTGGCGTTGAAGATGTTAAAGTTGAACAGCAGTTACAAAACCCTAATGTCGTTGATAGTGCTCCTGTAGGTTTTTATCAAGAACAAGAGCTGGTGAAATTGCTTCTTATGTATGGCGATAGAGAAATAGATATTGATGGAGTTGATGAAAATAATAATCCAACAATATATAAAATAAGTGTCGCTTCATTTATCATTGATGACTTGAAAAATGACGACCTTCTTTTCAAAGACGAAATACATCAGATAATATTCAATGTTTATGATAGAGCGCTTGATGAAGGGCAACTTCCTAAGGAACAATATTTTATATCAAATGAAAATCCACGTATAGTAGAATTGGCGGCTAATCTCCTGTCGTCACGATATAAGCTTGATAATTGGGGTAAACACGATATAAAAGTCAAAACAGAAGAAGATGTATTGTCAAAAATGGTGATAACAACATTGTTAAGATATAAGGATATGGTCATTGATGATAAACGTAATGAGATTACAAAACAATTGATGGAAACGGAAAACGTCGATGACCAAATGATATTGCTTCATAAAAAAAAGAAATTAGATGATATTCGCATAAGAATTAATAAAGAACTTGGTATCGTGGTGGCGAAATAGATTTTTTGTATTGTTATTGAAAATTTTCTGCCATTATTTTATAATGTTATTAATGTTAAAAAAATTATAAGATTTTGATTTTTTCGAGTTTAAAAAAATCGTATCTTTGCAACCCTAAAATGTAATTTCCACATTGACATGAACAACGAAGGTAACAAGGGCAAACGTCAACGTATTGCCACAAGAAAGACTGCAGGTGTACGTAGATTTAGTGAAGAAAGATTAGAGCAGTTTGAAAGAGAACAGGCTTTTCGCCGCGATGGCGATGAAGAAAGACCAAGAAAAAGCTTCAGACCAAGAAGAGACGACGACAGAAGAGAGCCATTTGGTGGCAGAAAAGAGTCAGGTTTCGGCGGTGGCAGAAGCAGAAGCTTTGGCGACAGACCTGTAAGAGAAAGAAGAGATGAACGCGATGAGAATCGCAGTTTCAAAGGTTCCGATGAACGCCGTCCTAAAAGAAGTTTCGGCGAAAATCGTGACGATGACAGACCATACGGCAACCGCCGTAATGCAAGAGGCGCTGCTCGTAACGAGAGAGAATTTGATAAAACTCGCTCTAACGACAGACAAGAACGTAAAGGTAACAGCGAACGTCGTGGCGGCGGTGGCGGCTTCAAAAGAAGAGAAAAAGACCCACTCTACGACAGACCAAGAGCAACTGGACAAATCCGTCTTAACAAATATCTCGCAGACTCCGGTATTTGTTCACGACGCGAAGCCGACGACCTTATCCTCGCTGGCGCAGTGACAGTAAATGGTGTCGTTGTGACTGAACTCGGTACTAAAGTCAACACAACAGACAAAGTGGTTTATGGCGGTGAAACTCTTAACAGAGAAAAACTTCGCTATGTGCTTCTTAACAAACCTAAAGGCGTTATCACAACATCAGACGACCCTTACGAACGTCATACAGTAATGGAACTCGTACAAGATGCTTGCAGCGAACGTATCTACCCAGTAGGAAGACTCGATAGAAATACTATCGGTTTACTTCTCCTTACTAACGACGGCGATCTCGCTAAAACATTGACACATCCAAGTCATGAAGTGAAAAAACTTTATCATGCTACATTGGATAAACCTCTTACTAAGAACGACTTGATGAAGATAAAAGAAGGTCTCATCCTTGAAGATGGTCCAATTGAAGTTGACGGCATCGACTGGGTTGTTGACGATCCAACAAAACGTGAAGTAGGAATAGAAATCCATTCAGGACGTAACCATATCGTAAGACGTATATTCGAAAGCCTTGGCTACGAAGTAGTTAAACTCGATAGAGTTATGTTTGCAGGTCTTACAAAACACATGCTCCCACGTGGTCATTGGAGATTCCTTACACCATCAGAAATCAGTATTCTTAAAAGAATCAAATAAAAAAACTATAAAAAACCCCGAAATTTGACAAAAACTTCGGGGTTTTTAATTAGAGTAATGTGGCAGATTTTTCTATTATGCCTAAAAAATCGTCCTGAGTACTTCAACTGATTTTATTTCTCTAATGTTTTCAGTATGGAGTTTATAATATGTGATTATGGCATCAAGTAGTAATCGTCGTTCTTTGTTGTTTAAGGAAATTTCGCTGAAATTTTTCTGCGTTCCTAATAAATAAAATTTCTTGCTCAGTTCTTGATCTATTTGATATATATCGCTTTGGCTTTTCTTGAAATTGCCGTCTAAAAGATTAAAGCAACTTCCTTCACTATAAGTGTCAAAATTTGGATAGAAGCCTAAATATTTGCTTAAATTCAATGCAAATTCTATAGGAAAATTAACATAATCAGAAATAGCCTCATCTAACCTTATCATTGATTGGTAAATATATTCAAATAAGAGTGTATCTGTTTCACTTTCTGTAATGCTTTTTGATAGTAATTCGCTGATAAATAATATAATCGTTATTTTTTTTATGTCGGTTGAATTACTCTTGTAATAATGTGATAATGTAATCTCTTTGATAAATCCAAGGCTATTGTTGCCAATTTCTGCTACAACGTCTAACAAAGTCATGTTTTGAAAAAGTGCAGCTTTCATCTTTGATTTTTTACCAAAGACGCCTTTCACCATAAATGACTGTATTCCTTCTTCTTTAGTGAGCATTTTTACTACAAGACTACTATCGCCGTATTTGATAGTCTGAAGTACAATGGCCTGTGTTTTTATTGTGATTTTTGCCATTATTTTATAAGTATTTTTGTAGCAAAAGTTTCCTTGCCAGTTTTGTCGCTTACGAATATCAAATAAACGCCAGGAGCTACTTTGTTGCCATCTATACTTGTGCAATCCCAGACAGCTTGTCCGCCTTCTGAATATAAATGTGTTACAAAAGATCCGTCAACGGTTGTTATCTTTACTAAAGAATTAGGGACTAAATTTTTAATTCCGACAACTCCTGAGTAGTCATGATGAACCGGATTTGGATAAACTACAACGTCAGAATTTTTTTTCATTCCTTTTGTCGCTACAGCTTTGTATGATATTATGCCTTTATCTGTTGCAAAAAATACATTGCCTTCATCATCGATGGCAATGCCTTGTATGGTATTCGACAACAGAGGACTGTTTTCTTCTGTAAAGTGATGATATTCTGTCAGACCGTTGTTTGAAATATAAAAAACTCCGTTTTTTGTTCCAACCCATAAATTATTGGCTTCATCGATGGCTATTGCCATAACAGATTCTCCCGAAAGAAGATAGTCGGCTTGTTCGGAGCCGTCGTTACGAGGGACTAAGATCCTTGAAGCGTCGTAATTAGATCCATTTTGAAAAATTTTTGAAGTTGAATAAAATAGAGCAAGACCATCGTTTGTTCCAACCCACATGGTGCCATTTTTATCAACAGCCATGCAATTGGCAGATTCTGGAAGTCCGCCTTGTCCTGCAGTTTTACTAATTATTTTTTGTCTGTCGTCGGCTGGATTGGAAGGCGTGTTGTTATCATTATACACAATAAAGTTACCGTCGCGATTCAAAATCCATACGTAGTTGTTTTTGTCAACGACCAACTTGCTGATGTCGCTGCTTCCTATATTAAATGCACACCATTTGTTGTCTGAAGTCTTGACAGATAGACGTTTGTCGGTTCCGCTATTTGCAATCCATAAGTTGTTTTTGCTGTCAAAATCGAGACCTGTAATATATACATATCCATATCCGGCAAGTTCGCCGAGACTGCTGTTAGTAGTGTTGTAAATATTTTTTAACTCGAAGTTTTCAAATTCAAGAAGGCCTTTATGGAAAGAACCGACATATACTTTTGAATTGTTTATTGGATCGAAGGCTATACTCACGAAATCAGATATAGTGTCGCAAGCTTCTGTATTTGTTTTGTTTATAAATGACCATTCATAATTGTCATAATAGAATACGCCATCATTAAGCCAGCGTTTTGCCCATGTTGAAGAGTAACCGCCAGAAGCAACCCAAATTTGATTTCCATTTGATTTGATGTCAAAACTTGAATTGCTGTAAGGCCCGTTGTATTTTATATATTCGTATGTTTTATCGTGATAAGCCTTGATAAGACTATTTGTTTTGTCGCCAATCCAATATATGTTATTTATTTGGTCATAAATGGCGCAGAATGGTTCTATTTGCTTGAAATTGTATATGTTATCGTAGTTTTTGTTGATAACGGATAGACTATATTGTTCAACAAACACAAGTCTGTCGTCGTATGCTTTGATTTCTCTTTTTACAGTATTGTTGTCTTTGCTGAAATAATCCCACGATTCGCCATTATATATAAATAATGTGTCGGTTTTGTACTTGTTTTCAGAATAGTTTACAAGTAGCTCGCCATTGAAAGTTTCAATTTCTGAATAATTTAAATCGCTGTGAATTAATGTGGTGTCGTGAGTCCATTGTGAAAAGTCAGCAAGGTTATTGTTATTATAATCAGCATAATAAACGCCCTTGCTCGTTGCTGCGTAAAGTTTGTCGTTATGCAAAACAATATCGTTTATTGCGAGATATGTGCCATTTTCTCCGATAACGTAGGTGTCTTTTATTTCTAATTTTGTCAAATCAATAATAACGGTGCCTAATCCGCAGCAAACGTATGCCATATCTTCTATGAAATATATGTCGTTGATAGTTTTATCTACTAAGATATTTTTGTTTTTAACGTCGTTGATGTTTATTATTTTTCCGTTCTTGTCAATTATATCAATGTTGGCGTTTGAGTATCCGATGAGAATCATACCTGTTTTTTTGTTGTATCTCATAACGCTTATTCCAAAGTCGGACAATCCGTTTACTTTGGATAACTTATTGATGGAATTGTCTTTAGTGTTGTAATAGTAAACTTCGTAAGGTGTAGCGGTATATATTTTATCATTTACCTTTTCGACATTTATAACTTTCATTCCCGGAGTGTGAGTTGTCCAATGATGAATTGGAGTTTGAGCGTTACATGTGATGAAACATGTGAGAATCATTATGATAGCGGAGATGTGTTTATTAAGCATATTTGATGATTTATATTGCATATTTATAACAAAATAAAGTTGTTTTTATTGTTTTTTTATTGTCCATTTTGAGAAATCGACATGATCTTCTGCCTTTCTTTCAATATTGTCGGGCAGGTTAGGGAAGAAGTCTATATTTGTTATTTTTTCAACTTCGTCGATGCTCATTGCGTAAGTTGACATCGGGAGTCGGCCGCTTTTATTCTCATAAATGAAGCCTATAGTATGAATTTTGCCATTTTCTTCTTGCAATAGTACTTTGAAGAATGCCTGAGGCACAACGACTTTGTTTTCACCTATTGTATTTGAAGCATCGTTGACGATAGGACCGCATGCCACGAGAATCTTGCCTTTTTGCGATGCGAGTTCTCTTACTTGCTCTTCTAAATCTTTCCAGACGCCTCCGTTCAGATTAGGATTTTGAGGGCAGATATTGGAAAGGTAAAAAGATTCCTTCATGGCTTGTTCGTCCCATTTCATGTCGGCAGCCGGAGCCATGTGGCCTCTGTCCCATCCGGAATATTTGTAATCGTCGGTAGTTGCCGTGGCGTTTTTCGGCACCATAGGGTCTGGCTTGAAACGGTCGGAACGAGGAACTTCGCCTTCAACTTCCCAATCGGTCAGTTCATATGCAACCCAATTCGGTATTTTCCAATCGTAATTGTATGATACAGTGTAGCCTTTATGTGTTATTATTCTATCGCTTCTTTTGTCTAAAATATTGGGAATCTCAACATTCGACAAATTGATATTCTGTGCAAAAGTTGTTGTAATGCAGAAAAATAATAATAACAAAAAAGATGTTAATTTTTTCATGAGATATTTTTTACAAAAATAAAAATAAAATGTTAAAAATTGTTAAAAATAGCTATTCTATGAAATAAAAAATCAAGAATATTATGATTAAATTTTTATCTTTGCAGAAAGAAAAAAGAATCACAAAAACTTAAAAAAATACAAACAATGAAGAAACTTATTTTAATTCGTCACGGTGAAAGTGAATGGAATAAACTGAATCTTTTTACAGGTTGGACAGATGTTGATTTGAGCCCAAAAGGTTTGGAAGAAGCCTTTGAAGCAGGCAAACTTTTAAAACAAGAAAACTACAAGCCAGAATTATGTTTCACATCATATTTGAAAAGAGCTGTCAAAACTTTAAATAATGTTCTCGATGCAATGAATATGGATTGGCTTCCTGTTCAAAAAAGCTGGAGATTGAACGAAAAAAGCTACGGCGCAATCCAAGGTTTGAACAAAGCTGACACAGCTGCTAAATATGGCGACGAACAAGTTTTAGTATGGCGTCGTTCTTTCGACGTTCAACCACCTGCATTGGAAATGAACGATCCAAAGAGCCCAAGAATGGACGCTCGTTACGCTGAACTTACTGACGAACAAATTCCTTTGACAGAATCATTGAAAGATACTATAGAACGTCTTATGCCTTATTATAACGACGTGATTTTGAAAGCTTTCGAAAATCATGATCAAGTTATGGTCGTAGCTCATGGTAACTCATTGAGAGGTATCGTAAAAGAACTTCGTGGCATGACTAATGAAGAAATTATTAAGTTCAATATTCCTACTGCTGTTCCTTACGTATTTGAATTTGATGATAATATGAATCTTCAAAATCATTTCTTCCTCGGCGACCAAGAAGAAATCAAACGTAAAATGGAAAGCGTTGCTAACCAAGGAAAAGCTAAATAAAATAGTCTGTTTGCAATGAAGAATCGGTGGGTTATTCCAGATGTTCATGGTTGTCTCAATACCTTAAAATTATTGATAGAAAGTAGATTGAATCTGACAAAGTCTGATGTGATCTATTTCCTCGGTGATTATATCGACCGCGGCCCTGATAGTAAAGGCGTTATCGATTTTATCATGAATCTGCAAAACGCAGGTTACGAAATTCATTGTATAAGAGGTAATCACGAGGATTATTGTATCAGAGCTTGGGAAGAAGACCAAAAAAGAATATTCTTCAAAAGTAAAATAGAGAAAGATTGGAGAAAAAACGGAGGAACAAAAGCATTGTTGAGTTTCGGTGCCAATCGCCCTCGTGATATCAATAAGTTTTATATCGACTGGATGAAAAAAACAAAATATTATATAGAACTTGAAGATTATATTTTGGTTCATGCAGGCTTTAACTTTAAAATCAATAATCCGTTAGACGACGTGTTCAGCATGATGTGGATAAGAGATTTTAAAGTCGATAAAGACAAAGTGAAAGGCAAGAAGGTTATTCATGGACATGTGCCGGTTGAAATGACTCTCATAGATTTGTTTAACAATAACAACTATGATTTCCTGCCACTTGATAATGGTATTTATTACTCTAACAAAGAAGGATTTGGAAACTTGCTGGCTTTCAATTTAGACACTAAGGAAATAATAATACAACCTAATTTCGATTCTTAAATCATGAATCCTTTTGTTAATATTCATACTCATAATAGTCGTGTTGATAACAAAGAATTCATTGAAATAATTAACATCGATGTTGACAATCTTGTCAATGTCGATGTT
>JAEIGA010012903.1_pt1 | contig 12711 bp, 25 predicted proteins | sample 9270691 | NCBI WGS metagenome assembly JAEIGA01 (sample SAMN17057246, study PRJNA624740) | gut metagenome | biome: biome; isolation source: fecal sample | host: Bos grunniens | place: China: Xizang | collected 2019 | reverse complement strand
ATGGTGCATGCCGGTTGGCGGGTTCCGGGATAGTAAATCTGCTTTCGGTCTTGGAAGATTTGAAGGTCATGCGGGATCTTCGCTTTCGTCAGCAAACCGTGGAGTTTGTAGATCGGTTCTTGTTTTTGGAATATCATAATCGTCCTCCAAAAGATTTCGTAAGATTCCTTCGAGTACCGGAACTACGATGCTGTTCCCGGCCTGTTTGTAGAGTTGTGCGTTTGAGTTGACGGCTTCTGCTTTCTGGAAATCAGCGTCTGTGAATCCCATCAACCGCCAACATTCTTTAGGGGTCAGTTTTCGTACTCTGTCCATGATTAACACCTTCGGTTCCTGTTGCCCCCCCCCACTAGTGTGGATTGTGGGCGAGAGTCCTTCAATGGAATACACCCGGCGCGATATGTCGATAAGCTTATCGAATTGCGGACCGGATATGATTCCGATTTGCTTACAGTTCATTGTCCTTCCTTTCCGATACGATGACTCCGGTTTCCGGGTTGCATTTGTTGACTAGTACATCGTATAGTGATTTGCCAAAATGGTGTAGTATGGTTTTGCAACATCCTTCTATGGTGTTAATGGGAATCAGCTTTTCTTCATGACCCCCGTTGCTCCGAGCGCATCCTGTCTCGCGATGTTCATCAGACTCGTTTTCTGCGCTTGTGCTTTGATGCATCTGCATAGACCATCGTATGTGTTTATCGGTTCTACTTGGGGGGGGGGACCTCTTCAATACTCCGGTTCTGCCATACGATTTCGTCCGCATAAAGTTCGCTACACTCGAGGTCTGATATCTCGCGAAGATTGTCCGGCATGTGCCGTCCTTCTCCGCGTTCAGGGGCGTTATTCCTCTCTCTCTCTCTCTCGAGGTTCAGCTTCTCGACCAGGTGACCCTTACAGTAGAACTTTTCGTCCACTTCCTCTTCGAGATAGGAAACGAGCGCGGGAGGTTCTCCGACCGGCTGTGGAAACTCAAACGCTTTCTGAATATCCTTCCGGATACTCACCACGAATATCCGTTCCCGGTGCTGTGGGATCCCGTAGTCCTTCGCGTTCATCATCTTCGCGTAGTTGCGATACCCGAGATCCTGGAGGAACTCGATCCACCGGTCGAAATCCGGTTTGAATTTCTTTGAAATGAGAGCCTTGACATTTTCCATGATGAGGTATTTCGGCAGCTCGTTTGCATCCCGGGAAATCTCTAGAAGCCTTTTTACTTCGTAGAGCAGACCGGAGCGGGTCTCTCCCTCTACGATTCCCTTCTGATATCCCGCAGAAGAGATGTCCTGACACGGGAAGCCGTATGTCCACATATCCGCGTAGTCGAGCTTCTGTACCTTCGCGATATCTCCGTAGTTCCGTGCGGGCCCGTACATGGCTTCGTAGGACGCTATCGCGTATTTGTCAATCTCCGATATACCTACAATCTCATGCGGGACTCCGAGGTTTATCAATGCTTTCCGGAAAGCTCCGATTCCGGAGAACAATTCATTAACGGTCAGCATCGGTACCCTCCTCGAAATAGCACCCGTTCTTCCTATATGTGGTACACCGTTTCTTGTATGCCCGCTCCAGGTAACCTACATGATCGACAAAATCGTAGACAATCGGCGGTTCTTTTCCTTCTGCCGTCCGTGCGATCCGACCGATGGATTGCGTTATCACGGCAAAATCTTTCTGCGGTGTTGTAAGATACAACCTCTCTAAACATGGAATGTCTAGACCTTCCTTGCAGAGAGAATAGGTAGCGAACAGATATTTCTTCTCACCGGTCCGCATGTCTTCGATGGCCTGATGCCGTTCCTCTTTTGCTGACTTGGAAACCATCCGTCCCGATATCATCACAGCCTTGCTCCGCAGCTCTCCGGGGAGCCATTCCATAAGCAAGGACAGATGTTCCAGGCGGTCTGAGAGAATCAAACCGGGATGCTCTCTGTTTTCGTAAATCTGCTGTATAATCTGCGCGTTCCGTCCTTCGTGAGAACAGAGGTATTTCAGCATCCGTGCGTAGTTCAGCGTTCCGTCTGTGTTTTGGCATTCTCTGCTGATGCCCACTCCGGTGTAGTAGGGACGAATCCCAACGGTCATGATTTTGTCAGCGACCGCTTCGTCCGGGACGGAGTACATCAATCTTCCGACAATGGAGAATGTTGCTCTTATGAGTCCGTCTGCCCGGTGCAGAGTCGCGGAGAGTCCGTATTTCCTACGCGCAGCCAGGCCGTTCAGAACTCTGTAGAACATCGTGACGGATGTGGGAGATCCTACACATCTGTGAACCTCATCGATTATCACCACATCCCACATGGTGCGGTATCTTGTCAGGTCTAGCTTCGCCATCGTCTGCACCGTTGCGAAGGTCACGCCTCTGCCGATGTTGACTTTCCCTTCCGTGATAGTGCCTATCAGAGAGTTGTCGATGTAGCGCATTGCCCGTTCCATCGATTGGTTCAGAAGGTCTGCTGTATGCGTAAGCCACAGAGTTCTACAGCCGATCCGGCACATCATCGCAATGCCCATCTGCGTTTTCCCGCTTCCCGCGCGGGATTGAAGACATCCATACTTCGCATCTAACATTTCGTTGACCGCGATTTCCTGATAGGGATACAGAGGAACATCCCCGCCGAAATCCACATGTTTCCGTTCACCGAACTCCGTTGTCTTTTCAGCGTCCTTGATGTATGGCATAATGTCACGCAGACAGCCGAACGGAAGAACTAAAGTATCTCCGTCTCTTTCGTAGAGATAGATGTCTTTCTTGGTATCACCGAGCCAAAATCCCATGCGGATTTTCTTATCGTATTCGGGATTGTGTAAGACCAGGTTGTTTCTGCACCACGTTTCCAATTCTTTGGACGGGTGCGTGATCTTGATCGAAGATCCGACTACTACTTGCACGTTTTCACCCACTCTCTTATCGGCAGACACATCTGCTGAATCATCTCAGTAGACATGGCCGAGAACTTATTGCTCAATGTGATTGCTGTGTCAAAGGAAAGCATGTAGATTCCGGTCTCCGTACCGAGAGCGAACCAACCGGTGCTGTTTCCGCATTCTGCCCACCGAGTCATGGATAGCAGCTGATTCTCTTCCATGCGGGACAGGACGAACCCTTTGCCGGTGGTACATGCTTTCGCGTCAATCAGATACGCGTTGGTGTTTCTCACCGCTATGATATCCGCGGGTTGTCCGTCAGAGTTCTGTTGCATCAGATGCACCCAAAAACCTTTTTCCGCGAGGAGATCCGCGATATCATTTTCTAGTCTGTTTCCGAGCTTCTTGTTTGACATTCTTCCACCTCTTGTATGTGTAGGATTGTGATCTGTTGAGACGATAAAGGAAAGCTGAATTGGTTTCTTCTTTATGGACGATTTCCCATGCTTTGAACTCCGGGCAGATGGTGTGGCATTCAACGGTGCGGTTCTTGCACCCTTTGCACGGAGAAGAAATCATGTCATGCTCCTTTCATAAAGCAACCCCAATAGGTTCCGCTCTTCTTCCCGCTGTGGTGGCCGAACAGGGGTTTCTGTCCGATGGCTTTCCACACTTCTTCTGCGGGAATCTCTGTTTCGCTCCATTTGAAAATCAATACTCCGTTAGGTTTGAGTACCCGCATTCCTTCTGCGAATCCGTCATGAATCATCTGTGGCCAGGATTCGTCTAGTTTGCCGTACTTCTTTACGAGCCATGCGTTTTCGTTTGGTCTCATAAGATGGGGGGGTCGAATACAGCCAGGTTGAAGGATTCGTCCGGGAAAGGCAGAGCTGTGAAATCACAGATGACATCGGGATGGACTTCGCATGTTCTCGTTGACTTGTCCGCTTTCCCGGCGAAAAGATAATGGTCTTCCTCGCGCTTGTCACAGTAGATCGCGGCGGGATGGTTTTTGTTGAACCAAATGCTCCGAGACCCGCATGTCATGTCTATGATCTTCTTATCCATTCCGATGCTCCTTCGCGAACACCCACGGGTGTTTCTGCTTGTAAATCTCCCTCTTCTGTTTCCTTTTGCCGTCCTGGATTTTGTTCTCATGGACCAATCTTCTACGAAATTTTCTTCCTTCGTTCTTCTTCATGGTCTCATCACCTCTTCCGTTTTGATTACTTTCTGCACGGACTCTTCAATCCGCGGAATGATTTTCTTGCTACACTTTTCACAGTAGTAATGTTGAATGTGTTTGATTGAGCCGTTACGGACATACTCGACAACGAACATGTCAGGAATGTCTGCCGTGAGATATTCTTTGCAAATTGAGCATTTAGTATGCATGTGTGCCTCCTTTAGACTTCATAGATGACTATCATGCTAGGGAATGGTGCATTCCATTTTGCGTTTCCGAATCGGAGTCTACCTTTAACAAACCGAATCTCTGATTGGCCGAGAATGTAATCGTGAAACCATTGCGTGTCCGTTCGTGCGGGGAGCAAAAGCACTACCACGGTTCCGCTTCCGAGCTTGTGAAACTCTTCGTAAGCTTTCCGTACCCATTTGCCAACTTGGGAATACGGTGGATTGCAGAAAACTGTGTACCCCCCCAAGATTGAGAGAGACCGTCTGTTGCCATGTCAAAAAACTTTTCACATTTGTGATTGGTCTCGTCCGCACAGGGATCCAGGTCGAAATGAAATTCAGCGTTGAGTCTGTCGAAGAGGTTTTGCGGTGTTGACCAATTGTCGCTGTTGCGCATGAAGAGCGCGGAATCTTTCATTTCCATCAGAATTTACCTTGACTCCCGTCTTCCTTGTACCGTCTTGCCTCTTCCAATTTTCTGTACTCTTCTTGCATGATGTCGCGCGCATGTAGCACACCGGCACCAAAGTTGATATCGGAAATTTTTCTCCCTTCAGCTTCGATCGCGATTTCTGTTGCGACCAGGAGTTCATATGCCGTCGTTTCCTTCGTACTCATCGTCTTCAAAATCCCCCGCATCGTCTGCATCTTCGTTTTCCCAATCGATTTCGTAGATATCGTCTCCGTTGCAACACGGACAGCGGTCTTCGCTTTCGTAAACAGGAACGCCCCAAAACTCGCCTACAAGGTATTCTCTGTATTCGGGTTCTTCAAAAACCGCTTTGCACAGATTACATGCGAACATCTTTAATCCCTCTCTCCGTTCTTATATGCGTCCAGGATGGACAGCATCCGTTCTCCGAATGTGAGTCTCTTGACTCCCTGTTGCCACAGCTTTCGACCTCTTCCGACCCCGCATCCGTAGTAAAGCAGAAGCTCTTCTAGCGAATCGGTTTCTGTGAACTGACTCGTCCATTTGAGAATGGCGCATCCCGCGATAACGTTCTGATAGGGGTCCAGGAGGTTCGTGACTCCGTAATGTTCACGAAGCCAATCGAAACAAACTCTGTTGACCTGGCAAAGGCCCCAATCGTCCGATGGACTAACCGCATTCGCCCGGAAGAGCGACTCTTCTTCCATGATGGCGAACAGTAGTTCTGCTTCAAATCCGAAGGACTTTGCCGTCTCCCGAACGTAGTGCTGAAATTCATGCGATAAAGGGATGTTGTAAAAATGCTCAGGTTCTGCGATGGGTTCCGGGATTTCCGTTTCCGCTTCCGTGATTGCTTCGGGTTCTTCTTCGTCTTCGTACTCGAACGTTTCCCACACCAGGTTTTCCTTCGGTGATACCGGCCTCACAGCGGTCTCGCATTGCTCGTTCTGGTCCAGGGTAGGGAGTGCGCTCTGTACATCTTGTGTGCTTCCGCTTTCAGCAAATGCATGCAGAATGAGAAGCATCGAAAGGCTTGCTATGACCATCAGGCCGCCCTTCAGATAGCATTTCAAATCGTCCACTTTTAATCCTCCTCAAACTGAATTCCTGTGAATTCTGCGAATTGTTTTTTAGGAATGATGTAACGCCATTCCTTCATGTGAACCGCACAGCCTATCGGCAATTCTTTCTGCCGAAGACCGGCGCGCACGGTTTCGGTTGAGACTTGGAGTAAACGAGCTGCTTCCTCAACGGACAGGAATGTGTGTCCCTGGGTCTGCTCGATCTCCCGCTCCTCTTCCGATGTGGTTAGGTGAAAGACTCTGTAGAATTGCATGCGGACTTTCTGTGTGGGAATTACACCGCGGAGGTATCTAGACACCATCGTCTGCGATACACCAACCCGAGCTGCGATTTCCTTCTGCGTGAGTCCGTCAGTTTCCATGAGGTCTTTCAGGTCTTGCTTAAATGACATAGTTGCTTACCCCGCTTTGGTTTCTTAGTGTTTTGCTAAGTGCGCTTAGCTTTTGAACGAAAAAAAATACTCGTCTATTTCCTTCCAGTTGAGGTCTAAAGCTTTTTGGAACTGAATGATATCAGCCTGATCGAACATGTTGTGGTTGTTCAGCTTATAGGAAATCGTAACTGGGGAAACACCGAGTTCTTTTGAGAACCGAGAAATCGTGCCGAATTTCTCAATGATTTTACCGCGGAGTTTAGAGTAGTCAAACATTGCCGGCAACTCAATCACCTCCCTTCTGCTAAGGTAGTTTAGGTTTCTGTTGCAAAGTATAGCACACTTAGCTTCAAATTGCAAGAGGTTTTTGCTAAATTCTTTTAATTTTTTTCAAAACCACTTGATTTTTCTTAGCGAATGGTTTATTATTAAGGCCCCACCATAAATAAAGGAGAAAAGCAATGACCATCGTAGACACTTTCCGAAACAGATTGAGCGAGGCAATGAGGCTTCGCGGAAAGAAATCCGCAGATGTAGCTAGGGGTACTGCTATGTCTTCTGCGAAGATTTCGCAATACATGACCGGGAAAATCGTGAACCCGAAGAGCGATGCTATCTACGCGATAGCCAAGTATTTGAATGTTTCTGAGGCATGGCTTATCGGATACGATTGCCCGATGAAGCGGGTCGATAACGAACTGCCCCAGGAGGAGAAACTCAAAGTGGCGTTGTTTGGTGGGGATACTGAGGTAACCGATGAAATGTGGAGCGAGGTTAAGGCTTTCGCAGAGTATGTGAAAGCTAAGCATAATAAATGACAAGTGAAAAACTCATAAAAGAAGCAGAGGACTATGGCATAACTATAGTCCATACGCATTTGCCCTCTGTAGGCTCATGTAGCGCAAACTACATGGGAGAGGACTATATAGGTCTTGATGAATCCTACTGCCCTGAGGCGGTTCTGCGTGTCCGTGTGGCGCATGAGACCGGGCATTGTGTACGCGGAGCATTCTACAACCTCTACGCACCGCTAGATTCTCGCAGAAAACATGAGATTCACGCAGATGTCTACGCGATAGAACGGCTGATTCCTCTCCCGGAGTTCCGTCTCGCCCTCGCAGCGGGCAACACCGAGATGTGGGAGATCGCAGAGGTATTCGATGTCACTTGCGAATTCGCCGAAAAGGCTATGATTTACTATAGGGACAAAGTATGAAAAATCCAAACCACTACGGCACCGTCAGCAAGATGTCGGGCAAACGGAGAAGGCCTTATATCATCCGCGAGGGTGTAACAGGACGGCAAAGAGTAATCGGATACGCAGCTACCCGGGAAGAGGCTATGATGCTTCTCGCCGAGTACAACCGGTATCCGATTAACGTTGATGAAAAGAATATTAATGTGGGACAACTCTACAAGATTCTGCTAGGCCTCCCTGAGGAACGGCTGACAGAGTCTATGCGGAAGGTCTTCCGTACAGCATGGCATTACATAGAGTCGCTCGAGTATGTCCCCTTTACACAGCTCAAATTATCCAACATGCAGAAGACGATTGACGATACCCTTCCGTCTCTCCGGGGAAAGGTCAAACAGTTGTGGCTGAGGTTGGAACAGATTGCCTACGAACGAGAGATTGTGAAGCTGAAAAAGGCACCCGATCTTGTGGGAGAGTATGTCAAACAGAAAGAGCGGATTCCGTTTACCGACACCGAGGTCAGACTCGTCATCTCTCAGGCGGGAGAGCCGATTGCCGACCTGGCTATCGTGCTTTTCTTCACAGGCTTTCGGGTGAACGAGCTGTTGTCGCTCACCGATGAAACCATAGACTTCGACAAGATGGTAATGGTAGGTGGATCCAAAACCGAAGCGGGAAAGAACCGAGTAGTCCCGATCCACCCGGACATTGTGCCGATTCTGCACCGGCTGTTGGAACAGTTTCACGGACGGCTGTGGAATAAATCCTATCAGACTTACTACAGAGCGTTTGAGCAGCTCATGCAAGACCTACACATGACACATGTGATCCATGAAACACGGCACACCGTGCGGTCCAGGCTAGACACCCTTGGCGCGAACCCGATATGCATCGACAAGATCCTGGGCCATGCCCCGAGAGGCTCCACAGGAGTCACCACCTACACCCATAAAACAGTAGACGAATTGAGGAAGACGATCGAACTACTTTATTACTGACGAGTTTATCAGTAGCACATTAGTAGCAAAAATGCCGAAAAAGCCTTATTCTTACACGCTACTTAAAAACTGCGTGGTTCTCTCTCAGGGGTTTGCAGCTTGAAATACGAAAAGCCGAAAAAGCCTTTATCTTACTGTATTTTCTTACGATTGGACGATGTGTTGTAAAACTATAAAACCATTAAAAACAAGTCTGAAATCGTGTCTATTAGTAGCAAATTAGTAGCAAAGAGAAGACCCCCGACATGAGCCGGGGGTTTCCCTTTGTAAGGAGGACGAATTTATTCTGATCCCTCGTCAGAGGTGTCAGAATCCTTCCGATAGTTGTAGGTGCTGATTCCGAGCAGAACACCGAGGAAGGTGTCCACAGCGGTGATGGTGCCTACAATTTCTTCGCCGTAGGGGAATCCCCAAATCCCGGCGAGTGCGAAATACAGAGTGCCGAGTGCGGGAAGCAAGATCTGAGCAACCCACTTCAGCACATCGTAAACCTTGTTGGAGAATTTCATTTCTTATCATCCTTTCCGCATCTAGGGAGTGGACATGAGTCGCAATCCCCTTTGCAATCTTTCGTATAGTAGACACACAGGACAATCACGCATGCGACGATGGTGATTGCAAGTATCATGTCTTCGTGAATGTCCCTTCGTCAACCCATCCGTAAACCGTGGAACCGCCTCCGAGAACGCGGATCAGAGCGTAGGGATGGCGGGAGGATTCAGGCTTGTAAATCTGAAACACCTTCGCCGGTCCGGGTTTACATTTGAGCGGATTTGTGCCGTTTGCGCTGATGTAGTGAGTATTGCCGTTGAACATGACGAGGTCTCCGGGATTCACTTCGATTTTCTTTGCGGGATACTGAATCCAATCGAGTTTGCCGTGCTTCGTCCATGTCCGAGTATGATAGCCTTTGATTGTCCTGTTGACCGCCGTGATCTGCACCTTGTCATCCCAGGAGGGAGTGCATTCCACCGCGAGTCCGTCTCCTACATAGACACCCATGTGCCCCTTCTGCCAAAGAGCCTCACCGGGTTCGATGTTGGTGAAATCCGTGGAGACATCTTTGCAATTTGCAATGATCTGTTCATCCGTCCAATCTTCCACCCCATTGGAGCGGTAGACCGCACCGCCGTAGGCCTTCTTCTTATCACCGCACCATCCCCATGCGAGAGACTTAATGAGTCCGATACAATCGAACCCGAAGGTGTCCGCGGTAGCGTCTGTGATCTTTCTGACACGGTCTGCTGTTGCGTTCCATTTGTGGTGCTGAATGTATCTCTGCTTATTAACTGCGGTCATGGGTGCGCCGATACATCCACGCACATACAGAGTCTTATAGTTGTTTGCGATGTCTTTGAGTTTCGCGCAGAACTGTTCAGCGGTGTAGATATATGCCATCGTTCTTCCTCCTTTAAGTGGTGACTTTCCACTTCTTCACTTCGTCATACACTTTGTCGATGAAACTGTTGCCGTGGAGTTTCTTATAAGCTGCGTAGAGTAAGACAAAGTTTTCGTACTCAAACTGACGGATCGTTTGTGCCTCTTGATGGTGGTAGTAGATACGGAGCATCTCCGAGCGTAGCAGACATTTCTGACCCGCTATGACTTTGCTGATCGAGACGGCGATGGTGGTGATCGAAGAAATCAGGACCACCAACTGTGACACAAGCGCGATGATTTCCTCCGCTGTCATTGTCCCTCACTCCCTTCAGAACGGTTCGCCTGTAATCAGTTCGAATTCTTCTTCCGTGATGGCATTTTTCAGCACACAATCGTGGACACGTTTTTTGTTCCAAAGGCCGGCGTCGTAGTACTCTTTGATTTTTTCGAACATTTTACTCATTTTCGTTTTCCTCCTCGTCATCGATGTCGACATCCGTCATGATTGCCACGTAGTCGAGGTCTGCGCGCAGCTTTGCGTTTTCGGCGATCAGGATTCTTTTCTCAGCTTCAAGTCTCCTGATTCTGTCCGTTTTGGTTTCGATGATCTTGCCCATACAAATACCTCCGTTTCCGTTTGTATTCCGGCTTTTGTCGGAATAGTCGTGTGTAAAATGAATCCATTGTTTTTATGGGAGCATCCCCGGCATATTCCGCGTTCGCAACCCAAGATTGATAATGCGCTTTGACATCTGTCATGGTGCGTCTGCCTTCATCCATCAGTTCTTTCAAATGTCGAAGAATCTTTCTCTCATCGGAAAGTGCTTTCGGATGAAGACGAATGACGATCTTTCCCGTAGATGTCAAAATGAAGCGTTTGCGTAAGAAATAAAAACCATTCTTTGCTTTGAAAACACCGGATTTGTCTACCATTTCTAGGCCAAGGCTTTGAAGCGTTTCTTTTATCAACTTTCTTGCCGACTCTGTGATTTTCCTATCATGGCTCAAAATAAGAAAATCATCATTGTAGCGTATGTAGTATTTACAAAACGATTTCAATTCGTGGTCTAGATCGTTGAGTAGAGCGACTTGGTGCAGTTGATTTACCTGACTACCGAGGCCGGTTCCACGTGTCCCGAACGGGTCTTCGTTGATGATTTCCTTCGGCCTAGGATCTTCTTGCATTTCGATGATTTCGTTGAGATACGGAATGAAGCGAGGCTCCGAGATTCGTTTCAAATCGAGTGCTTTGACTTCGTCTTGTGGAGTGCTTGGAAAATATTTTCGAATGTCGAGATGAACACCATAAACAGTTTTACCGGGTTGAGCCCTGTGTAATGCCTGTAAGTATCTAACTACGATTCGGATTGCCATGTCTGGGCCTTTGCCTTTTTGACATGCAATGTTTTCAAGAATGAATCCTTTCGTTAAATCATCATAGACACCGTTTGCACACATGGAGGATTGCCAAACTCTGTCCGGAAACCACGGCGCAGTTGCTTCTCGCTTTTTCGGTCGGTAGATATGCACCACTCGACCTTTCCTAGCATGATATCTTTCGGCTAGAATGGTATCCCGCAATCTACCTCCGGAGCCGAGTGCTGTAATGTACCAATCGACAGGCCCGTCTTTATGTGCCATTCCTCTTCGGCACCGCCTGATTCCTCTCACAATCTCGCGAAGAGTTGTTGCGTTGTCAAACTGTTCTCCGTTAATCATCCCCATTCGTTCCGGCTGTCCGGGGCGGAACTAACCGCCCCTTCAGAGCCGAGGTGCCGCAGTACTCAAGTGAGTAGCACAAAGCACGGTTTCACCTTTCCGTGCACGGCTTCTTTTCGTCCCGTGTTATCGAGAACAAGAGATCATCCCCCTGTGATATGGCACCGCTTTCGGAATCTTTCGATTCTTACTTGAACACACCGGTTATCACGGTCGGCGACCACACCGTTCGTGTTGTTCGCGTTGTTGTTGTTGAGAGTACCATCGGTTTTCACGTTACGCACGTTGTTGCCGTTGGTCGAGTTCGGCGAACGCAAACACCGGCACGAAGGCTACGGACTCGAAATGGACGATCCCTTCAATTCATCAGCCGAAAGGCTTGAGAATTTCTCTTCAAAACGTTTTCTGTCGCTATTTCTCCACGCATAAGTCAAATCTTTAGCGCGGTTCCAAATGCGTTGCCAATGGTCAAACGCGTCGATTGGAGCATCTAGAATCAGTTGAGCGGCTGTCATCTTGACATTTAAAGCATAATGCCAGGCAATTGCTAGTGTTTGCGCTTTGTAGCGTTCCGCAAAAGTCGCATGGTCTACAACGTGAATCCCGTTCGCGTACGAAACAAACGTGTGATATTTGTTGACAATCGACACAATCGGTTCTGCGATAATCCATCTAGACCGCTTTGGAAACACTTTCTCTCGACAGAGAATTGCGACAGTTTCTTTCAGCAGTTGGTCGGAAACCGTTAAAACCGCCGATTTCGCGCTAGGTTTCTTATCATAATCTCCGGCAACGTTTCGATTGCCCATGTTGTTTCACCTCGTTCCAATGTAGTGCGAACGGGATCGCGCTTCGGCTGTCGCCTCGCTCTGTGCGCTATCCCTTCGATTTAACCGATGCACAGGCCGGCGACCACACCGCGCGTGCCGTTCGCGTAGTTGCTGCCGAGAGTACCATCGGAATCCACGTAACGCACGACGTTGCCGTAGGACGAGATCGGCGAACGCAAGAACCAGTAACGAGCCGTAGTGTCTTGGTATTTAATGCGATCAGCATTGCTTGCTCCGTCAAACAGAGGATATGCTCCTGTGCTTTTGATGGTTCCATCGGCTTTGACACCGCATTCGTAAACCCCATCATTTGCTCCAAATCCTACCTCTGTCATGGAAACCTGAAAGATAGGAGAAACGAAATCTTCGTATTTGGTGGAGTCCGTTCTGTCCTTGAGATTGATGTATACTCT
>JAEIGA010012902.1_pt1 | contig 12711 bp, 9 predicted proteins | sample 9270691 | NCBI WGS metagenome assembly JAEIGA01 (sample SAMN17057246, study PRJNA624740) | gut metagenome | biome: biome; isolation source: fecal sample | host: Bos grunniens | place: China: Xizang | collected 2019 | reverse complement strand
TCACGCATTGGACGACCCTTCTCGCGAACATCAAACGCAATAGCGTTAGCACGGCGTGTAGATGTTGTGTTGAGGTTGTAGTTAACCGCAACAAGGAAGTCGCGAGCACCTACAGCTGTAGCACCAGTCTTTGCTACGCCCTCATCGTATGGACGAGCACCAAAGTCTGGTTTACGCTTATCGTCCATCATCTTCTCTGGCAATGCCTCATACTCACCTGCGCGGCAAACAGCCAAGTTGCGGCGCTCTGGTGTGAAGGCAGCAGCCTCGTAGCAGTATGTAGGAACATTTGTCTCATCAGAGATACGCTTTGCAAGGGCGCGTGCAAGCTCAGCACACTCCTCCAAAGTAATGCCAGATACTGGAATAAGAGGGCATACATCGCAAGCACCCATGCGAGGGTGTGCGCCCTTGTGCTGACGCATATCGATAAGCTCTGTTGCGCGCTTGATAGCAGCTACAGCAGCATTACATACAGCCTCAGGCTCACCTACGAAGGTTACAACAGTGCGGTTTGTTGCCTCACCTGGGTCAACATCCAAGAGCTTAACACCTTTAGATGCCTCGATTACATCTGTAATCTGCTTGATAGTCTCCATGTTGCGACCCTCAGAGAAGTTAGGTACGCACTCAATAATTCTTTTCTGCATAGTTATAATAGTTTTAAGTTTATGTTTAATTTCGATATTTGTTATAGCTCATAATCCACATCGATACGCGATTCTCGTCTGCTCTTGCAATAGTCGCTAATTACTACATGTAGTGGATTAACTTTGTAGGCCTCCATAGCCTCCCATGTTGGAAAGTCGGCAGTGAGAACAGCATCGAAAGATGAGGCTGTCTCCTTTAGGTTGATGCCCACCTCGGCACGCAACAAACCATCAATCTTACCATTCAATGCCTCAAGACGGCTCTTCATCTCCTGAGCAATCTGCTGTGGTGTCTCCTCCAAATCGCGGCGGAATTTCCACATTACGATATGTCGTATCATAGTATGTGTGTTTAGGTATTTGCAATATATCGAACAAATATACGAAAATATTTCGAGTTTATGGTCTTAAATATTAAATATTTTCATCGGCATCATAATAAATTATGATTTGTTTGGTATATCCGCTAACTTTTGCTAACTTTGAGTGTTGTTTGAAAACTTATTAAACTGTATAGAATATGGAGATTTGGATCTATTGGGTAGTGGCAGCCTTGCTACTATTTATCGTTGAGCTCTTTACTGCGGGACTTGCAGTGATATGTCTCTCTATTGGTGCTGGTGGCGGTGCTATTGCTGCGGCGTGTGATGCATCGTTGGAGATGCAATTTCTAACATTCGCTATTGTGTCGCTTGTTGCCCTTATATGTGTTCGCCCACTGTTGAAGCGATACTTCTATCGTGGTGGTGAGAAGGTGGCAACAAACGCATCGGCTATGATTGGTAAGCATGGCGTTGTTTGCAGCGATATGGTCAGCGATGATGAGCAGGGTCGAGTAATGATTGAGGGTGTCGATTGGCGTGCCTTATCAGCTGATAATGAGGAGCTACCAAAGGGAACTAAGGTCGTTGTGGTGGCTATTGATAGCGTTGTACTAACCGTAAAAAAACTATAAACTATGGACTCTACACTTGTTATTTTTCTTGTCATTGCAGCTATTGCAGTGATATATGTGTTGAAGGGTTTTAAGATTGTCCCACAATCTGAAACTCGCGTTGTTGAGCGCCTTGGTCGTTATGACCGTACCCTACAGTCGGGTATCAACTTCCTCTTCCCAATTATCGACCATGCGCGTGAGGTTATCCAGCGCGATGAGATTAAGTATGGCGATGGCTCAAAGAGTGTAGTTATGCGCAGCACATCGCGCATTGACCTTCGCGAGCAGGTCTATGACTTTGATAAGCAGAGTGTTATCACTAAGGATAATGTTACCACAACTATCAACGCCTTGCTCTACTTCCAGATTGTTGACCCTGTGAAGTCGGTCTATGAGATTGATAACCTCCCAAACGCTATTGAGAAACTTACGCAGACAACCTTGCGTAATGTAATTGGTGAGTTGGAGTTGGATGAGACTCTTACATCGCGCGATACTATTAACTCAAAGCTCCGCATTGTCTTGGATGAGGCAACCAATAAGTGGGGTGTTAAGGTTAACCGTGTTGAGTTGCAGGATATTACACCTCCTGAGTCTGTACGCCGTGCTATGGAGCAGCAGATGCAGGCAGAGCGTGAGCGTCGTGCTAAGGTGTTGGAGGCACGAGGTCAGAAGGAGGCGATGATTTTGCAATCTGAGGGCGAGAAGGAGTCTCAGATTAACCAGGCTGAGGCAGAGAAGCAGACGCAGATTTTGAAGGCTCAGGGTGAGGCAGATGCTAAGATTTTGCAGGCTACAGCCGAGGCTGAGGCTATCCGCAAGGTTGCTGAGGCTATCGCCGAGTCTAAGACCGACCCAGCAACATATATGCTTCTTATGAAGTATGTCGAGACCTTGAAGGAGATTGGCTCTGGCGAGCAGGCTAAGACCGTCTTCCTACCATTCGAGGCGAGTAATCTTGTTGGCGCGTTAGGCTCTCTTACTGAGTTGCTTCCTAAGAAGTAGAGTATAAATATTCTTTTCAGTTGCGGGGATGGCTATGTTGGTTATCCCTGCTTTTTTTTTGACGCTAGCGCTGCTGTGGATAGGGGCGTGCCGAGTATTTGCGCAGTCTTATGGGTAGAGTGGGTAGTAATGGGTAGAGTAGGTAGTGTGGGTAGAGCGGGTAGTAATGGGTAGAGTTGGTAGAGCGTGCTATATTACCCATTCTACCCATAGCTACCCATTATTACCCATGACTACCCAAATAACCCATGGACTCAATCCCTTCCTTTTCTTTCCTTAATCTTTTGTAATTCGTACATTCTGTCGCGGTGCTTGGCGGCATTTTGGAAGTCGAGTTGCTTGGCTGCCTCCTCCATAGCCTTGCGAGCTTCGGCGATAAGGGCGTCAATACTCTCCTCGATAGCGGTGCTATTCATTGTGGTGTATCCAGCGAGAGGCTCTGCAACGATTGAATTATCTTCATTTATGAAGAACTTGTCTGGCTTCATGCCATCTCTCTCGTCATTATAACCCTCGGCGATAAGTGGGCTTTGTCCTGTGCCACTTCTTCGTGCGCTACGAGGTAGTAGTTCATGCTCATAGTTGTAGGCTATTTGTTTGGCACGACGGCGGTTACTCTCTATAATGGCGCGGCGCATGGTGTCAGTGACATTATCACCATAGAGAATAGCCAGACCACGCTCATTACGCGCAGCACGACCCGATATCTGGGTTATGGAGCGCACATCGCGCAAGAAACCCTCCTTGTCGGCATCGAGGATGATGGCAAGACTTACATCCGGAAGGTCGATACCCTCACGAAGTAGGTTTACGCCCACGATAACATCTATGCGATCCTCGCGTAGGTCATCCAATATCTTTATTCTGTCGAGCGTATCTATATCGGAGTGAAGATAGGCATTCTTGACACCTACGCCATCTAAGAAACGCGACATCTCTTCGGACATAGCCTTTGTAATGGTTGTTATAAGTGCTTTATTACCACGCTTGATGGTGTGGTTTAGCGTGTCAAGAATATCGTCAATCTGCTGTTGCGATGGACGCACATTGAGTGCTGGATCTACAACAAATGTTGGGCGAATGAGCTGCTCGACAATCTCTCCCTCACTAACATCAATCTCATAGTTTGATGGCGTAGCACTCACATATATCACCTCGTGCGTCATATTCTCGAACTCTGGGAATTTGAGCGGGCGGTTGTCGAGGGCTGCAGGGAGACGGAAACCATACTCTACAAGGTTCTCCTTGCGGGCACGGTCGCCACCATACATGCCTCTAACCTGAGGTATTGTAACATGACTCTCGTCAATGACCGTGAGAAAATCATCAGGGAAGAAATCCATGAGGCAGAAGGGGCGTGAGCCTGGCTCGCGACCATCCAAGTAGCGAGAGTAGTTCTCAATGCCTGAGCAGTAGCCCAACTCGTTGATCATCTCAAGGTCGTACTCTACGCGTTGCTTTATGCGTTGAGCCTCCATCTCTCTGCCCTCGCGCTCAAAGAAGGCTATCTGCTTGGCTAAATCCTCGCGTATCTGCTCAAGGGCACGCACTATATGTTCACGCGTAGAGACAAAGAGGTTACAAGGGTAGATAGTTACACTCTCCAAGCTCCCCAAACGCTGACCTGTAGCGGGATCAATGGTATATATCGCCTCAATCTCCGTGTCGAAGAATACAATTCTGAAGCACTGGTCGCCGAACTCACCAAACGATGACATGATATCTATCGTGTCACCCGTAACACGGAATGTAGATGGTTGCAGGGCGTTGTCACTGCGTGTATAAAGCGCGTTGACCATCTGAATAAGCAGATCTTTGCGCATATAGCGTTGACCTACGCTAAGCTTGATGGATGTAGAGTGAAAATCGTCGGGATTACCACAACCGTAGATACACGATACACTCGCCACGACAATAACATCCCTACGACCAGATAATAGGGTGGCCACGGTCTTAAGACGCAGTTTCTCAATCTCATCATTTATCGAGAGATCCTTTTCGATGTAGGTGTCTGTAGTGGGTAGGTATGCCTCAGGTTGGTAGTAGTCGTAGTACGACACGAAGTACTCCACTGCATTATCGGGAAAGAAGTTCTTAAACTCGCTAAAGAGCTGAGCCGCAAGAGTCTTATTATGGCTGATTACCAGCGTTGGCTTATCTATCTTGGCAATGGCGTTTGCAATGGTAAATGTCTTACCGGAGCCTGTAACGCCAAGCAGGGTTGTGCCTCTATTATGCTCAACGCTAACAGACTGCACAATCTTCTCTATCGCCTCAGGCTGGTCACCTGTAGGGTCGTATGCCGATACCAAGTTGAAGTTCATATCGCAAAAGTAATCAAAAAATATACAACAACAAAAAATAACCTCGAGAGTCTCCTCTCGAGGTTATAGATAATTGAATACGCTCGCTCTATTACTTGTTTGCAGAGCCGTAGCCAGAGAATGGGTGGATTGATACTATCCACGCATTGCCGTAGCGAGTGTTGCCCGAGAGCTTGATGTGTGACTTGCCCTCGTCAATGCTTACAGAGTACTCGTTGAGAAGAGGCTGCTTAGGCTCAGACATAAGATCGTCAGAGTCGGTAATCCAGATACGGGTAAGTAGGCCTGTAGCATTGTCAATCTCGTAGCCCCACAATGTTACAGAGTGGTGCAAAGATGCGATGTTGCTGCTAAGAGATATTGTCAAGCTGGCAATACCGCGCTCAAATGACTCAACAACGAGGTTTGAGAAGTATGCAAGACGCTCCTTGCCCTCGAGTGAAGAACCATTGCCCCAATGGTAGTAGTTGTTGTAGCAGTAGGTGTACATATTTGGGTACTGGCTTGGGAAGATGTCGTGCTTATAGCCACGGTAGAGCTGAGACTCGATACTGCTCCATACGCTCTTCCAGTAGCCACCCTCGGTTAGAGGATATGCCTGTGAGCCTGCTGAGGCGTACTCACCACCATATAGCTTACCCTCGAAGTACCATGGAATAGCCTCCTCAGGGTGACCACCCTTGCTGTTGTTCCACTCGTCGTGATATACCTCCATAAGCGCAAGCTCGTATGGAGAGAACGACCCATAAATCTTTGTGCCAGGACCATTAACGGCTGTAGATGGTAGGGTGTTGCCTGCAGCAACATATCTGTCCTGCCACCACTGAATCATATTTGCAGATGCTGCAGCCCAACACATATTGATGTCGCCATTGTCACCTGCTCCCTTCTTGTTTACATCGTACCAGCCCGATGAAATAGTTACGCCCTCAGCAAAGACGATGGTGTTACCACCCTCCACAGCCTCTGCAGTGATGGTAATCTCGTTTGAGGTCTGCGAACCCTTAGTTGCATAGATGGTGTATGTGCCAGGTGTTGTGGTTACGAACTTGTTGCCGTTCATAACACCACCATTAACATACAAAGTTGACTTGCTTGTTACATTTGCTCCATCCTGAGTAACTGTAAATGTTGCGGAGTCAATGCCATTAGCCTTGATAGATGTTGTAGATGCCTCAAGGGTGATAGGCTTCTCCTCCTCCACGATGACCATCTTAGCTGTTACCTCCACCTCGTTGGATGTTAGCTCCTCATACTTAGCGTAGAAGGTATATACGCCAACCTCAGTTGTTGAGAAGGTCTTGCCGCTAAGAGCGGTGTTGTCCATGGCGTTATAGATAGTGGCTGCTACCTCCTCATCGTTGATAGTGGTAGTGAATGTAGCCATCTGCTTGCCGTCAGCATCTATGACACTCTTATCTACCGTAAGGATAAGCTCCTTCTCTGGCTTTGGTGTAGGAGGTACAGGGGTATCTGTAGTCTCCTTTGCTACGATAGTGTACTCGTTTGATTTGCTGTTATCCTTCTTGGCGTAGAACTTATACTCGCCAGCATACTTAGTCTTGAAGGTGTTGCCCTCCAAAGCCTCGTTTGTGTCGGCGAAATAGATGGTTGCATCAACGGTGTTGCCCTCAGCGTTCTTCACGGTGAAGGTCGCTACATCGCTGCCGTCTGCCGTAATTTCGCTCTTGTCGGCAGCGAGTTCCAATACTTGCTCTACGATAGGCTCCTGTGGCTCACATGCTACAATGCCGAGCAGTGCCACAAAAGCAAAATATAATCTCTTCATACTATCCAATATATAAAGGTGAGGAGTTGACCTCCCCACCTATTAAGGTTGTTACTTTACTCGTGTAAGAACTATATCAGAAGTCGCCAATGCCCATGGTGAGTTGTCGCGGAATACAGCTGGGCGATATACGCCGAAGCCAAACTCCTCAACAGGGGTTGAAGCACCAATAGTCAAGGTGTTACCATCTGCTGATATGGTTACAGGGAATGTTGCAGGTGCTGTGAAGCTGTTCTCGATGTCGGCACCATAGAAGTAGAATGTACCATCTGAAGACCAGTTGTAGAAGTACTCGCCACGCTCCGAAGGTACGGTTACTGTGCCGTCTGCTGCAATCTCAAGGAAGATCTTTGGACCATAGTCACGATATGCGAGCTGTGGGTTTTTGCCCCAGTAGTCTGGCATTGCCTCAGCAAGGTCTGAAGGAAGCATTGTAGGGATATGCTCGTAGTTACCAGCGCCATAAACATTGAATGGCCAATCAAGAATTACAAGACGGTTCTGCTCGCGGTACATCTGCATCGAAGTGTCATCTACACCCTGAGCAATAGTTACCTTCTCGCCAGAGATAGATACATTCTGTTGGTTGAACTGAATGAGGTTGTATGATACCTCCCACTCGCCCTGAAGAGTTTCAAATAGATCTGACTCAACGCGTGCTGGGATAGGACGCTTTGCTGTAGCTTCTGTAGTAGCCTTGATTGTAGGGGTCTTCTCTGCATTCATTACATTTACAAGTGCGATATACTCAACATCTGGGTAGAGATCCTCCATTTTGATGCTAAGACCTGTGGTGCGTATTGCCTCCACCTGCTCAGGGCTAAGATCTATACCATTGCTTGTAATGATAGACTCATCGTCAATATCCTGATTGCGAAGATACGAGATATCTGCCTTGGTGTTAAATGCAATTTTTACAGCAGCAGCATCAGCAGAGTAGATGTTAAGGCTTAGAGTGTTGTGCTCCTTGCCAGCATGCTGTGTGAGTGATATATCCACGCTTGGAGCGATACCTGTAGGATTCTCCGTGCGGAACTCCAAAATTGTCAATGACTCAGCACCCTTATTATCAACAACTACAATCATACAGTAGTAGTCGGTAGCTGGTATAAGACCACCCCATGTTGCCTCGTTCTCACTATAAAGATTCCATGAACCAGAGTTAGGATACTTTATAAGTGTTGAAAGCATAGACTCACCATTGCCGTCGATGATGCTATCTGCCCACATCTTGTCACGAACATATACATAGTACTGTGTTACGGTTGAGTCTGGAGTTGTCTTAATGTTAACACTTGTAGATGTGATGTTGGTTAGCTGTGTAGTTATACCAGCCTCAGATACAGGCTTGCTTAGAGTCTTGAAAGACTTGTAGTAGATCTCGCCTACAGTATTTGGAGCAGGTCTAGCACCATCTGATCTTGCTGCGATAACATAATACTCGCTATTATCGCGCATACGCATCTCAATTGTACCATATTTATATCCATTGACCCAATCAACAGTTATAGGACCTTCGTCAACAATTGCGATACCTGCAGTCTGGATATACTCTTCAATAGTCAGGTTGTAAGCCTCCAAAGAGTCTTTATCGATACACTGGAACATAATCTCACCAGGGATGTTGATGGTGAAGTTTGCGCTATCATAACCAATCTCATTGATGGTAATAGGGTTTGCCACGCCATCATCAGGTGTTGTGAAGGTGAGCTTCTTAGGTGAGCTCAATATGCCACCCTGAGCTGCGCGAAGTACCGCGAAGAGGGTGTAGTTGGTGTTGTCGTTAAGGTCGCCAACAGTGAGTGTTGCGCTATCTGCAACATTGGCAATATTACGAGCAAAAATCTCATCAATAGATGGGTTCTTGCTACCCTCTGCAACCACAGCATAACCGAGCTCGCCAGCAACATTTGTAGTAACGACGAAGCTGAAAGAGTTCGCTGTTAGCTCGCCAGCGGTGAGTGTAATCTCTGGTGTTGTATCAGGAGTTTCACCACCACCACCATTGTTGCCACCAGGAGTCTCTGGCTCTGGTGTACATGCAGCCATGCTCAAAATGCTGAACAGGGCAGCGAAAATTGTCAATAGTTTTTTCATTGTTGTATTTAATTAAAAAGTTTACTTATGTTGTTATCATTTGCAAAGATACAATAAAAAGTGTAAAACGCAAATTTTACACTTTTTAGCTCTCTTAGTAGATTATTTCTGTCGGAAATAGATCTGGATAGGTACGCCCGAGAAGTCCCACTGTTCGCGCAACTTGTGCTCCAAGAAACGACGGTACGACTCCTTGATATACTGTGGCAAATTCACGAAGAACGCAAACTGTGGCGTAGGCGTTGGAAGCTGTGTTACATACTTGATTTTGATGTACTTGCCCTTTGTTGCTGCAGGTGGATAGTTCTCGATAAGTGGCAAGAAGAACTCGTTTAGCTCCGATGTTGAGATGCGGCGCTTGCGTGACTGATAAACGCGGATAGCTGCCTGCAAAACATCGAGTATTCGCTGCTTGTTGATTACCGAGGTGAAGATGATTGGAATGTCACTGAATGGTGCTAACTTCTTCTCGAGGAACTCGCGCCATACCTTCATGGTGTTGCTGTCCTTCTCCACCAAGTCCCACTTATTTACAACGATAACGCAGCCCTTGCGGTTACGCACGATGAGGTTGTGGATGTTGAGGTCCTGAGACTCAATGCCCTGCTCGGCGTCGAGCATAAGGATGCAGACATCCGAGTTCTCAATGGCGCGGATAGAGCGCATAACTGAGTAGAACTCCAAATCCTCCGTTACCTTACCCTTCTTACGCATACCCGCGGTGTCGATAAGGTAGAAGTCCATGCCATACATGTTGTAGCGGGTGTGGATAGAGTCGCGTGTGGTACCTGCAACATTGGTTACGATGTTGCGCTCCTGACCAAGTAGGGCGTTGGTCATAGACGACTTACCTACATTTGGACGACCTACGATTGTGATGCGTGGTAGCTCGGCATCGTACTCCGCAGAGGTATCCTCAGGAAGGTTTGCAAGGATAGCATCCATCATATCGCCAGTACCGCTACCTGACATTGAACTGATGCAGAATGGCTCGCCAAGACCCAATGCGTGGAACTCGTGAGAGTAGTAGATAAGGTCGTATGTGTCAACCTTATTACATACAAGAAGTACCTTCTTGCCCGAACGGCGCAAGATATCTGCCATCATCATATCGAGGTCGGTGATACCTGTACGCACCTCAACAAGGAAGAGGATGAGGTCCGCCTCGTCGATAGCCAACATCACCTGGCGGCGAATCTCATCTTCGAAGATATCCTCCGAATTTACGGTGTAACCACCTGTATCGATAACCGAGAACTCCTTACCGTTCCAATCGGTCTTGCCGTAGTGGCGATCGCGTGTTGTACCTGCAGTCTCATCGACAATAGCCTGACGCTGACCTACAAGGCGATTAAAGAGTGTTGACTTACCCACATTTGGGCGACCTACAATAGCAACCAAACTCATAGCTTTATATTGTTTTTGTTTTTCTTATGCGCATATTACGCCACAAAGATAAGTTAAATCATCGAATTTTGGAAACTTTATAAAATATTTGCGCAATATTTTGGTTTATTTATTTATAATAAGTATCTTTGAAGGATATTCGAAGTGTAGTAGAGGTATTATGGTAAGGAGAATAAGAGATATTGTGATGTTTGTGGCTATGGCGATTGCTGCTTTATCTGGTAGTAGAGCTATGGCGCAGGAGTATCTATATCCGTTTCCCGATGCAGCAGAGAAGGATGCTAAGATCTCTATGGAGTGGGGTGTTGGTGTAGGTGGTCTCTATACTGGCATTAACCATATATCATCGCCCGATGTGACACTTCGCAGCCATCTCGGCTTTGTGGGACATCTCGACATGGGCGTGGTTTTTGGAGAGTATTTTGCCGTGGAGAGTGAGATTGCTATCCAAAAGGTTAGACTCGATGCTCAGCATAGAGGAGAACTTTTTGATGTGAGAAGCATAACGGTGGTGATGCCTGTGATGGCGTCATTGCGCCTGTTCGATGGTGTGTTGAGGGTTAATGCTGGCGTTTCGATGGGTTTGCTATCGAATAGTGGCTACTTGGATGGCTATGACTACCTGATGCTCGGTGCGATAACTCCAACATGGAACTTTACGGCTGGTGTAGGAGCATATATTGCACATACGGTGCTTGTTGAGTTGCGCCTAACTCAGGCTATGCAGGATAATGTCAACCAGATTGGTGGTATGAAGCACCATGCGGGTACGGACTTTACGATGCGAACACATCAGGTGTCGTTGGGTGCAACAATACTATTCTAAGTGAACATGAGTGAAGAGATAATAAAGGAGATTTTAGTTGAGGGTGTTGATGCCAGAGAGCTCTATGGCGCACAGGATGTCTATTTGGAGCAGATGCGCGAGCTATGCCCTAAGGTTAAGATTGTGGCGCGCGGCAGTCAGATAAAGGCACTCGGTGCGAAGAGTGATGTAGCGGCATTTGAGCGAAGGATGAATGCTCTTGTGGGCTATTATATAAAGTATGGATATATCTCTTCGGAGGTGGTGTCACAAGCCTTTTCATCGAGCCTTACGGAGCTATCCATAGAGCCACCAGCAGTGGATAAGGATGCTATTGTCTATGGAAATAATGGCGCGATAATCCGCGCACGCACCGTAAATCAGCAGCGTCTTGTGAAACTTGCCGAGAAGAATGACCTTCTCTTTGCTGTTGGTCCTGCAGGCTCGGGTAAGACATATACAGCCATTGCCTTGGCTGTACGAGCCTTGAAGGAGCGTGAGGTGCGCCGTATAATCCTAACCCGTCCAGCTGTGGAGGCGGGTGAGAAGCTCGGTTTCTTGCCTGGCGATATGAAGGAGAAGCTCGACCCATATTTGCAGCCGTTGTATGATGCTCTGAACGACATGATACCTGCTGCGAAGTTGCAAAAGTATATCGAGGAGGGTACGGTGCAGATTGCGCCACTTGCCTATATGCGTGGTCGTACGCTTGATAACGCCTTTGTTATCTTGGATGAGGCGCAGAATACAACGCTATCGCAGATAAAGATGTTCCTAACGCGTATGGGTCGAAATGCTAAGTTTATCGTTACGGGCGATGTGACGCAGATTGACCTGCCTCGCCGCTCGGATAGTGGACTTACGCGTGCTATGGAGACGCTAAAAAATATTGAGGGCATAGGTATTGTAGAGTTTGATAAGCGCGACATTGTGCGTCACCAGCTTGTTAAATATATTGTTGATGCTTTTGATAAGCGCGACGAATTAGAGAATGGACTCAAGAGAAGTAATAACGAAAATAACTAACTAATTAACATTTAATAGACTATGGACAAGAATTTGAAAGGCTTGAAGCCTGAGTTAGTGTGGAAGCACTTTGCAGAGATTTGTAATATTCCTCACCCTTCGCACCACGAGGATGCCATTCGTGCATATATCGTGAAGTGGGCGGAGGAGCTTGGTTTGGAGCATAAGGTTGACGAGGCACAGAATGTCTATGTATATAAGCCAGCAACTCCAGGTATGGAGGATCGCAAGGGTATCATCCTTCAGGCTCATACCGATATGGTGCCACAGAAGAACAACGACAAGGAGTTTAACTTCGAGACAGACCCTATCGAGGCATATATCGATGGCGAGTGGGTAACTGCTAATGGCACAACACTTGGTGCTGATAACGGTATCGGCTTGGCTGCTGCTATGGCTGCAATGGAGGATAAGGAACTTGTACACGGTCCGTTGGAGTGCTTGTTCACAGCTACTGAGGAGACAGGTATGGATGGTGCTTTCGGTCTTAAGAGCGGTTTGCTCAAGGGCGATATCTTGCTTAACCTTGACTCAGAGACTGAGGGTGAGTTGTATGTAGGTTGTGCAGGTGGTATGGATGTAAATGTTACATTCAAGTATCGTGAGCAGCCTTTGGAGGGTAAGTTTGCTGCCTACAAGGTTACTGTTAAGGGCTTGAAGGGTGGTCACTC
>JAEIGA010012901.1_pt1 | contig 12711 bp, 7 predicted proteins | sample 9270691 | NCBI WGS metagenome assembly JAEIGA01 (sample SAMN17057246, study PRJNA624740) | gut metagenome | biome: biome; isolation source: fecal sample | host: Bos grunniens | place: China: Xizang | collected 2019 | reverse complement strand
CCAGAAGAAAACGATATACAGCCACTGTTACGATATAGCCTTACTATATGTATACTACAAGATAGAGGGCAATGAGAACTATAAGAACCTGTTATTCTTCGACTCCGTAGCTGAGACTTATCAGCATGCCATTTCATTCGAAGCGAATAATGAAAAGATACTGATTAAGCAGGCAGATCAAGGACAATATATTCTCTCGCGAGAATCTGCTACAGAACAGTTCAGCAATGAGATCGAACTTCTGGACTACATGTTTAACAATTATGCTATAGACTGACATGTTACCATTACAGCAAGCATACGAGGTTAAGGAAGCCATCTATGAGTTCATCCAGACGACCTACAGATTTAAGGATCAGGATGTACATAAGGCATTCAAGGAATTCATTGAAGACAAGAAGCACGGTCTTGTCAAGGGGCCTTATATCTCTTTGAAAGCACCTTTCGTTTCCGCAGAAGAAGGATACGAGATTCCTCTGGATATAGCACCGGGATTCCCTCCGTACAGGCATCAGATCGAGGCATTCAACCTTCTCACCACACGAGAGGGTCACACGCCTCAGAACACTCTCATAACAACCGGTACCGGATCAGGAAAGACAGAGTGTTTCCTCTACCCTCTCCTGGACTACTGCTTCCGTAATATCGGCAGAAAGGGCATCAAGGTCATCATCCTTTACCCTATGAATGCCCTCGCGACAGACCAGGCACGAAGACTAGCCCAAGCCATCTACTCAGATGACAGGCTCAGGGGCAATGTCACAGCAGGTCTCTTCATCGGAAAAGGACAGGACAAGAAGGATTTCAGGACGGCAATGGAAGAGGACGGTATCATTGAGAGCCGTGAAGCGATCATCGCGAATCCGCCGGATATCCTCCTGACTAACTTCAAGATGCTCGATATGGGTATAATGAAGGCGGAGTACAATAACCTCTGGTCATATAACACCGCTGATCCTGACGTGCTTCAGTTTCTGGTGCTTGATGAACTCCACACCTATGACGGAGCACAGGGCACGGATGTGGCTAACCTCATCCGACGACTGAAACTGCGCCTTGGAAAGGGCAAAGGTTCTCTCTGCGGAGTCGGAACATCTGCGACTATCGGATCAGGCGAGGAATCAAAAGGACTATTGTGCAGCTATGCATCCGATGTATTCGGAGAGGAATTCAAGACCGATAACGTCATCGAAGAGCACAGAGTGCCTTCTTCTGAACTTTTCAAGGGTGCATCAGATCCATTCCTTCCGTCGCAAAGGTTCATGGACCGTCTCACCATGAAGGAGGACGAGACACATGCCACCTACATTGCGAACCAGAAGAAGATCTGGATGTTTGAACCAGATATCTATGAGGAGAGCAACGAAAGTGTCGCACTTACAGAACACCTCTCCGGATATCAGATCACCAGAGACCTCTTCACTATCACAGAGGAATTCGGGATCATCGACTGCGAGAGTCTCGTGGAGAAGATCAGTGAGAGGAACGAGGCATTCAACAGATATGAACCGAAGTACAGGATGGAGATCCTGAGTTCACTCCTGGCACTTATCGCGGAGGCCAAGGTACGCAGCGGTAAGATTACCATACCGTTTCTTCCTCTTCAGGTACAATTATGGATCAGGGAACTTTCAGGAATCAGACGTATTGTAGCACAGGAACCGAAGTTCACCTGGAAGTCTGACCTCACGACCAAGGATGAGAAGACCATTGCGCTCCCTATGTATTACTGCCGCGAATGCGGAGCCTCCGGATGGGTGGCCAACAAGAGCACTATGCAGGAAAGTTTCGGGCTGAACGGCAATAATGCGGCTCAGATGTTCATGAATCATGACGGCAACAGCTGGATCATCAACACCGCATCCGAAGGACATACCCCAGACGAATCCTTCGACAGTTTCGGAGGAAAACTGAAGCCGGAGACCCTGAGAATACTCTCAAGTACCGTAGAGGATGAGGACGCATTCGAATTCATCGCATGCCAGAAGAAGGAGCACGGAAAGAACAAGACGCTTCACTGGTGTCCGGAGTGCAACTCCAACAAGGACGACCTGGCCATCGTCGGTTCAAAGAGCGCGACCCTCACTTCTCTTGCTGTAAGCCAGGTGCTTTCATCAAATCTTGACGACGCATCAGACAAGAACAGAAAGATCCTCACCTTCACAAACGGAGTCCAGGATGCTGCACACCTGTCGAGTTTCATCGTTGCACGCAACTTCCGATTCACGTTCCGTGCTTCCATCCAGAAAGTCATCGAGGCCCTGGAGAAAGAAGGGAAGACTCCATCGCTTACTGATGTCTTCGAACGCTTCACTGCGTACTGGAAGAAGGAATGCGAGACAGTAAAGGCATATCTGTACAGGTTCTTCCCGCCGGACTACGAAGGGAAGATAGATCTCGAGAAGGATTATCAGAACGCTGGCGGGGATTACAAGGAATTCTTTCTCCGGGAGTTCGACCAGAGGATCTTCTGGGAGATCGTCAGCGAGTTCGGCTTCACTTCCACAGTCGGACGTTCACTCGAGCTTACCGGTTCCAGTGCTGCCTTCTTCAGATCAGAGGACATCTCCGATGTCTATGAGAGGATGAAGCCGTGGCTGGAGGAAAACAACCTGCAGACAGTCAGCCTAGAAGATTTCGGCAGATTCGCTTCCGGCTTCCTCATGAGGATGAGACAGCATGGAGGCATCGACCATCCTTACCTGAAGAAGTTCCGCAAGGACCTCAGACTATGGGATCTCAACTGGAACAGGGATAACACCCACTTCCTGAACAGGCTTTTCGGTCCTAACAGCAGACGTCTGAAGGCATTCATCACCTATCCTGCGATGTCGGAAGACACTCGTCAGAACGCTGACACCTCATATACGAACAGGAGCAACTGGTACTTCGACTATTTCAAGAAGTGCTTCCCTATGGCAGCCGCATATGCACCTCTGTCCAATGACTTCTACAAGAACTTTGCAGAGGCAATGGCAGCCACAGGTATCCTGAGCAGATTCGAAGGTTCTGCAGGAGCCAACTACCTCATTGACCCGTCAAGGATATTCGTGACATCTGACGTCCGTCTGATCCGATGCGACAAGTGCCAGAGCGCCTACTACACATCCAAGGAGGACAGGTTCGCATCAGAGAGCACCTGCATAATCAACAGGTGCACCGGCTCATACTCTCAGGAAGAGGAGATCGAGGCTAACTATTACCAGCAGATCTACAAGCGTGAACGTACGCCTAGGATATACTCACACGAACACACGGGACTTCTGGACCGTAAGCTCAGGGAAAGCATCGAAGTTGACTTCAAGGAAAGGCCGGAAGTCAACTCCATCAATTCGCTCGTGGCCACATCCACCCTTGAAATGGGTATCGACATCGGTGACCTTAACGCCGAAATCAACGTATCCGTTCCCCCTCTTACTTCCAACTATCTACAGAGGGTGGGACGAGCCGGACGAAAGAGCGGTGCGGCACTGATCCTGGACTTTGCCAAGAATGAACCGCATGACCTGTTCTTCTTCGAGGATCCTCAGGAGATGATGGCAGGCCGAGTAAACACCCCAGGCTGCTTCCTGAAGGCAAAGGACATCCTCAAGAGACACTTCTACGCATACTGCCTTGACTGCTGGACTGCTGACGACCCTGTCAGCAACAGAATACCGTCCATACTCCAGCTGCTTAAACTGCATACGGACTTCATTCCGTCTGCCGGATTCTTCATAAACATGATATCTGCATACATCAAGGACCATCTTGACCTCCTTACTGACTCATTCAACAGCCAGTACGACGAAGAGACCGTAGAACAGGTTCTGACACCGATGTATGAACAGTTCAGGGACGGGACATTCGACACACAGCTCTCGATAACATTCACAAGGCTGAAGCGCTCGCACGACGAACTGGTATCAAAGATAGCAGCCATCAAAGATGAAATCAAGGAACGGAACCTCAGTGAAAGTGACCCTGCGTGCAAATCACTCAAGGAGCAGCGCAAGCTTCTTGGAAGCCAGCTCAGGAAACTACGCAAGAGACAGGTACTTGAATTCATGACCGACGAGGGTATCCTTCCGAACTACGCATTCCCAGAGACAGGTGTCAAACTCAATGCAAATGTCCTCGGAAATGTCCCTAAGGGAGAGGAAGAGAACAAGCTTCCTGACATAACAAGCTTCGAACTGGTGCGTCCGGCAGGATCCGGAATCGTCGATCTCGCCCCTGGCAACATCTTCTACTTTGACGGCATGAAGATAAAGGTCGACGGACTCAATACGGCCGACTGGCAGAGCGGAAAGGGTCTTGTCAAGAAGCGCTTCTGCTCGGAATGCGACTGCATCATTGACGACATGCCTAACCATCCGGCGATGTGCCCTAAGTGCGGCAATCCTCATTTCGGTTCAAGCGACCATACACATCTCTTCGTCGATCTGCACGAGGTGAAGTCCAATATCAGGAAGAAGGACTCCGTTATAGATGACAGTTCAGATGACCGCAACAGGAAGACTTACAGGAAATCGTTCCACTTCATGTTCGGTTCGGAGACAAGCACTGTCTCATTCGGAATGAAGGACATCCCGTTCGGAATCGAATATGTGAAGAACGTGAGGATCTTCGAAGCCAATCTTGGAGAGAACACCAATGATGCCAGAAATGTAGAGATTAAGAAAGAGAAGGTACCTTGCCACGGATTCGTGACATGCCGCTACTGCGGTAAGTCCACTTCCGATCCGGACGCAATCATGCGTAAGGGCAACACCGATGAAAGAAGGCGTGAATGGCATTACGGCTATTGCAAGCATCGCGAGAAGGAATATACCGGCAAGCCTGACGAATTCTTTGAAGAGGTGTTCCTTTCAAGAGAGGTGCAGACCGAAGCTATCAAGATCCTTCTGCCTGTACAGCAGATCGATTCTGTAGCGACTGCAGCCATGTTCATTGCCGGACTTAATCTGGGACTCAAATACTACTTCAAGGGTAATCCTCAGCATATACGTATGCGCGAGTATGCCGAATACAATGACCTGAACGGCCGCTTCGACAACTATGTGGTTATGTATGACACCATTCCAGGAGGAACTGGTTATCTCGCCAAGCTGTTCGACACTGCGGAATTCACCAAGGTGCTGAAACTTGCCTACGAGCATATTTCATCGTGTTCATGCAAGGATGAAGGAAAGGACGGATGCTACCACTGCATACTGGCATATGACAATCAGTACACACGTGCCCAGCTCAGCCGTCAGAAGGCCGAGTCACTGTTCAAGAAGATCGTGGACGAATCCGACGAGTGGGAGGAGTTCAACGGTTCGCTTGGAACTGTATCCGGAGAAGGCGGCATCGAGGAGAGCGAACTTGAGGATAAGTTCATATCATCACTCAGGGAGCTGTGCCCAGCACGAGGCTGGCAATTCACCACAAAGACTGATGCTACATACCGATACTATCAGATGGACGTGAAGAGCGCGTCCGGAGAGATGCGATCATACGTAATCCACCCTCAGAGGGAACTGGGACCAGCCGTTGATGTCGAGTTCAATACCAGACCTGACTTCATACTCACCTGCTCTTCTAGAGAAGCCAACGGAGTGCAGATGAATGCTTCGGAAATTCTTCCAATCGCAATCTATCTGGATGGTTATACATTCCATGGGAAATGCAGGGAAGGATCTTTCCCTAGGTTCTTTGATGACTACAAGAAGAGAGACTCGATACACAGGTCTCGTAGATTCCTGTCATGGACTCTCTCCTGGGAAGACCTTGACCTCTTTGCCGACAAGGCTGCGGACTCGATGTTCGCCCCAGCCGTAGAACGCATCGGGCAGATGTGGGAGATGTCTGAACTGAGGAAGCACATCAACAGTTTCGAGCGTCTGCTTTACGTCTTGACTGATTGCGGACCAGACAGGTTGGCTATGCAGAACACCATATACTTTGCAGCGTGGTCCGAAAGGAACAAATACAGCAACTTGGATGATTATCTGGGCTTCAGGTCTGAGGCGGCTGTCAGCACAAACGGCCAGGGATTCTTCCGCAGCCGGGCCGGGCTTGACACTGGTTATGCAGGAGTCCGTGTGGCTGTGCATGGAAATGCCGTCAAGTACGGTGTGAAGCTGACTCCGGTCAGGGAGGATCTCGACAAGGAAAGCTGGAACCATTTCTGGAGATTGTACAATATGCTCAATCTGAGCATAGAGATGGACAGCCACTATCCTGGAGAGGAGTGGGAGGACGAGATATCTGAAGAAAACGAAACTGATTCCCCTTCTTTCGAAACAGAAGGTCCTACAAAGGAGAACACCTTATATCTCCCGATAAAGCAGGTTTACTTTGACCAGATCATAGCAGGAACAAAGGACAAGGAATATCGCGAGATAAAGGAAGGCATCACAGCAAACAGATACCTCCTCAAGGCAGACAATGAATCCGGTTATGCCCTCAATCCTGACTGTACGGATCCGAGCAAGAAGTACTTTATCGACGACTACAATGACGGCAAGTTCCCGTTCCTTCCTAAACCGATCAAGTACCTGTCACTGGCCGTCGGTTATGCAAAGGAGAGGGATACTGCGCTAGTCGAAGTCACGGGTTTCTCTTTCGAGCCGAATATGGTAAGGTCGGAGTTATATGCCTTCTGGATTATCGCCTTTCATCTGGGAAGAGTCATTGAGGTTCATAGAAAATAATATCAGCCATGGTAGGAAAATACAAGGTAGTGACGCTATGCGGCAGCACCAGGTTCAAGGATGAATACCTTGCCATTCAAAAAAGACTCACTCTCGAGGGTAACATAGTGATTTCCGTTGGTCTGTTCGGCCACAGCGGGGATGATGAAGTCTGGACAGAAGGTACCAAAGCCATGCTAGACGACATGCATAAGAGGAAGATTGACATGGCCGATGAGATTTTCGTAATCAATGTGGGAGGATACATCGGAGAGAGCACCAGAAGCGAGATAGATTACGCTCTTGCGAATGGAAAAGCGGTTAAATATTTAGAATAAAAGCGATAGTATGGATCAGCCGAAGATAGAACGTCTGCTTCGTCTTATGAAGATGATGTCAGGAAATGTGAACTATACGATAGACGAACTTGCCGACAAGCTCGGTACTTCCTATAGGTCTATATACAGGTACATAGATACTTTCAAGGCCAGTGGATTTGTCGTGGAGAAGCTGCATAGCAATGTCTATAAACTAGGAAAGATGCCCCGTTCATATGTAGAGTTGAAGGATCTGATATATTTCTCGGAGGAGGAAGCATACATCGTGAACAGTCTGATCAACAGTCTGGATTCGACAAATATGCTAAAGGTAAACCTCAAAAAGAAGCTGTCTGCTGTATATAATAGCACGAGCATCGTAAATTATGTACAGAAGAAGGAGGTAGCTGAACACATTGAGTCTCTCGGAGAGGCTATCCGAGGAAAGAAGAAAGTCATCCTCAAAGGATATGAGTCAGCTCATTCACACGAGATCAGCGACAGGTTCATTGAACCATTCGAGTTTACTACAAACTGCATCGACATCTGGGGCTATGACCTTGAAAAGAAGGAGAACAGGGTATTCAAGATATCACGTATCGGCTGGGTAAGTGTCCTTGAAGATGCCTGGACAAACGAAGAGAAACACCAGAAGAGTAAGACAGACTGCTTCCGTATCAGCAATTTTGAGCAGACACCGGTAAAGCTTGAACTTAGCCTTATGGCAAAGAACCTCCTGATTGAGGAATATCCTCTGGCAGAGAAGGACCTCAGGAGGGAGGATGACAAATGGATACTTGAGACGAAGGTGAGCGGAATGGAAGGTGTAGGAAGGTTCGTAATCGGTCTTGCTCATGAAATCAAAGTAATAGATTCCCCAGATCTTGAGCTATATATTAAAGATTTTGCATCTAAATATTTAAAATAGACTTATGGAAAACGTAAAACTAATGAGAGTCTGCTTCGGCGGTATTGAACTCCATATTCCTGAGGTATGGAACGTTAATACAGAAAATTATATTGAACCTGACGGCAGGGAGTGTTCAATGATTGAGATATCCGCTGCCGAAGGTGACCCCCGTTCCATAATAATCAGTTATGGTCCAATGCCCGAAGGATCCGATGCCTTGATGGAGGCTGGTGGAACATACGAGGACATTATTGGCGAGATCGGTCCATCTGAAGAAGAAGATCCCATTTGCGAATACGATTTCCTTGGGACTACAGCATACGGTTTTGAAGTACCGACAGAAGACAATCTCGCATGCAACTTCATATGCGTGGAGATAGGATCTCTGACACAAGTTGAAACTGGGACGGAGTGCAAACTGCTTACCGTTCTCACCACAGCCAAGACTTATGAAGACATCGATGACCTTTTGGATTTGGTAGAAGAGCACATATCATTAGCGTAAATATGAAACTTATTGATTATGAGACTGCGAGACTTATTTCCCGCAAAAGTCAGAAGGTTGTAATCAAGGAACTAAACAATCTTAGTTTAGCTCCAGAACAGGAAATAGGATATGAATTCATACGCCTTCTGTTCATGGAATTCGCTAAAGAGTCAATACGTTTTGGAAACAACAGGTATGACTTCTTGATGTATCCACATTTCTTCAGAGAAAGACAGTTGAGCAGTGTCATTACGCCCATTCTTTACAGACTATGTAAGGGGTTTGTTCTGGCTGAATTACCGGTACATAGGAACGACTCAGACAACACCTGCTGGGCGGACTACTGGTGCATTTACAAGAATTACACCTTTATTATCGAAATGAAACACTCCAGAGATATTCTCGATACAGATTCTATTCGTGAAGATAGCATAGTCGGCAGGTGGAAGCAAATGAAGAAGCAACTGGGCAGCGTCAAGAATGAGATAAGATTATTCGAAGAAAAGACAGAAGGGGTTATTCGAATCGGATTACATTTTATTTCTTCAAAGTCTAATAAAGAGCTTGATCAAAGTAACATAAAGAACTATCAATCAAAGACAAAGGAACGGCTTATCCGTTTTGGCAAGAAACTTAAACCAGATTATGCAGGTTGCTGGCTAGTCCCAGAAAAAACAGTCAATTTCGAAGGGTTGGCATACCCTGGCGTATTACTTATGGGAAAGATTTACTCTCCCATACCTCATAAATAAAACTCATTGAATTATGAGCACACTTGAAAAAGCAATAGAGATTGCAACTGAGGCACATCAAGGCCAGTTTGACAAAGCCGGCAGGGATTATATCGGTCATCCTCTCCGCGTAATGGAAATAGGAAAGACAAAGGAGCCGATATAGAACTGGCACAGATGTGGTCTAAGGGACGACATCACGTTCACTTTGGAAGGAAACAAAGAGTCATCATAGTACGAATAAAGAAACTGCACTTATAAAGTTAATATGCTTCGTCTGTCTGAATTACCCGAAATAGATAAGAGTCTTCGCCAATATCAAATCTCTGGAAAAAGAGATATTTATCATGTCTGGGACTCCTGCAGGACCGTCCTTTTCCAAATGCCAACCGGAACTGGAAAAACACGTTTATTCAGTTCAATTATTAAAGACACTCAAAGGCTTGCTCAGGTTGAACGCAGAAGATTTGGGGTATTAGTTTTAGCGCATCGAACCGAACTCATACAACAGATTGACGAGACTCTCAGCTTAAAGTACGGCATCGCTCATGGCATAATTAAGTCAGGAGTTGATGAAAATGCAATGTTTCCTGTTCAGGTTGCTTCCGTCCAAACAATTGCACGGCGTTTAGACAAATGGGCCCAAAAAGGCTTTTCATACATAATTATTGATGAGGCCCATCATGCCGTCTCACCAACATATTTAAAGATTTGCAAAGCTTTTCCGGATGCAAAGATCCTCGGCGTTACTGCTACCCCTTGTAGGCTAAGTGGCGATGCATTACGAAAGCTATTTGGAGCACTTGTTCTTTCACAACCCGTGAACAAATTTATTGAACAAGGGTATTTAAGTCCATATCATTATTTTTCGATAAAACCTGATTCTCGAATACAAACAGAGCTGGATAATATCTCTCATTTCAATATTGAAGGAGACTATGCAGAGGCCGATATGATGCGCATCTGTGACACTTCAAAAGTAAGGGCAAACATCATAAGAGCATATCTTAAATACGCAAAAGGAAAAAAGGGAATTATATATACCATAAATCAAGAACACAACAAACACATTTGTGAAGAGTTCGAAAAGATAGGTGTAAAGATAAAGGCAATAGACAGCAAGACTCCTAATGAAGAACGCAGAAATACTGTCGCAGCATTCAAAGCTGGCAGGATTGATATAATCTGCAATGTAAATATATTCTCTGAAGGATTCGACTGTCCAGATTGTGAGTTCATCCAACTTGCCAGGCCAACATGCTCTCTATCGATGTATCTACAGCAGGTAGGCAGAGGATTACGTCCTCACCCGAATAAAACACAAGCAATCATCCTCGATAACGTCGGTTCATATAACAAGTTTGGACTTCCTTCTGCTAACAGAAGGTGGAGAAACCATTTTGAAGGTTATGGCCAACGTGTAACTCAAAGCAGTAATGGAGGTGGGTGTATTGGTGGATACAGTAAAAGCCACATACAGGAGGGGGACGAAGAGATGGTCTTAATATTTAGTGGTAAGGAAATAGCACTGACTACGAATAAAGCAGAAACCGACGGATACCTAAAGTCCATTGTCGATACTAGAGCATGGTTTCCTTTTGGAGGAATATCTCTATTACAAAATGCTAGCGGGGAGGGAGAGTTCAAATCTTTCTTTAGGCTTTTCCATGATCAATTTAAAGATGAGGAAGAATGGCTTGACTATATTGACGAAGAGCTCGGATACCTAGTTGAACAAGAAGAATTTGATTGGCTCGATAGGAAGATTTCCAGAATATGTAAATTCCGGCACAATGGCCTATATGGCATTTGCGAATTAAAAGTTCCTAGACATCTATTAAATGAAGAATGGGAATTGTTCTGCAAAGGAGAGCGGAGAGCTGAAGATATCTATTCTCTTATTCTACCTCCAGTTTATGACGAATTCTTCATACCAGATTCACAAGATCGCATGATTTGCAAGAAGAACGGTAAGTTCGGTGTACTTTCTGGTGAATCGCTTCTGCCTATTATTCCTTTTGAATACAATGATATTGAATTTCAGGGTAATGGCCTCTATTTAGCTAATAAAAATGGATTTATAGGACTTACAGGTCAAGAAAGAACTATTATACCATTCGAATATGATGAAATTCAGGATTTACCAATCGGAGCTTATAATGTATGTTATTTAATACACAAAGAAGACTCATACTCTCTAGCATATCTAAATGAGAAATTAACTGGGTTTGAAATATCACCAATATTAGTCACTCATACACTCATCAATGACTTCCATTTAGGCCTTTCAGATAGGAATCATGCGTTCATCTGTGATAAGAATGGTAATATATTATTCCCTTTCAATTTTGAGAGAATCGGCGTAGGCATTATTAAGGATAAATTTGAGATAATATTTACCACACGTTCTTATGGAATTGTTCTCAATGAGGATTTAGATATTAAGGAGGAAATTGACTCAATACCAAAATCTGACAAAGAATTTAAGGCAAAATATCATTTGGATAAATTCTTCGCTGCTCGCAATAATAAGATCGTAGATAAAACTCTAGTTAAGGATTCTGCAAAGGATTCTAAAAAAGTAGAAAAGCCAATAGCAAATAATAGCACAGAAATCATTACTGATGAAGATACTACTGAGGCGCTTGAGATAATTACTGATAGTGTTCCTGAAATGAAAGAAATTACACTTCCAAAGGGTGTATTCGTTGGAGAAAACGGTTTAAAAGGATATTCGATAAAAAATAGAGTTATACTTAAAGCTGAATTTGAGGATATTGAAATAATTGCACCTACAAGGCTCATTGTCAGGAAGTCCGGCAAAATGGGAGTCATTGCCGTAAAAAACCTTGTAAGTGAACTTATTATACCTATTATCTTCGACAATCTTAGTGATAGTCCTAAGCAACAGAACTACTGTATAGATCGAAAGCATATATATAGAGAAGATCTATTACGCAAGATCAAATTCTATACAGGGAAGCATTTAGTCATTCATAGTAATGGATATGATGAGATATATTATAATAACCAAAAGGTAGCAAAATATCTCGAAATCAACAGGCTTTATGATGAACTTTTCATCATAAAGGACGCTACCAATAAATACGGTATTATCAGATGCTTAACTAAACACGCTACGCTAATACGTAAGCCAAAGTACACGAACATTACTTTAACTGAGGATGGGAACGGTATTCTTCTGTATAAGGAAAAAGGTAGGCCACGCTTCATGTCTATCAACACGCTATCAGGAGAATAATTATAGTCCCATAATACCCCTAAAGAGTAAACAGGTAGAAGAATGAGTACACTTAAAAAAGCAATAGAGATTGCAACTGAGGCACATCAAGGCCAGTTTGACAAAGCCGGCAGGGATTATATCGGTCATCCTCTCCGCGTGATGGAGATGGGAAAGACTGAAGAGGAAAAGATTGTAGGAGTGCTACATGATGTCATAGAAGATACTGACTGGACTTTTGAAAAACTCGCAGAGGAAGGATTCTCTGACGAAGTCATTGCAGCTCTTAGATGTGTCACCAAGATATCTGAAAACGAGAATTACGATGACTTCATTGACCGTGTCAAGAAGAACCCTCTGGCCGTT
>JAEIGA010012900.1_pt1 | contig 12712 bp, 9 predicted proteins | sample 9270691 | NCBI WGS metagenome assembly JAEIGA01 (sample SAMN17057246, study PRJNA624740) | gut metagenome | biome: biome; isolation source: fecal sample | host: Bos grunniens | place: China: Xizang | collected 2019 | reverse complement strand
GCCAAAATACCGCCGTCCACGTATAAAACGTGACCGTTCACGAAGTTAGATGCTTCGCTGGCAAGGAACACAGCAGGGCCTGCCAAGTCTTCGGGATTTCCCCAACGCGCCGCAGGCGTTTTTGCGATAATAAAGCTATCGAAGGGATGCTTGGAACCGTCAGGCTGAATTTCTCTTAAGGGTGCGGTCTGGGGAGTAGCAATGTAGCCGGGTCCTATGCCGTTGCACTGAATGTTGCATTCGCCGTATTCGGAAGCAATGTTCTTTGTGAGCATCTTTAAGCCACCCTTTGCAGCAGCGTATGCAGAAACGGTTTCTCTGCCGAGTTCACTCATCATGGAACAGATGTTGATAATCTTGCCGTGACCCTTCTTAATCATGGAAGGAATAACAGCTTTTGCCATAATGAAGGGAGCATTGAGGTCTACATCAATAACCTTTCTGAAGTCTGCAGCGCTCATTTCAGTCATGGGGATTCTCTTTATGATACCTGCATTGTTTACAAGGATATCTACAACGCCAACTTCTGCTTCGATTTTTGCAATAAGAGCATTAACTGCATCTTCGTCTGTAACGTCACATACATAACCTGTTGCATCAATGCCATCTGCCTTGTAAGCTTCAAGACCCTTGGAAACAAGTTCTTCGTTAATGTCGTTGAAAACAATCTTTGCACCTGCTTCTGCAAGACCCTTTGCAATTGCATAGCCTATGCCGTAGGATGCACCAGTAACCAATGCGATTTTACCGTCTAATCTGAAATTTGTCATTTTAAAATACCGTCCTTTCAAGAATCAATTAAATTTATTTGTTTTGAAAATATTTGTATTGCACAAAACAAGAACTTTGTCACAAAACAATTCTAACACATTTTTTTGAAACACAAAATAACAATTCTTAACAATTTTGTTGCAATTCTCACAAACATATTGAGCTTGTATTATTATCTTAAATCTTTTGTTTCGATATGATCCATATCGGTGAATTCCTGATTTTCGCCGCACATAGCCCAAATGAAGGAGTATGCCTTTGTACCAACACCGGAGTGGATAGACCAGCTGGGGCTGATAACAGCTTCTTCATTGTGCATAATGATGTGGCGTGTTTCCTTGGGTTCGCCCATCATGTGGAATACTGCATCGTTTTCGCCCATGTCAAGATAGAGATACACTTCCATTCTTCTGTCGTGAGTATGGCTGGGCATTGTGTTCCATACAGAGCCTTCTTCAAGCTGGGTAAGACCCATTGCAAGCTGACAGGACTGCATAACTTCGGGATGGATGTACTGATTGATAACTCTCTTGTTTGCATCTTCTACGCTGCCGCAAGGAACTTTTTTTGCCTTGGTGATATCGATCTTAACTGTAGGATATTCTGTATGTGCAGGACAAGAGCTGACATAGAACTTCGCGGGATTTTCGGGGTCTTCGCTCTGGAATGTAATTTCCTTGTTGCCTCTGCCAATGTAGATACCGTCTCTGGGATTCATAACATATTCGGTACCATCTACTGTGATTGTACCCTTTCCGCCAATGTTGATGCATCCCATTTCTCTTCTCTGGAGGAAGTAGTCTGCAGCAAGTTCCTTACCTGCTTCAAGTCTTAATACCTGATATACGGGCATAAAGCCTGCAGTGATTATTCTGTCGATATGGCTATATACCATACGAACGTTATCTTTTGTAAAGAGGTTTGCAATGTGGAATTCCTCTCTTAAGCGTTCGGTGGTGTAGTATTTAACATCTTTAGCATTTGAAGCGTTTCTTATTTCCATGGTTTCTATCTCCTTTTTATTATATTTACCTATTACCTCTATCTGTGTAAGCCCTGCAAAGCTTAAGGGTTCTACTGCCTGCTTGAAATCCACAAGCTCAATATATGTGGTTGCTTTTGGCTCGGAAAGAGTTACCTGCTGACCCTCGTGGGTTTCCTTGAAATCAGCATAAACCTTACTGCCGTCGTCAAAGCGAATGGCAAAGGATTTCCAATATGTATCGTGGGGGAAGTCGGCTCTTAAGTAGATTACCAGGTCACTGATTTCCACCTCACAGCCAAAGTCTACCCTATAGGTCATATCCTCGCGGGCACCCGCTGCCCAGGACTGATAGGGATAACCCCAATGGCCTTTATTTTCGCAGACACCGTCGATGGCGTTCTTGGCCTCAAAGGTAGCCTCGTTTCTGGTAACAAAATCTGACCATGCATGAGGGAATGTCCTCTTGTTGTCAGTAAAGTCAACACTGTTTAGGGCAATGTTTCTTGTGCCATATGCCTCCTCATCGGAAACAGGTCTCACCACAATGTGATGACTGTCACTTTCCCAAGACGAAGCATCAAAAGCAATTAATGCTTTTCCCAAAGGAACCGGATATGTAAATTCGCCCTCGGGTACATAAATAATTGATTCTTTCTGCGACTTATCAAAGCTTACTGATACAAAATCAGAGTCACATTTGACAGATATTACATCCCCTTCTTTATAACAACTATCATAAAGAATGTCGATGCTGTCACCCTCATAAGAGGCTTTAATATCCTTGTTGATGTCGCTGATATTGAGTTTGATCAATAGAAGCACCTCTTTTCTTGATTATTGAACAAAAATTGTCTATATGTTTTGTGGATAATGCATACATGTTTTTGACAACAAAGTTCAAAAAATGTAAAACTTCACCCATTAATCTATTATGTAGTATACAACATTTAAATTGCAAAGTAAATAGCAATTCATAAAAAAATGTTGCAAATCTCACTTTTTGTTGTTATAATTATGCAAAACAACAATGTCAATGTACAGAAAGGAAGATGTCAATATGGAAATAGTGTTTTACAAGTGTACCGATGCAATAGATTGCGTGGCACAAAACAAGGCTTTTTCTTGCTTCCACTCCACCGCTCCAATAACCGGTGACAACATACATACCCACGATTGTTGTGAAATTTTCTTTTGTACAAAAGGCAGCGGAAGCGTATTTGTGGATGAAAAAATATACAAAATATCATCCGGTGATATGCTTGTGATGAATCAATTTGAAGCACACAAGATATCCTCGGACAATGCAAGTCTCTTTGAAAGATATGTTTTGCAGATACATCCTTCTTTCCTATATAATTGGTCTACCACAGAAACAAACCTTGCAAGGTGCTTTAATGTCCGCAGTACCAGCATTTCGCACAAGATACAACTGGATGCTTCCAAAGCAGATAAATTGGAAAATATGTTTAAAAGATTAGGCAATACCGAGGATTTCGGTGATGATGTAATAAAAACCATTACTGCAATAGAAATGGTTGTTTTTGCCAACGACAACTTTAAAAAGCAAAATAAGCAGATACAGTATCAATCATCGCTGGAAAACAAAACCCTTGATATAGCCATAGACTACATTAACAAAAATTTCAGCGAATCTCTTAACCTTGAAAGCGTCGCAAGAGCTTCCTATGTGTCTGTTAATGAACTGTGCAAACTGTTTAAAAAGCATCTTGGCACAACAGTAAGCAAATACATTGCCAGCAAGCGAATAAGCGAAGCCAAGAAAATGCTCAGGAATGGTTCGAGCGTAATTCAAACAGCAGAAAAATGCGGTTTTGCCGACTACACAAGCTTTATAAGAGCATTCAGCAGAGCAGTAGGCATAGCACCGGGGAAATATAAGAAAACGGAATAATTTTCTTAACATAAAGGGTCTGTAAAAAACTCAAGTTTTTTTACAATATCATTAGGTTATGCATATAAAAATATGTCATTCTGAATGAAGCCTCAGGCGAAATGAAGAATCTCCATTATATAGAAGATTCTTCACTACGTTCAGAATGACATTTTTCTTAACTTAATGATATTGTTTTTTGCATTCACATTTACATTTATAATTCGTCGTAAACTCTTACAAAGTCTACCACAAATTTATCCGGATATGTAGTAAAAAGATCCTCAGATGGTTTGCACACATCGACGGCATTGCCTGCGCCACCTATTTCAGCAAAATATCTGTTGTATCCGTGGCACTCTGTGGAAACAAGAATAAACTGTTCTATTTTGGAAACAGGACACCTTGGAGGTAATTGTTTGCCAACCTCCTTGCCATCAGCATAGAATGTATATCCGTGTTCTGACCAGTGAACTCCGTAATAGTGCCAACCGTCGGCGGTTTCCTCGTAGGGATAGGAAAAATGTCCGCCCCATTCTGATTCTGCACCGTAACCACCCCAACCGTTTCCGCACACTATACGCCCTTTTGTATGCTGGGCGTAATTCTCCATTATATCGCACTCAACTCCGGCAAATTCCGGGTTTGGATGGGAGCCAATACCGGGAGCCTGAAGCCAGAACGCCGCATGCCACCCCGGTCCCTTCGGCAGACGGCAACGGATTTCATAATAACCGTAGCCATGCATAAATTTTGCCTCCTGTTTTGGTCCGAAAGGCCAAAACCCGGGATGCCCCTCGTTTGCAACCGGATCGGCAGGTATGTCGAAGGTAAGAGACCCGGTCTGAAGATGTGCGGAGTAAAAGTTGTCCCCTTTACGGACAAGATTGATATTTAAAAGGCTGTCCTTTACACAAACACCTTCTTTGGTAAATGTAGGAGAAGGAACACCCCAATAATGCAAACGGTAATTCCATTTTGTTTCATCGAGACAGTCACCGTCAAACTCATCATTCCACACAAGCTTCCAGTTCTTATTGCCCGGCAATATACTTTCAGCATGAATGTTATCAATTTTGTGTGATATCATATTTACATTTTTAAGTGTTGTTTCTACTCTTGCCATTTTTTAACCTCCTGTTGACTTTGCTTTGTAATGTTAGTATAATATGATTTATATTGACAAACAAGGCAAAATACCATTAAATAATATCAAAATACGAGGAATTGACCATGCAAATACCTGATGTTAATATAATTCGTGCAAGCAAATGGGAAAGTGAGAACAATATACGTTTCAACAAACCGCGTTTTGTACTTCAATACGAGCTGGAATGTTATATGTATGACCGGGGTGAAACATATATAGACGGGGTATGTTATAAGCTTAGAAAAAACAGTGTGATTTTCTGCAAACCGGGACAAATACGTTATTCAAAATTCCCATTTAAAACAAGATATATTTATTTTGAAACCGCAGACCCCAAAAGTAAATTCTGTGCGTTTTTGGACACTCTGCCCGACTATACCGAGGTCTCTGACAAGGTGGCAGACATTATGAATGAAATGGCAGACAATTTCCACAAAAAAGATTATGCTTCCGTATTTCTTTTAAATACAAATCTTATGAAATGCATTGCTGAACTTTCGAGTGTTAAAAGAGAAACATCAAAGCCTGTTAAACATCCTCATCAGCAGGATGTGTTCCGTGCAATTAATTATATGAAAGATAACCTTAAAGAAAACAAAAGCGTGGCGGATTTTGCACGAGAAACCGGGTACTCTGCACCCCACTTCAACGCGTTTTTTAAAGAAGTACTTAACCAAACTCCCTATGAGTATTACACAAAGCTAAAAATTAAAGAAGCCCAAAGGCTACTCATAAGCGGCAGAAATACTACAGAAATATCAAACATTCTTAAATTCAACAGCCCAAGTCATTTTTGTTCTGTCTTTAAAAAGCTATGCGGTATGACACCAAAAGAATACATCAAAATAAACATTGATGGATATGAAATATAAAAATACAAGCCAAAAGATATTACCACTTTGTCATTCCGAACGAAGGTGAAGAATGACACACATATGTGAGTATCTCACTTCTTAAACAGAGCGACAAACCAGAACATATATACAAAAGTTAAAGCCTTTACCGAAGTTCAATCGGAAAAGGCTTTTATATTTGTATTAAATTTTGGCAAACATATAGGATTTTTTCTTAAAGAGTTTTCCTTGTTCCGATGCGTTTTCGTCATTGGTGGCAAGGATTTCCTTAACCGTGATGCCGAAGTCGCTCCTTTCGGTAAGTTCCTTTAAGAGAACAACATAATTACTTTCCTTACCGTATATTTTAAAGCCCGTAAGTGAGAAACCATCGGGACATTCCAAAATAGGTTCTACATATAAAAAGTCTTCGCGGTATCTGCGATACACAGAGATAATCTCCTGAAGCTTATTTAAGTTATCCTCACTTAAGGATGACATCTCCATCCATATAAGGGGATTGGAAACCATAACCGAAGCAAAGATATAGTCTATGTCGTAAGTTCCGGGTGCAAGGTCATCCTTGTAATTATTCCTATTACGCTCGGGATTAAGCACTTCAAACTGCATCTTGGTGCTTGGTATATACTTGGAAAGTTGCCACAGATTGCGGAGTGTGGCATGAGGGTAATAATTGCCCCAGTCGGTGTAGCGGTTTTCTACAAAAAGCTCGCCGAATCTGCGGTTAAAAAGATAGCCAAGTCTTTCCCCTGCTGTGATATCAAGATTGAAGGTAACCCTACCCTTTGCGTGATTATCTACATATGCAAGAAATGCAAGTAAGTTTTCTTCGGATTCTTTATCATTTATGATTACCCCATCTATTTTGAAATGTTCTATGTTGTAATTGTCATAGAGTTCGCAAAGAGTTTTAGCATCTTCCTGCCAGGCTTCGTAGGAATTTTTGGCATCGGGAGAGAACCAAAGTCCGAGCTTTATGCCCTTTGATGCGGCATACTCTGTGATGCCTGAAAAACCATTGGGGAATTTATCCTTGTGTATGTTCCAAAATTCCTTGTTTTCTCTAAACCCCAAATTCCATACATTGCTCTTTACAAGAGCAGAGTTGGCTGTGGCTCCTTGTTGCCATCCGTCATCTATCTGCACAATGTCCACACCAAGAAAATGAGCTTTGTCTATTTCCTTTTTGATGAATTCTTCGCAGACACATTTATCCTGACTTCTGTCGCCCCAGGTGTTGGAGATGATATAGGAAGTTTTTTGGGTATATTCGTCGTTGTAGTATTCCTTAATTTCTCTGCAAACATCGGACAAAACGACACCTATTGCAACGCTGTAGGAATAGGTGTAGAAATCCTTAGAAAGCCTTGAGAAATCTATTCCAAGACCAAGTGTGTGCATAATTTGCGGTGGTTCTGGTTTTATGTTGTATTCATCTCTTCTGCCTGTAAGGGAGTTTTTAACTACAACAAGCTTTTCTTTGGAAAACTTTTCTGTGAGTATAAATATATTTCCTCTATGGCAGGTGTTGCCGTGATTGTTGAAAAGAGGTGCGTGGGTTTCACCAAGAAGAAAGTTTGTATTGTCGGTACGGCTCATAAGCTCTATGGCATCTATATCCACTATGTTGGACATGACGCCAAAACCATCGGTGTATTCTTCGTTGGCAATGCTTCCTGCAATGTTGGCACCATCGGAGGCCTTGTAGTCTTTCTTTTCCACGGTGTAGGGAGCCGACTTTATGCCGATTCTGCTCTCACAAAATCCTCCTGCAAGGTTAAACTCCCACACAACTTCGGCAGAATTGGTTTTGAATGTAACAGAGCTTTCGGAAAGGGTTATTTCACTTCCTGAAAGAGAAATGCCGGGAATGTTTATTAAACTCTCACCCTCTGTGCTTTCCCAAAGGAATCCGGTGGTTTTGTTTAATATTTCCGACTTGACGGGAAGAGAGTTTTCAAAATATATTGTTCTTTTTATCAGATTGTTTTCGATTGTAAAATTCATAAAATCATATCCTTTCGATAAGGGGATGTATTATTGCTTTTTGAGATTCTTCGACTTCGCCTTCGGCTCCGCTCAGAATGACACTGAGTGCCTGCAGCTCCGTTCAGAATGACACTGGGTGCCTGTAGCTCCGTTCAAAATGACAATGGTGGGTGCCTTCGGTTTCGCTAAAAATAATATGTTTAAGGCAAAACTCTGTATGGGCGAATTCTTCCGGAGGTAAGAGCCTGAGTAAAGGCTTCGGCATAGGCTACTCCGCACTGCTGTCCTCTAAACTCAGCTACATTTCTTAATTGCAGTACAACATCTATTCCATCGTGCTCCTTAAGCCATGTGAGCTGACTTTCGTGGCAACGGAGCATTTCTTCTTTGGTTTCAAGATAGTCTGTGATATCCACATACTCGGTGGGATTGTTGCCAAGACCAAGGTCGGTATCGGCATAGTACAAGGGTGTAAGACCCACCGCCTCGCCAAGCTCCGGCATAAAGTGAGGACAAGTGGCATCAAAGGAAGCTTTGAACACAAGCTTTGATAGTTCGTTGTGGTCGGAACAGTAATCGTATGGATTGTGGGTTATGATAACATCGGGTTTTGCAAATCGGATTACAGCAATAATCTTTTTAAGTTGTTCTTCGCTACCGCTATTTATGGTGAGGTCGCCTATATCAGCTGATATAATTTTAAAACCACCGATATCTGCGGCATTTTTTGCTTCCTTTGCTCTCATTGTCCTTAGTTCATCGGGCATAATTTCGTAGTGCCCCATATTGCCGTTGGCAGCATGACAAGCTATTACCTCATGCCCTTCTGCTTTGTATTTCAGAAGAGTTCCGCTACAGGTAAGCTCCATATCATCGGGATGACACATAATTGCAAGTACTCTCATTTCTATCAACCTCTCTGTATTGGTTTAATAAACATCATTTGTAAGCGTAATGGGATTCAACGGAAATGGATTATAATCTGTAAAATCAACCTCTCCGTAAATTGCCTTTACAAAGTTTTCCATTGTTTCTTTGTTGTAGCTATAACAGTTAGCATAGGTATTTGCCGCGGTGAAGTAGTTAAAGAATATATCGGGGCTTCCGAAAGATACACCTATGGATTTTTCTGTGCATTCTGTCATAATAAGTCGCATCATAAAGCACTTATCACCAAAGAAAAAGGGACCGCCTGCAGGAGCATGGAAACCTATATAGGTTGTATAGATAATGAGGTCGTATTCTTTAAGAGTTTCATTATCTTTTTCGTCAAAGCCAATCTGCAGATCGCACTTTGCACCGTGGCGGATAAATTCTTCTCTGAAGTATTTGAGGTTCTCCTCGCATCTTTCGGAATAACCTATATACACTACCTTTACATTTTTTATATCTTCTTTTTTTACAGGAAGTAAGCCGGTGGTGTTTCTTACAAGGGTCATACCCTTTTTGGCAACGTCATTTGCAACAGAAGCCATGTTGTCAAGAATTCTGTTCCTTTCTTCTTCGGTAGCATGAGGAATTTCTACGTTGTCGAATATACCGTATTTTTCTTTAAGTTTGAGCACTCTGGAACAAGCATCATCTATACGCGCCTCGTCAAGTTCGCCATTTAGGACGGCTCTTTCCACAATGTCTATGTAGTCTAATCTTACAGGCCCGAGAATCATATCTATGCCGGCCTTGAGAAGCTCCACACAAAGTCTTTCGTAGGGGTAGATGGCAGTTAAGCCCTTCATGTCGGTGTCATCGGTAAAGACTACACCTTCAAAGCCCATTTTTTCCTTTATAAGTCCGGTGATTACCTTGTGTGAAAGTGTGCAAGGGAGATAGTTGCCGTTTACCACGGTATTGTCTACCGCTTTAAAGGTGGAATGACCCACCATAATGCTGTCCACACCGGCATCTATGCATGCCTGAAATTCCTGCCCCTGGGTTTTCTGCCACTCTTCAAAGCTTGGGGAATAGCAGGATGTGCAAAAATGCGGATCACGGTATTCAAATGGGTCTGCACCGGGGAAATGCTTGGCGCAGGTTGCTACACCTGCCGACTGAACACCTTTTATAAAGGATGCAAGCATCACCTTGTTTTGCTCTATATCAGCAGAAAGGGTTCTGCTGTCTATAAACTTACCACCGTTATCCACAACGGGACTCCATAGCCAGCGAAAGCCTATGGAATGTATGTCCTCTCCTATTGCCTTGCCGTAGCGGTAGGCAAGGTCGGGGTCGTTGGCGGCGCCTAAAGAGGAAAAAGAGGGAAGCTCGCCGTGACCATCTATGTTGCCCTTGGCAAGACCGCCAGCGGCATCTACCGCGGCAATGGTTGGAACGGACATATACTTATTGATTATATTTAAATGGTTGGTGTACATATCGTCTTTTCTGCCTTTAAGTTCGGGATTGCCCAAGTGTTTTTCAAAGGCACGATATACCTCTTTGGGGTGATTCATGGGCCAGGTAGCACCATAGGGATTGTTGGAAAAATATTCTTCTACCTGTTCGATGGTATCAAATTCATCAAGAAGCATATGACGAAAAACCGCGGTCTGCCCTATTTTTTCTCTTAATGTCATTTCCTGTAGTTTTCTTTTCTTCATCAAAAAACCTTCTTTCTTTAGAGACTGTATACTATGGATGCCAATTTGATTCAGTAGCAGTTCATATCAAGTTAGAACTGAAAAATTACTTGTTAATTGGCAAAGTCAGAGAAGAATTTTGTAAATATACGGTATTGTGCGCTATTTTTGCTGTTGTTTGCTCGCTGTAAAGTCCTTTTTGATTGGTATGACGCACATAATGTTCATTATCGGCAGATGCAATATCAATTCTTAGGCGTTCGCCTTTTTTTATCACAAAGGCATGCTCGTCAAAGTCAAAATTTAATTCGGCAACGGTATTTGGTTTATAATCGCCAAGTTGATAACACAAAGAAGTAATATCATCACGCAGACCGTAGTCGCCCTGGTCTTTTTCTATGCTGACTCTTACATAAAAGCAAGTGTCTTCACAATCCGATTTTACTGTAAGTTTAGCAGACATTTTTCCCTTTACGGAAACATCCTCATCAAAGGGGTCGGTATAAACGGATATAATATCGTGGCGGGAATTCGGCTTGTCCTGAAAAACAGTTCCGCCAAAGGCTCTTGACAAACCACCTTTGAATCCCGGGGCATCAAAAGGATTGTAAACATACGAAACCTCGCTATCGCCCAATTTGATATTTGTGGTATCGGATGAGGCTAAAAATTCATCTGTTTTCCACCGGTTTTCAAATAAATTGTAGTAAGTAATTTTTCCTGTATCAAAAGGAGCTTTTTTGCTCTTTCCGCGAATATAGTCAAACCATTCTATTTCATAAAATTCGCCAAACTGTTCAACTCTTTTTCCCTTGGGAAACACTATGGAATTTTCCGGTGTACAGCTATCATTGTGAGCATATGGAGAAACAACAAGAGCAGACATGTTCCTGCTGTCTTCGCTCATATTTTTCCACATATCAAAAATACCACCTGTGTAAATGTCGTAAAACCCTGTTGTAAATAACACAGGGAATTTTACATTATTGGTAGCATTTCTGGCATCGTTTCCGCCAAATCTTGTGTTCCAGAATTCGTGGTCGGGGTTTGGGGCTTTGAGCATTTGGTCAAAATCTTCTACCGATTCACCAAAGACCGTTTTTGTAAAATCCTTCATAGGAAGCATATCAAAAGAACCTATTGTATAGTTCCTTTTAAGGTGTGATTTTGCTTTATACATTACCACATACCAAGAGCCATGCAGGGCTTTTTTCAAAAATCCGTTGCGGTAACAAATATTGTATCTTTCGCTATCCTGAACCCCGAAGCTTGCTCCTTTAATATCTTCGGCAAAAGGTGCGGTAACGTAGTGTACAGAACTGAGATAACTTGCTCCGCGGAGGAATATTTCCCCATTGTAAAAGCTCTGGTTTCTTACCCAATCCTGTAAGTTAAGCCCATCTTCCCTTTCATTGATGTAAGGAATACAGTCGCCTTCACTTTTTCCTCTTCCTCTGCAATGCTGAATAACAACAGCATAGCCTCTGTTTAACCATTCTTTATTTTCATTTAAGTATTCTATTGCAATGTTTTCTTCTTTTTCATTCTCGAATTTATCAACATACGGATTTCGTTCGATAACAACAGGAAACTTTCCCGTTGATTCCGGTAATAAAACCACTGTAAATAGTTTTGTTTCATTTGAATCTACATAATGATAATCAGCAACATAGGTTATCATATATCTTCTTCCTTTCACCATTTTTCGACACTCTTACTGTGCTTATATCCATAGTAAGACAAAAAATTATTTATACACAATTTCAAACTGCTCGTCTTCGTTTAAATCAACAACGGTGCAGTCGTTTGCGTATGTACATTCCGGAAGTATTATAATTGCATTGAGCTCATCTTTATTTGCAGGGAGCGGAGCCAGATGCCATATAGCCGAATTCATTTTAACCAATGTATTTTTGGGTACCACAAATGCTTTGGCATAATCTGTAACAGGTTTTCCTGCAGATACGGGGGCAACATGGAGAATCATATCATCATTTAAAGGAAGAATCATTTCCCATGTGGTAGTGTGATATTCCTGCTGAGTAATAATCATTTTTTCGGGCTTTTTAACTGTTATGGGAGAATAGCCCACTCTATGATTGGAATCTGCTGTCAAACGGTCGGGATAAAAGGTGTGGATTTCACCGGAAAGACCGTATCCTTCCGGCTTATCCATTGTATAAAACTGACCAAAGGGTGCAAAATCCTCGTGGGTAATTGGTTGTGCTGTGATTTTTTTCATATTAAAAACTCCTTCAAACAATATTACTTAAGTCTGTATAACTTAAAAGCAAAAAAGAATATATATTTTGTATGATTTTAAAATTTACAGTTCATTTCTGTGGTTTGCGGTTTTAAAGAGCTCTCTCCACACATCGGTGTGAGCTTCGCAGTCGAGATAGTGGGCAAAAAGGTTATTTCCTATTTCGCCATCTTCATCGGCTTCGTTATCCCTTACGGCATCGGTGTAGCGAAGGGTATTTTCAACACAGAATT
>JAEIGA010012899.1_pt1 | contig 12712 bp, 7 predicted proteins | sample 9270691 | NCBI WGS metagenome assembly JAEIGA01 (sample SAMN17057246, study PRJNA624740) | gut metagenome | biome: biome; isolation source: fecal sample | host: Bos grunniens | place: China: Xizang | collected 2019 | reverse complement strand
GCTTAAGGCTCTATTTTTGGAGCGTGGCATAGAGTCTGAGTATTTGCACTTTCCACGTTTCGATGCCCCTGTCTATGGCGACCTTATTGCTCGCTTCCTACGTGGCGACCTCGGCTCTGTTGAGCAGGTAAATCCCTATCTTGTTGCACTACTATATGCTGGCGATAGAGCCGACTGTGCGGCTACCATTCGTCGCTGGTTGGACTCTGGCAAGGTTGTTATTGTCGATAGATATGTCTACTCAAATATTGGCTACCAGTGTGCAAAGATTGCTGATGGTGCCGAGCGTCAGAGGCTCCGTGAGTGGATATTGCATACTGAGTTCGAGGAGTTTAAGATTCCTCGTCCCGACCTCTCTCTATTCTTAGATGTCCCATTTACATTTACCGAGCGCAAGCTCTCGGAGCAGCGTGAGGGCGATGATCGTAGCTATTTGCAGGGTGGCAAGGATATACACGAGGCGTCGCTCGACCTACAGCGCCGTGTTCGTGAGGTCTACCTCGAGTCGGCGGCTGTGAGTGGCGACCTTAAGGTTGTTAACTGCTCGGCAGATGATGGATCTATGGCAACGCCTGAGCAGATTTTTGAGCGTATCATGGAGCACCTAAGTCCTATTCTAAAGTAGGCGAAGTAGTGAATAAGGAGCGAGTCATAGATATTTGTCGCTGGGTACTTGGAGGAGTATTTAGCTTCTCGGGTATCGTTAAGTGCGTCGATCCTGTCGGCACGGCGGTATTTGTCGAGAAGTATTTGGCGACATTCTCGCTCGATGTTATGCTGCCCTTAGCTCTCCCCATAGCCATTGTGCTTTCGGTGGTGGAGTTCAGCCTTGGTCAGCTTCTTCTTAATAACAAGCCACACCGCATCACGGCTATTGCTACAATCGTGATAATGTCACTATTTACTATCGTGACACTTCTTAATGCAACCGTTTTGCCTATTGGTGACTGCGGCTGCTTTGGCGATGCTATTCGCCTAACGCCCGTGCAGACACTCCTTAAAAATATCGTGCTCATGCCATTGTCGGTGCTTATGATTGTGGGTGCTCGCCGAGGAGGCATAAATTATATTGCTCTATTTGTACCTGTTCTTATCTCGCTCGGCGTAAGTCTCTACTCGTTGCGCTATCAGCCAATTATCGACTTTATGCCCTACGACAAGTCGACTAACTTGCGTGAAGAGGTGTTGGAACAACGTGCTCAGCTCGAGAAATCAACTGCTAATATCTTAATATTCAAAGATAAGAGAAGTGGGGATAGCGTAGAGTTTGATGCATCAAATATTGAGTGCTGGTCTGATCCTAATCTTGAATATGTCGATTCTCACAGAGTAGCGATCAATGATAAATATCTCCCCTTTGCCGAGCTTGTGGTTGCTGATGCTGCGGGCCAGGACTTAACTCTTGAACTCCTCGAGCGTTCGGGACGTGTGGCGTGGGTAACTATCTATGACGATGCGGCTTTCGAGCGCCATCTTAATATCATCAAGACGTTTGTTGAGTCGCATAGCTACGATAGCTATATTGTTGTCACGTCGCTCGATGCTGAGCGTGTGTCAGAGGCTCTTGGTGTTGAGTGCTATCAGTCAGACGCTATGACCTTGCGTACTATGAACCGCTCTAAGGTCGGTGTTATTGTTCTCGATAATGGCGTTATAGCCAAAAAATCTGATATTCGAGATATGTAAGACCAACGAGCTTTCTGCCTTAAACCTATATCTTACCCTGTTATATACCTATACTCGGCTACTGCAATGTGGTAGTCGTAGTGGGCTGTCAGCATGTTGCGATAGGTCTGCAACCAGCTTATCTGTGCTTGCAGAACATCTAATATTGTAGTCTGCCCCTCGTTATAAGCGTAGGTGCTTATCTCGAGATTCTCCTCGGCGATAGCAAGACTTTGACGAGCTGCCATAACACGCTGGTACGTACGTTCGATATTTGTCCAGCTATCTTGCTCTGCAAGGCGCAGATTATCAGCTACATTGTCGATTTCAAGCTCGGTGCTAAGTTGTGCGCTCTTTGCGGCATTAACAGCCTGACGGCGCTCGCCAAAATGAAAAATTGGTGTTGAGAAGTTAAGTAGAGCGCCTCCACTAAGCTCTAACTTGCTTTGTGAGGTGTGGGGTAGCTCGGGTTGTAATGCCCCATAAATGCTGATGTCTATCTGTGGTAGGAATGGTGCACGTGCCAATTTTACGTCGGCATGCGCTTGCTCGGCACTAATCTCCGCCATGCGAAACTCGGGGTGCGACCATACGAGCGTGTCGGCATCTATACGCTCGGGTAAGGGCGCCGAATTAAGTATCGACTCACTGAGTGCGATACGTTGCGTCATCTCGCCATTGTACAACGTGTTGAAGTTGTGCAGTGCAATCTCGTAGGCCTCCACAGCCGATGATAGTTGATACTCCGCATCGCTTAGTCGTGACTCTATTTGCAGAAGGTCGCCCTTTGCTGAGTAGCCCTCCTTGTAACGATATGTGATAACCTTATATAGCGATTCGATGATTGCTACATACTCCTCAATCGATTTGCGATACTCCTCGGCGTGCGACAATCGCCAGTAGGCGCTCTCGGCACTAAGCGTGACCTCTCTAAGTGTCATTCTCTGCTGCAAGATGCTAATCTCATGCTCGAGCTTGGCACGATTGGCTGTTGCTGATATTTTGCCACCTCTATATATATCTTGCCTTATCTCGGCATTTGTCGACCAGCCCCATCTGCGTCCCTCTATGTGGCGTGCAAAATCCAACGTGGCTTGTCGTCCCATGCTGAGTGCGGGAAGATAATCCTTCTTTGCTCGTCGCCATTCTGCCTCTCTGCGCTCAATGTTTAGTTCGGCTTGTTGTAGCGGAATGTTATAGTCGATGACCATGCTTAGGTACTCAGCGAGCGAAAGTTGAGCTGTGGCAATGGTGTGAATGAGCGAAGCGAGTATTATAAGAGTAATTTTACGCATATCTACTATTTATAAAATATTGTATATATCACAGGTAGTACAACAACGACAAGTAGGGTAGCTACGATAAGTCCACCCATGATTGTTGCAGCCATAGAGCCAAACATAGGGTCAAACAGAAGCGGAATGAGGGCGAGCACTGTTGTTCCCGAGGCTGTGATGACGGGTGTTAGACGGTCGGTGGCAGCCTTAGTGGCTGATAGGGTGGTGCTGTACCCCGCCTTGCGAAGTTCTCTAATTCGCATAAGTAGTATCACGCCACTCTTTACGTGCATGCCCACCAGGCCGAGTAGACCAAGCAACGAGAAGAAGTCGAACATCTTGCCGCTTATAACAAGGCCTACCACCACGCCAATAAATATTAGTGGTATGGTAACCAAAATTATTAGCGTATCACGATAGTTTCCAAAGAGTATCACGAGTAGTATGACTATGAGTATTAGCGTGATAGGTAGCCGTGATGCCAAAGCCTCGTTCGACTCCTTGCGACTCTCCTGCTCGCCATATATCTCCATGCGATAGCCCTCGGGGAGCGATATTTTCTCCTCCATCTCTTTTTTAAGTTCCTCGAAAAGAGCAATCGTGTTAATACCATACTCGGGATCGCACTGCGCCTTCATTACACGTCGTGAGTCTATGCGCTTAATAACTGGAAGTCCAAACTCGAAGCCGAATCCCGCTGCGGCTTGCTCCATGCTATATGCTCGACCTCGGGCCGAAAATATTGGCATTGTGCTCAATGCATCTAGTGAGCCCTCTTCCATAAGGTCTGTTGTTAGGACAATGTTTAGCTCCTTGTCGCCCTCACGCATGTTACCAACAGTTATACCCTCCGTAGCCATCTTTACGCCCTCGGCCATAGCTAACCTATCAACACCCAGACGTTGGCCCTTGAGTTGCGAGTAACGAGGGGTGTATATCGGCACTCGATTACCCCAACTATTGCGTATGTTTGTTGTGTGTGGGTGTGCGTGCATGAGTGCCATAGCCTTAGCCGTAAGTGTGCTTAGTGTATCTATGTTTTCGCCCACAAAGCCAAACTCTATTGTAGCATCTGGCACTGGCGATAGCTTAAATTGTGACGAGCGTAGCCATACGTCGGGTAGACTATCTCTAACCCATTCGTTAAATCTCCTTTCTGTCTCCTTGACCTCTTTATCGGAGTGCAATTCGATGAGTATATTGCCATAGTTGGGCTTCGAGGCGTAGCTGCTGCTTGCCAAATAGTAGCGAGGTGGTGTGCCTCCTGCCGTTGTTGATACCTGCTTTACTTCGGGCTGCTTAATTAGCCACTCGGTCATCTGCTTTAGGCGTTGCTCTGTAGCTTCAATGTCGTAGCCTTCAGCCAAGATTACGTCGGCACGAAGCATCGGCTTTGCAAGTTTTGGAAAGAAGTTTTGCGGCATCTTGCCCATGGTTATTAGCGATAAAACAAAGAGTAGTATTGTTACCGTAAGCACTATCCATCTATGGCGCACAAACATATCCATTATAGGTCGAAACCACATCGAACGCTCAAAGTCATCTGCTACATGGCTCTTTGGGCGTAGTATGCGTGTCGACATCTCGGGTACTTGTGTGAGTGCGAGTAACCAGCTTATTAGTAGCGAAATAGCTATTACGCTAAATAGTGGTTTTATAATCTCGGCGACTGATGATGGCGATAGCTGTAGTGGCAAGAATGAGATTATTGCAATGAGCGTGGCGCATAGTAGTCCCATGCTTGGTAGTGTAGCTCCCGTTATGGCGGCTATGTTTACTGGTTGTCCACCTCTTGATAGTTGTGAGGTGTTGTCTACTACCACAATAGCATTATCTACGAGCATGCCCATAGCTATAATAAAACCAGCTAACGATGTGCGATTTAGGCTCTCGCCAAGTGCAAGCATGATGAGCAGTGTTGCGCTTATGCTGAGTAGTAGCGAGCTTCCTACAATAATGCCTGAGCGCCACCCCATGCTAATAATTATAAGAAGTATGACGATTACTAACGACTCTGTTAGGTTAATTAGAAAGTCGTTTGTGGCCTTAAGAGCAATAACATTCTCGGGGTATATCGTGTTTATCTCCATGCCTGCGGGTAGTTTATGCTCTAATTCACGCAGTCGTTTCTCTACTAAGTCGCCTATTGCAACAACGTCCTCTTTGGGGTTTGTGGCTACGGCAATGCCTATGGCCTCCTGCCCGTTGATGCGTGCTATGTAGCGAGCAGGTTTGTGGTATCGGTACTCAATAGTTGTTACATCATCTAAACGATACTGTTTGCCATCATCTGCTGTAAGTAGTTGACTCTTAATGTCGTCAATGTTGAGGTATGGCGTTCCTTCCGATAGCTCTATGGTTAGCTCGTTGGAGGTGTACTCGCCAAGAGCTATTGTTGCGCTTGTGTTTGTTATGGCACGTTTAATCTCGTTTGGTCGTATGTCGAATGCTGCGAGTGTGGCGGGCGAGATTTTTATTACAATCTCTGACTCTTGCTCACCACTAAGCATAACTTTGTCTACGCCCTCGATGCGGTATAGCTCGTTTTGTATCTCCAGAGCATTGTTGCGTAGTTCACTCCATGTAAATCCGCTCTCGGCGCTAATGGCGTAATATAGGCCGTAGACATCGCCAAAGTCATCACTGATGTTTATCGTGGCTACGTCTTTGGGTAGCGAGGGTTTTATGTTGTTGACCTTTGCATGTAGCTCGTCCCATATCTGCGGTACTTTATCGGCCTTTGTCTTTGGTTCGAGCTTTACCATTATTCGCGCGTAGCCGAAGTGCGACTCTGAAGATATTTCGTCAATAGACTCTAAGGTGCGCAGCTCTCGCTCCATAGGTTCAACCACGAGCTTTTCGACAACCTCGGGTGTTGCTCCCGGGTAGATACATGTTACAATAGCGCTCTTAATCGTAAATGTCGAGTCCTCACGCTTGCCTAATGCGGAAAATGAGTATATGCCACCAATTATGATTATGGCAATAACTAAACGTACGACAGCACGATTATTTAGAGCATATTTAGTTATGTTGAACATTGTGCTATTCTATTATTCGAACAAGTTGATTTTCATGAAGTTTGTATATGCCAGCAGTGACTATCCTATCGCCTACGGACACGCCACTCAGAACCTCTACGGAGTCGCTGCCATCTAATTTGTTGATCTCTACCTTGCGTAGCTCTACACGGCTTTCATCGTCTATAACCCATACATACTCTCCACCAGTCATGGGTGCATATATTGCCGTTAGTGGCAGAACTATTTTGCTCTGCTTTTCGGGTATTATGACTATTGCTATGCAGGTCATGCCTGGCGATATTTTATATTTGCTACTATCGATGTTTACGAGGCGAAGTGATACGGGAAAGCCCAGGGCGTCCGACGATGTGCGGGCGAAGCTCTTGATTTTAGCTTCGAATTTCACATCTGGCCATGCGTCAAATTCGACCTCAAAAATGGTTGATGGTTGGTCGAGATAGGCAATCAAGCTCTCGGGAGCGGTGAAGCCTACGGTGGTGCTTATAGGATTTACTAAGCGCACGATTGTCTGCCCAGAATTTACACGTTCATAGGTGTCGACATAGCTACGCTCAATGATGCCGTCGAAGGGGGCTACAATACGAGTGTCAGCAAGCAGGTCAAGGCTATTTTCGTATGCCGATTTAGCCTGCTCAGCGCTACTTTGCAACGACTCAAACTCCTGCTTTGAAATGGCGTTATGCTCGATAAGTCGCCGTCCTCGCTCAAGGCGTTGTAGTGACTCAGTATAAGTGGCTTTAGCGGCATTTACCTGAAGTTCTACATCACGTTTGTCGAGCTCGGCAAGTAGCTCGCCACGCTTGACATGTTGTCCCTTTGCAATGGGTATATTTATAACTCGCCCTGAAATCTTAAATGCTAAGTTTACAGCATCATCAGCAGTAGTTAGCGCTGCAAAATCACGTTGTTCAAAACCTGCAAGTTTTGCCGTTGTGCATTTCACACTTTGAGGAGTCTCTGTTTGGGGTTTTTCGCTATGACTACAGCTGCATAAAATGAGTGCAGCCAATATTAATCTTCGCATTGTGTTACATGTTTTATAGGTTTATTGTGTGTTTTTAGGTTATTAGGACAATAATCATTCCTTTTAGGTTTTTTATATAATAAAAAATTTTTATCTTTGCACGTATATTATATATGTGATTATGAGAAGAAAAATCATATCTTTAACCATGCTCTCTCTTGTGACACTGTCGTCGACAGTTGTTGCTATGCCTAATGTTCAAAATAATGAGCCCAAGGCCAATATTGAGGAGCTTATTGTGCGTCGTCGCTGGGCAGATGCTAAATATTCGCTTATTGAGTATCGCAAAGGTCTTGATGATGTTAAGCAACGCTATGAACTCGAGTGGGTTGACTACCAGCTTGTGTGTTGTTGTGTGGAGCTTGGCTCGTCGGAGGCTGTGAAGTATATGCTTGATTTTATGGAGCGTTATCCGCAGAGTCAGCATGCTAATCGTATGCGCTTTATGCTTGGCTGTTACTATTCTGAGGAGGATAACTTGGAGGCAGCCGAGGAGCACCTGTCGAAGGTTGACTACTTAGGCCTTACAGCCAGGGAGAAGGAGCGTTACGATATTCGTATGGGTTATATTCGTTTTGTTAAGGGCGACTATCTCACTGCATCAAGTCGTTTTTCGCAAATTCCCGAGAAGAGCGAGTATTATGCCCACGCACTCTACTATAATTCATACATCGACTACCGTTCTGGTCGCTATGATGCTGCACGTGCGGGCTTCATGCAGCTTAAAAACCACGACTCGTATCGAGGTGTGATACCATTCTACCTTGTGCAGATTGCTTATCGTGAGGCAAACTATGACTACGTGATTTCCGAGGGCGAGTCACTACTAAAGCTGTCGACAAAGGCCGTGCGTGACGACCTTGTGAGAATCATTGCTGAGTCACACTTTGTTAAGGGCGATTATGCTATGGCACTCAAATATATTAACGAGTATCCATCAGATAAATATACCCGTCAGGAGAACTATATAAAGGGTTATGCGTTGTATCGCCTTGCTCGCTACAACGATGCAATATCGCCCCTCAGAACTGTTTGTGGTGCTATGGATGGGCTTACGCAGAATGCTTCGTATCATCTTGCTGAGTGTTTCCTAAACATTGGCGATAAGCCAAGTGCTATGTCGGCATTCTCAATGGCTTCAACCGAGGGCTTTGATGATTCGTTGGCAGAAAATGCGTTGCTCAACTATGGACGCCTAAAGTTTGAGCTCGACGGTGACCTGTTTAACGAGTCGATAAATGTTTTGAAGAGATATTTGGATAAGTATCCCGATTCGTTGCATCGTTCAGAGGTGCAGACACTGCTTATTGCAGCATATTATAACTCTAAAGACTATGTTGCAGCTTATGAGGCTATCAAGGCATTTCCAAATCCCGATAAGGAGCTAAGGGTTGCTTTGCAGAAGGTGGCAGTCTTTCGAGCTATCGATGACGTTAAGGTTGGTAGCTACGACGATGCTAACAAATTTCTTAAGGAGGCAGAGACTATCGGCATAAGTCCTAAGTATAAGGCGTTGGCAATCTATTGGCAGGGCGAGATAGCAATGCTAAATGGCAAGTATGATGAGGCCAAGCAGAAGTATGAGTCCTATATTAGATTAGCCCCTAAGAGTGATGCTGAGTATCTTATGGCACACTACGGTATGGGTTATGCCTACTTCCAGCTCAAAGATATGGAGTCGTCAGCCGTCTCTTTCGATACCTTTGTTCGAGAGTATAAGTTTCAGGATCGCTATATGTATGATGCCCACAATCGTTTGGGCGATACCCGTTTTTCGCAGCGTCAGTTTAATGCTGCTCGCAAGGCATATAAGGTGGCACTCGGTTCACCCACTGCCGAGCGTAACTATGCTCGCTATCAGTTGGCGCTTATCGATGGCGTTGAGGCAAACAACGATGCTAAGATAGATAAGCTAAAGAGCATTATTAACGACGCCGAGGGTAGCTATATTGACGATGCTTGGTACGAGCTTGGACGCACCTATATCGCCATGGAGCGATTTGCAGATGGAGCCACAACTCTTGAGGAGTTCGTTGCTCAAGACCACACTTCGCCATTCTATATCAATGCTCTTACCGATATAGGCTTGGCATATTACAACCTCGGTCGCAAAGATGATGCCCGCAGATATTATGAGCAAGTTGTTGACTATGACCCACAGTCGCCTGCGGCATTGGAGGCTATGCGAGGTATTCGAGAGATATATGTTGCAAATGGCGATATCGACGGATATTTCGCCTACGCAGAGCGCAGTGGTGTGCAGAGCGATATGGGCATTGCAGCACGTGACTCACTTACGTTTGCAGCTGCTCGTGCAGTATACCTTGAAGGCGATGTTCCTCGTGCTTTGACAAAGTTGCGAGCATATCTCGATGACTTTGACAATGGTTATAACCGTAGCGAGGCTTTGTTCTATCTTAGCGACTGCTATATTCGTAACGATAATCGTGATTACGCTTTGCAGACCATGGAGGAGCTCGTTGCGCATGGTAATAGCCAATATAGCGAGCGAATATATGCGACTATGGCTCCAATGTGCTTCGATATGGAGCTCTTCGAGAAGTCGGCTTCGGCATATCGTAAGCTCTATGATATGGCCCACGATGCTACTAAGCGAGGTGTTGCCTCTGAGGGCTATGTTGAGGCTACGTTGAAATATGCTTACAACGATGAGCTTATTGCTATGGCCGAGGATGTTGATAAGATGGAGTATGCAACCGAGAGAGCAAAGCGCATGGCAATATTGGCGAAGGCACGTGTGCTCTATGATAGGGGTAGTGATGAGGCATATACTATCTTTGCTCATCTTGCCGATAAGCGAACAACAGCCGAGGGCACTGAGGCCTATTATCGTCTTGTTGAGCAGCAATACACCCTCGGTAAATTAGATGTTGCCGAGAAGATGATTTACGAACTTGGCGATTGTGGCTCGGTATATTGGCAGGCTAAGTCATTCTTGTTGCTTGGTGATATTATGATTGAGCGTGGCAACTCATTCCAGGCCCGAGCAACATATCAGAGTATTGTTGATGGCTATCCATTGCCTGACGATGGCATTATATGGGAGGCTCGTGAGCGTATTAACTCAATTAAATAACATTGAACTTCTATGAAACGTATATATTTCGCTCTGTCGGTTGTTGTGTTAGCGCTATTGTGTGGCGTAGATCATGTTGTGGCACAAGAGGATAATGTTGAGATTGTTACAACATATATCCCTGAGATAGCACCTGCCACCAAGCTTTTAGCACCCACGAAGATTGCTGATGATCCAACAATCAATCCCGATATTAACTATAATACTAAGTCGTCGTTGTGGCAAATCGACCTTGATGCCCATAGCTTTAACCCTGCACGTGCCTCATATTGGGATCACACAGGCTATAAGCAGTTCTTTGCTAAGGCCGACATCGGCTATCCGTTGAGCTCCGATGCTCGACTAAGATATACTATGCAGACGCCTAAGCTCGGATATTTGGGTGTTGGCGTTGACCATGTGGGCGATTTTGCGTCACGCCAATCAGCTGATGATGTGGTGCGTAGCATTGCCGATAGCTACAAGATGCATAATAGTGTGTTGCTCAATGGCGGCATCTTTGCTGGTAGCCGCATGTTCGAGGCTTCACTAACCTATGATAACGACATCTTTAACGGTTACGCTATGGCTAATCCCGAGCGTCGATTGTTCCATGATGCGGCACTCGCCTTGCGCTTTGGCGATGACTTTGTTGATCTCGAGCACCTGAATTTTGCCGTTGAGGTTGATGGTGGCTTGTGGGCTCATCGCTTCCCTGAGTTTGAGGCTGCTCAGAGTGAATATCGAGCAGGAGCATTGGCTAAGTTAGCACGTAATTTCAGTGGTAATACCATTGCCCTTGAGCTTGATTTCGATATGTGGCAGGGTAGCAAGCAGCTAAACTATGGCGATATGCGCTTTGGCGGCGAGGTGGGCTACGCTCGCAACTTCGGATTCTTCTCTGTTGAGGCGGGCTTGGGTTATCTCTATGATAGGGTAGCTATGCGAGATAAGGCCTCTCATTTTGTGCTACCACGAGCAAAGGTTATGTTTGACTTAGAGAAGGCATCGTTCGTGCCTTACATCGATTTTAGTAGTTCGGTTAGTCAAAATGGCATCTCGTCGTTGTATGGCTTAAACCCTTATATCGATTATGGTGTGATGTCTGATGAGCTTAGCAAGATGGCAAATACACTTAGCTACAATCTCGCTCTTGGCTTCACGGGCACACTCTTCTCGTCACGCCTATCATACCATGTTTATACAGGCGTTAACTTTATGTGCGATCAGTTGTACTGGTATGTAACCACCCCTGGAAAGTTTGGTGTTGTGACAGATAATAACAACCGTCTATTTGTAGGTGCTGGTGCAAAGTATCAGCCTATAGCAGGTCTTGAACTTGGCCTCGATTTCAACTACCATTTTGATAGTAACGATTCTCAGTATAAGCTATCAGAGCCAGTTATGCGTGGGGCACTTAATGTTAAATATACGCTTCGTGACTGGGAGTTCTATGTTGATGGCAGGCTTATTGGAAAACGAGAGTGGTCGATGTTGCCAGCAGCCTCGGGCAAAGAGGTGTTTACTATGCCAACAGCCTTTGATCTTGGAGCAGGTGTTAGCTATCGAATAAACCGCACTTTTGAGCTCTTTGCTATTGGCTATAACCTTATTAACCAGCCTATTTATGATTATGCCTACTATTATCAGCCAGGCATAGGTTTCAAGGTTGGTGTGAAGGTTGATTTCTAAGTGTCGAATAATGTGAGTGAGTATGACTAAGAGTAGCGGATTTGGACATTATAGCTGGTTTAGGCGATGTGTTGTGCGCCGAGTTGAGACCATCTCTGAGCAGAATGCTCTGTTATGGGGTGTCGCATGGCTTATAATAGCAGCTATCGTAGGGTGGTATTTTCGTCTGATGCCATCTTCTGCTGTTAGCTTTGTTCCAACAAGCTATGTCTCGTTGTTTTGGAGTCTTGTGCTTAATATGGTAGTGGGAATTGTATGGTCACTGCTCTTTATCCCTTTGGCCCTTGTGCGTAATCCTAAGGTTAGGAGCAATGAGTTATTAGCACGCATGCTCTTTGCTCACTGGCCAGTAGTTTTGCTGATGCTTCCTGCCATTCTCTATGACCGCATATCTTATGCAACATTTGTTGGCAATCCATTGGTTGGGTTTGACCTTTATCCAATGTTTAGTACTCTGTTCAGCATTGTTGTATTGCTGGTTATTGTATGGTGGTTGATGTGGAGTTATCAGGCATATTCGGTGTCAACAGAGCGAAATAGTATTGCCGATAAACTGCTATTTGCACTTGTAGCCGCTCTTTCAACTCTGTTGTCGTATGTTGTTATGAGCTATGTGTTGGAGAGAGCTATATCCTAATATCGTTGTGAGAGTGAGATGGTTAGGTATATATACGAAAAAAGGGTAAGCTACTTATATCGCACCGCTACAACCACATACCCTTGCTTGATTCCTCACCTGGGGGGTTCTGTAGGAGCTGGTCGTATAAGACTTACCCGGGCACAAAAGTACAAAAAAAATGTATCTTTGCAAAAAAAAATAGAATAATGCGAAAATTTTTTATCATACTACTGCTTTTGATTCTCGTTGGCGGCGGTGCTGCGGCATACGCCCTATACCAGATGTTCTATGGTGCTGCGGTGCCCGAGGAGTTCT
>JAEIGA010012898.1_pt1 | contig 12713 bp, 12 predicted proteins | sample 9270691 | NCBI WGS metagenome assembly JAEIGA01 (sample SAMN17057246, study PRJNA624740) | gut metagenome | biome: biome; isolation source: fecal sample | host: Bos grunniens | place: China: Xizang | collected 2019 | reverse complement strand
GGGCTGACTAAATTATTTTTTAGTCAACCCCGTTTATTTACCACTATATTAGATAGGTATGGAATAGCTATTGCTACTTGGTATTAACCTCTGGACGCATCACAACCTGTATGCGATTATTATCCTCAAGCATTCTCTTAGCACACTTTTGGATATCTTCTAAAGTTATGCTTTCAAGGATGCCGAGATACTCCTCTTTATAGTTGTAGCCAAATTCATACCAATAGTATATCATTGATGATAAACCATTGTTGTTCTCGATGACATTGTGATAATTCTTCTTGAGGTACTCCTTGGACTTTGCAATATCATCAGCCAAAGGTCCCTCCTCAGCAATCTTGCGTATCTCTTTGTCGCATATGTTAATAAGTTCATCGGCAAGCTCCTCGTTTGTGTCGAATGAGATATTCATGTAATATTGCTCTACAGGATATCTCCTAATGTTACCATCGACAGATATACTATATGTGCCACCCTTTTCTTCGCGGATTGAGATCATATAACGAGCGTCAAGAGCCCTGCGAAGAAGGTCCATAATTACAAGATTCTTAGCATTATACTCCATGTCACCAGAGTATTGTAAGCCTACTGAAACCTTTGGCTGCTGCATTGCGGTGCGGAACTCAATCATATTCTCACCATTTATTAAACGAACACCATCGTCAACTACTGCATACTGCTCATCTATTGATGTTGGAAGAGAACCGATGTATTTTTCAACAAGAGGCTTCAGCTTTTTGGTGTTTATGTTTCCAATAATCACAAAACGGAAACTGTCGGCATCGTTATAGAGCTTTGAATGTATGTTCTGCAATGTAGCGATATCCAATACCTCATAATGCTCTGCAGAGGTGTACTGACAGCGTGTGTGGTTGTTGAATATTGTATTATGGAATATGTTGCTATGGATATAATCAGGGTTAGATTTTAAGTTGGTATAATAAGGAATTTTGTTATTCTTAATTCGGCTAAGATCGTTATCATCGAAGCGTGGAGATGTGAAGTTGAGATATATCAATTGGAGTATTGTCTCTATATCCTTTGGTGAACCACCAGCTTCGATAGAGTGGCTATATGAGCCAACATCAATTGTAACCCACGCGTTTTTGCCTGTTAGTTGTCTGGTAAGCTCAACGCTATTGAATTTGCCGATACCAGAGTATGACATAACTTCACTAAGTAGAGTGCCTTGATAATACTCCTGGTCACTAAGCATAGAACAACCACCCTTAGCATTTGCAAATATATTTACAGAATCTTCACTAAATGTTGATGGACGAACAACAACCTTAATGCCATTCTTTAGAGTCCATTCGGTGTATTCAAGCGACTCGTTTGTGGTTGTGGACTTAACCTTTGAACCCTTAAGTTTTGTCTTTTTGTCGATAAGTGGTTCAATAGAGCTATTATCAATATATGGCTCAATATCAGATGACTCAATCTCTGTAATTATAGCTTCGATATCCTCCTCGGTAGGGACCTTTACACCCTCTTTTTCGGGAGTCTGAACAATAATTACAAGATTTTCATTTGGCCTTAACTCCTGTGTATAAACCTGATTAACATCATCAATGGTGATGCTCGAAACAAGCTTCTGATCGAGCATCCACTCACTCTCAGCATCCATTATAGGTGTTCCTTCTGCAAAGTGGTTTATATATCGCTGGGCATAATCATCGTTGTAGATGTCGTTGCGACTCTTGTAGTAACTCTCAGCTCCGTTATAATACTCCTTCTTCATGCGTTCATACTCGCTCTTGGTGAAACCGTATCTACGCATACGCTCCATCTCGGTGTAGATAGTACGGAAAGCATCATCTACACGACCCTCATGAGCCACAGCGATGAATGTTGTTGCCTCCATTGTAGGACATATACCGACACTGCCGTCATCCATACCACCACCAAGAAGTGGCCCATCCGCCTGTTGTGCAAGCTCTTCAAATCGGTAGTTCATCATAGATGAGGCACATTGAGAGATATATTGGTTAGTGTAGCTTGTGAATGTATTCTTCTGCTCCTTAGGAAGTGCGTCACGGCGGGCATACATATATACAACAGACTCCGTAAGCTCAGGGTCTGTAAATATTGAGATGATTGGCTCCTCGGTTGTAGGAACTTTGATTATCTCCTTTTGAGGCGCATCTGATGGCGATGCTGGAATATCTGCCATAAGTGTTTTAATCTTTGCCTCAATCTGATCTACATTGATATCGCCAACAACAACGATTGTTTGATACTCAGGTCTGTACCATGTGCGATAGAACTCCTCTAAGGCAGAGTGGTCAAATGTCGCTAATCCATCCATGTGACCTATAATGTTGCGTTGCTCATATATTGTGCCTTTGAGTAGATTTTGAATCATAGCGTCTTGGGCGCGTTGATGACCATTATTGCCTGTGCGAAGCTCCTCGATGATGACTCCTCGCTCGGCATCTATACCCTCTGGGCGTAGTGCAATATAGTGCGACCAATCGTGCAGGATAAGTAGGGCAAGATCGATATTCTCGTCACTTACAGGGCAGTCCTCGATATAGTACTGTGTGCAATCATGCCCCGTGAAGGCATTGATACTATATTCAGCAACACCTATACTCTTCAACTTATCGCTTATCTCGTTACCCGAGAAGTGCTTTGTGTCCTCAAATGCCAAGTGTTCGAGGAAATGAGCAAGACCTTGTTGGTGCTCAGCCTCCTGAACGGCTCCTACATCGTGATAGATATAGAAACTTGCCTGCTGCTTAAGTTTAGCGTTGTGACGAATGTAGTAGGTTAAACCATTGTCAAGCACGCCAATTCTTACCTCTGGGTCGATAGGTAGCTGTTCTGTGGAACTCTGTGCAAAGATGTTTACTATACTTGCAAAGAGTAAAACAATAGATAATAAAGACTTTCTCATGAGTATATTGGTAGTTTATATTAGCTCGAATTGGTTATTTCACCATATAACTATAACAAAGATAGGTAAATTATTCAAATAATAGGAGCGTTGGCGAATATTATTTCGTATCTTTGTGCAAAGAAATTTATTATTATGGCTGAGATTACATCATATGACTTTATAATTCAACCTCAGGATGTTGATTTTACACTCCGCGCATCGGCGGCGTCAATTATTAACTATATGCTCAATGTTGCGGGTACGGATGCTCATCGAAAGGGCTTTGGTGTTGATGCTTTGCAGGGACACTCCGTAACATGGGTGTTGTCGCGCCTGGCGGTGGAGATTGCTGCACAACCTAAGCAGTACGAGGCTATCGAGGTTGATACTTGGGTTAATGAGTTTAATCGCCTATCCTCTACTCGTAACTTTCGTATGCGTCAGGATGACAATATCTTAGCTATGGGCGTGTCGCAGTGGTGTATGCTCGATATGGAGAGCCGTCAGGCGGTGGATATGACAAAACTAAAGGATGTCTATGAGAGGGCTATGGTTGATGAGCCTTCGCCTATAGCCATGCCTGCTCGTCTTCGTGGCGTTGAGGCAGAGTCGCATAGCTCACGACCTGTGGTATATAGCGATATAGACTTTAATCGCCATGTCAACACATTGCGCTACATCGACCTTATGTTTGATGCGCTGCCTATCGAGCGTATTGAGAATAACAACGGTATGCGTATAGATATAAATTTCCTTGCGGAGGCACTCTATGGTGAGGTGTTGACAATAGGTGTAGCTGCGGAGGGTGATACTTGGCAGTTTGAGATCTCGTCAAACTCTGGTAAGACACTCTGTCGTGCGAAGATAGAGTTCAAATAGTCAACAATATGACTCACAAGAGGTTAAAGATAGCAATAGTAGGACCTGCACATCCCTATCGTGGAGGCTTGGCGTCAATCATGGAGACTATGGCTCGTGAGTTCCAGTCGCGTGGCTATGAGGTTGATATTTTGACTTTTACGCTCCAGTATCCCTCGTTGCTATTTCCTGGTAAAAGTCAGACTGTAGATACCCCAGCGCCCGAAGATTTGAATATTCGCCGCAGGGTATCGACCATAAATCCATTGTCGTGGTGGAGCGTAGGTCGTGAGATTTGTAAGGCTCAGCCCGATATTGTGCTGATGAAGTATTGGACACCCTTTATGGCTCCATGCTTTGGCTCGATAGCGCGTTTTGCACGCAGAAACAATCATACGAAGGTTATTTGCCAAATAGATAATGTCGAGCCACACGAACACCATATCACAGACAGACCATTCAATCGCTACTACCTTAATTCGGTAGATGGCTTTATATATATGTCGGAGCAGGTGCATGGAGAACTCCAAGAGTACACCTCTGTACCAGCACTCTTCTCTCCGCACCCTATGTTCGAGAATTTCGGTGCGCGCGTGGAGCGTATAAAGGCGTGCGAGGAACTGGGCTTAGACTCAGGTGCGCGCTATGCAATGTTTTTTGGACTTATACGCGACTACAAGGGTCTTGATACCCTTCTTGAGGCGTGGGCGAGGTTTCGTAGAGAGGGGTATAAACTACTTATTGCTGGTGAGTTCTATGCTTCGCGTGATAAGTATCTTGCTATTATTGAGCGTCTTGGACTTGGTGATGATATTGTTTTGCACGACTACTTTATCCCAGATGAGAGGGTTAAATACTACTTCTCGGCGGCGGATTGTGTGGTACTACCATATAAGAGTGCGACACAGAGTGGTGTGACGCAGATATGCTATAACTTCTCGACCCCTGTGATTGTTACAAATGTTGGTGGCCTCGCCGAGATTGTACCTGACGATCATGTAGGTTATGTATGCGAGCCATCAGTTGAGGGCGTTACAACCGCGTTGGAGAGAATGTTTGATGGCGACACCCTTGAACGCTTTGCACGAAATATGTTGGATGAGCGTAAGCGTTTTTCGTGGGGCGCTATGTGTGATAAGATTGAGGAGCTATACGCTCAGATAACATCTATATAACACCATTTCTATATAGCCAGCACTTGTTGCATGCTCCATTCTCGCAGTAGGCGCGGGATAGGTGTAGAAGTGCTTGTGAGTCTATTGCCGATAAGGAGATAGGTGCACTGCCTCTCTGCCACATTGTGATATATCTGTTCTGCTCAGAGGGTATGCTCTTGGCTAATTGCATGGCTTGTATAATTAGCCCTTTGTCCTCCATGTATAGACCATTGGCAATGAGTGTGGGTACTATAACATTTATACCCAAGAGGTCGCTTGTGAACGACCCTATGCGGGCTGAAGCATCGTGCTTGGTCGTTCCTAAGTAGAAGTTGTCGAGCCAATATTCCGATGCACAACCAGAGAATAGACCGTGTACATCCTTGCGTGTGTGGCACTTCATGACCTCACTGAAGGATATGCTCTGCCTATACATCGATGCTGCAAACTGCACAAGACGCAGTGTGGGATGGGTGTTAGGGTATATATTTTGAAGTCGCCACACCTCGACATTCATAGGTGTGATGCTGTATTTGGCGGCTAAGTGGCTGAACTCAAGTTTAAGCATCTTGATATACCCATCCTCAGGATATAGGTCAAGCAGCCCTGCACCACCCAGGAGCAGCGCTTCGAGTGTTCGTAGCTCGCCGCGCTCCTTGGCTAACATGTTGTAACTTGCGATTTTAGATAGTTGCTCCATAGCGGCACCATTGTGTGTGCTGCCCAGATATTTAAGGAGGGTGGTGTAGAGTGTTTGGTTCCACTCCTCACCTACAGCCTTGAAGGTCTCTGTTATCACCCTTTGCTTGCTGTTCATACGCTCCTTGAATAGACGCTCAAAGAGTTTGGCGCGTCTTTGTGGCTCAAGTTCAGCGATGTATGCGCTACACTCTGCTATGTTGCCGCGTGGAGTCATCCCTGTTTAGAATAGATTAAGTTCCAACAATGCCTCCTCAGTCATCATAGACTTATCCCACTGAGGCTCGAAGGTAAGTGTAATGTTAACGCTTTTAACACCATCAATCTTGCTTACCTCGCGGTGTATATCAGCAAGAAGCTGGTCAGCCATAGGACAGTTTGGAGCAGTGAGAGTCATGATAATCTCTGCTGTGCCCGATGGGTCGAAGTTAATCTCATATATAAGACCGAGATCGTAGATGTTTACAGGTATCTCTGGATCGTATATATTCTTAAGTGTAAGAACGATGTTCTTCTCTATTGATAGTATCTCCTCTGGTGTCATCTTAGTTATTCGTTTTTCTGTGAAAATACAAGTGCGTCGAGCTTCATCTGTGCAATCATTGCGCGCAGACCATTGCTTCGTGTAGGCGATAGGTTCTCGCCAAGACCTATAGCATCGATGAAGTATAGGTCTATGTTTGCAGCATCCTCGGGTGTGCGGCCATTCATCACGCGGATGAGCAGCGCGATGATACCCTTGGTGATGATAGCATCGCTATCGGCAGTATATGTCATCTTACCATTCTCAAGCTCTGATGATACCCACACTCTCGACTGGCAACCCTCGATAAGGCACTTATCTGTACGCTTTGCAGGGTCAATAGCTGGTAGGCTCTCGCTAAGGCTGATGATATAGTCGTACTTATCCAACCAATCGTCAAACATCGAGAACTCCTCGATTATCTCCTCCTGAATTTTATCCTGTGTCATCTCTATCTATTATTTAATCTATCTTCTCTCTAAACTCCCATAGTGCAGGCTCTGTCGCTGCCCACGGACGCTCTATGCCGAGCAAGTATGCCAATGTTGGGGCTAATGCCTCGATGCTCACCTCGCGCTCAACGCTCTCTGTTGTACCGTGACGGAGGATTATAAGCGGTACATTTCTATCGTAGTTATATCCTGCATCTGATGATGAGCGTACGCCCTCCTGTTCAACTATCCACCCAGGGATGAGGTCTATAATTACATCTCCTGAACGCGTAGGATAGAAGCTCTGCTGCATAAGGCGGCTACGACCCTCGCCAAAGAAGGTGTTGCGTAGTGCTGTGGCAGATATTGCAGAAGATATGCCACGCATCTGCAATAGGAAGGTGGCAACCTCCTCGCGTATTGTTGCAAGGTCAAGACGCTTGTTGTTTATCAGCGTGTGGTCAAGATATAGAGCCTTGTTGGCAAAGCCGAGGATATACCTATCTGAGCCATACTTCGCTCCAAGAAAGGCATTCACAAGTACCTCCATCTGTCCAATGTTAAGACGCTCGCGCGGTGCATCACCCTTGATATTATAGGATGGCGATGTGCCGTGGTAGGAACTTAGCGTAACCACAACATGCTCCTTATGCTTGAACTGAGCATATAGCTTAACGAGGAAATCCTCGATGTCCTTATCCAAGCGATAGAGCATATCCTCATACTCCATAGACTCGGTGCCGTAGGTCTCGGCGATGTAGCGTGCTGTGTCGAGCGATATGTTGAGGATGTCGGGATGTTCATCCTTACCAAGAGCCTCCTTTGTGATATACTGAAACGCGAACTTTAGTGTCATGGTGTTACCCGCAGGGGTGTAGCACATCTTACCAAAGTCGCTATTTGCAAGTGTAAGGTCTATATCCTTTATGAGCGTTGTGGTCTTGGATGTAATGCCCTCCATTACTGCTACCTCGGAGTTGGTGTAGTGCTGTGCGGTGTATAAAGGACGCCAGCGCTTCATGTGATACATGTCGTTCTGACCATCGCGGTTATACTCTCCAATCCATTTTGGAAGTGTCGAGGTGTATGCCGAGGATGTTGTCCAATGTGTCTGCTTCTTCTCAGCCCAGTAGCCTACGCCATGTTTACCCGTGAGCAATATTGCCGAGATGGGGTCAATAGCTACCGTGCAGCTCTTGCTTAGGTTGTTATGCATAATGAGCATGTCACCCAATGTTGGTGAGCTAAGACGGTGAGGTGAATACTTACCTGTACCCGTGCTTGGTGCCACAGATTGCGCCTTGTCATCGAAGATAAGTTCCATATACGAGCCATCGACATAGTTCCACCAATGGTCGCCTATAACGCCATGTGTTGCAGGTTCTGTGCCTGTGGCTATTGTTGCCAGACCTGCAGCTGTTGAGCTATTAGCATAGTCGAGCATGGCATTGTGATACCTCACACCCTCATCCATAAGACGCTTAAAACCCCCATCCGAGAAGTTGGATGAGTAGCGGTCAAGGTCGCTGTTACGCAGAGAGCCAACGATGATGTTTACCACCAAGCGTGGTCGCTCTGCCATGGCGGTGGTGTAGCTTAGTAGTGCTACGGCAAGTATCGAGAGTGTGCGTATAAAGTATCTTCGCATAGTTTCGTTGTTCAATGAGCTGGCAAAGTTACAAATTTATTTGTAACATCTGCTCGAAATACTCCTTTTCTTCGGAAAAATCTATATTGCGAAGCTCAGCGATGTTTTTAAGCTGTGTCTGGCAGAAGTTGCGGTAGGCCTCGCTGTGTGGATTTAGAGGCCTGTGAGCGCGAGCCTGAACAATGTCTAAAACCTTGTTTTGTCTCTTTTTTGCATCATCGCTAAGCGCTGCTTCGAAGAATTTGTGGGCTACATACTCCACAGCCTGAGTCGAGGGGTGGAGCATATCTTCGGCGTAGAATCGATAGTCGCGAAGGTCATCGGTAACTAATTCGTATGCTGGGAAGTAGCTCGCACGATTGGGGTATTGGCAGATGATGTTATTTATCGAAACACGAAGTATAGCCTTGCTTAGAGAGTTGCCCTCCAAACCATCGTTAAGGTGGCGTACAGGACTTACTGTGAAGAGTATTTTCGCTTTTGTGTTGTCGATAATCTCTCGGAGACTATCGGTCACCTGCTCAGTGGTTAGTAGCTCGTTGCTGAAATTTTTTGCTGCCATCTTATGACAGTTGGCAACAACCTCGCCACTGCTATCGCGCCACACATATGCGCTGCCGAGAGTGATGATTATAAGCGTTGCCTCCTCCAAACTTCTGCGCCCATTATTCAGGGCATTGTTCATCGCATCGAGTGCCTCCTCGGGTGTAGCTCCTGATATGGAGGAGTGGAAAAGGTAGCTTACATAGCGACCATTTTGCTCGAATATATCGCCCTCGGTGATCCTTGCGTCCTTGCGCATCATAGCAACACTGCGGGCTATGGATTTAGGGTTAAAGAGTATGCCTGTGGGGTTATCCGTAACATTGAATTTTGATTCTCGGAGTTTGCCTGCAATGTTTGAGGCAAAGCATGAACCGAGGCATACAATCCTATCGTTGTAGCCTATTTTATCACTCCACGGTGTAACGGTTATCTCGGTACGAAATTTCATCTTATCCAACTATATATTTACTCTTTGGAAGTAGTGATATGAGCTTAGCTACAATAGCTGAGCAAGTAAAGGTGAGTAGGGCAGATACTACCATCGTTAGTGGTGTGGTCATGCCCCATGAACTTACAATATCGAACACTGCGACCAATACAAACATGTGTAATAGGTAGATGCCATAGCTTAGACGAGAAATATCATAGACAAGCCCATATCCTCGTGTTGGCTGCTTGATGAGTTTTAGTAGGAGGAATACACCGAGCGTCATTAGGGCAACGCCTGTGACGGTGAAATCCCAACTAAGCTCCAACCTAACGGCTAAGTCTATAGTGTCGATAATAGGATAGCTATCAGGGAGTTGTGCGTAGAATGGCAGGGCAGTAATCAGATAGCCTACAGCAATCATTGGCAGTGCTACACCGAGGCTCTTTGCTGTGCCCCAATCTACATATTTACGGATGTAATCCGATGCTACGATATAACCTATAAAGCCGCTAAAGTAGTAGAGTAGTCCAAACTCGTTCCAGCTCGCCTCGCCCCACACCTCGGCAGTGCCACGGAGCGTGAGGGCAAGTTCGCGGAAGTATGGCACGGCAGTGCTAAAGAACCATACAATAAGAAAGGCTCTTTCACCTCGCTGTGATACGCGCTCAAGCCATGGTGAAAGTATCGGCATAAAGAGGTATAGACCAATAAGCATATATACAAACCATAGATGTCCGCTATGCCACATAAGGTTGACGCTGAGCTGCTTCATGTTCTCGGCTATAGCGACCTCACCACCTGAACCCCACATGGGGATAAAGGCGTAGGCTAACGACCAGAAGATAAATGGTGCTGCAACACGCTCAAAGCGACGGCGATAGAAGCTCTCGGTATCGCTCTTTAGGGGCATAAGCAGATAGCTCGATGCCATAACAAAAAGTGGTACGGCAATGCGTAGCAGTGAGTTAATGAATGTAACCCATAGTGCGTCGCTCTGCGATGCTATATATGTACCCTCGCTATTGAGGTAGAAGGGCTCGATGCAGTGTACTAATATCACCATAAAGCAGGCGACCACACGCAGGTAGTCGAGGAATACAATGCGCTGTTCTGAGTTCGTAGTTGTAGAATAGTTCTTCATAGACATTATAAATATCTGCAAAGATAGTGTTTTGGTAGAAAAATTCTTATCTTTGCACATTAAAATGTATAAAATTAAAGCTATGAAAAAGAATATTGTTTCATCTTTCGATGTTGACCATCGTACACTTGATGCAGGTTTATACTTGCGTTCGGTATATACAATCAACGAGGAGTATCAGGTGCGTTCGTGGGATTTGCGTTTCCGCGCACCTATGGCACATGCCCCTCTTGGCTCAGGTGAGGTACATACCATAGAACATCTTATGGCCTACTATCTACGCCTTGATGAGAAGATTGGCTCCTCTATCGTGTCGTTCTGTCCTATGGGTTGTAAGACAGGTTTCTACCTCTCTACAATGCAGAATGTTGAGGCAGAGGATGTCCGAGAGGCTTTGGCTAAGGTCTATAAGCAGGTGTTCCCTCTAAAGTCGGCATCTGATATCGTGGGTCTTAACGAGATACAGTGCGGCAACCCTGGTTTGTATGCCATAGACTCAACAAATGCGGCTATGGCGGAGTATATGCGCACGCTCTTTACTGCGGATGAGGCTGCGGAGCGAGGTATTGCAAGTGTATATGAGAAGTGGTGGTAGTATGCGAGTGTTGATTTGCGCACCTACAGCACGCGAGTACCGTGCTATGCGCTACGCCTTGGATAAGGCTCATAATTTGAAGCATTGCTACGACCTTAAGGAGGTGGGTATAGGTAAGGCGTTGTCTTCGGCAGGTGTGGCGCGTGCCTTGACTCTTGCCGAGCAGAAGTATGATATGTTGGCTGTGGTGGGCTTCGCTGCCTCGGCACTTGGTCGCAAGCAGGGTGATATTGTTATGCCATGCCGTGCCATACATCACGATGCTATTATCCCTGAGAACTTCTGCCCAGAGATTACCGACCCTCGTAAGTTGCAGGGTACAGACCCAGAGACAGTATTTACAGGCGATTCGTTTGTGAATGCTGATATCATCCGCGAGGTCAAGGCGCGCTTTGGTGTTGATTGTGGATTGTTCGACATGGAGATTGCAGCGATATGTCAGGTGGCAGAGTTATATGATAATATCCCTGTTGTGGTTGCAAAGTATATCTCGGATGTACCCGAAGAGGGTCACTCGGAGCACTCATACGATGAGTTTGCCGATGCACACTCGGACTTCACGCCACTGCTCGAAAAGCTCGAAGAACTTATCTAAACTGAAAAGTGAAAACTGAAAAGTGCGGTGTCTGCGACGCGTGTTTATAAAACTTATGCGAAGCATACCTTACCCTTCAGTTTTCACTTTTCACCTTTCAGTTTATAAAAAGATTGGTACACTATTGTGTACCAATCTTTTTATATAAACATCTCGATAACCTTCCATGTAGCTATCATATGGCAGATGTCGCCGAGGATGACAAAGATATGGAATACGGAGTGTATGTATGGTATCTGCTTGAAGCTATACAGCACAGCTCCTACGATGTAGGCTACACCCTCGCCAACGACCCACAACACTATCTCCATACCGCAACACTCGATAAAGGGCTTGAAGGCGACAAGGATAGTAAGACCCATAAGTACATAGCAGGCGGTCTCAAGGTAGCTTTGTCGCTTAAGTTTTCTAAAGCTGAGTGCTGTGCCTATAATGGCGCAGAGCCACACAAACGAGAATATCACAATGCCCCATGTTTCAGCACCACCATAGCGCATGGCGATAAGCGTGATAGGGGAGTAACTACCCGCGATATGCCAATATATCGCTGCATGGTCGAACTTGCGGGCAATGGCCTTAGTACGCTCTCGTGATGCTGGTATGGCGTGGTAGAGGGTCGAGGTGGTGTAGGAGAATGTTACGCCTATGAGGTATAGCACAAAACTTAGGGTTACGACCCATGACTCGGCAGCAAGACCCTTCAAAATAAAAAGAATGCAGACACCAATACCAACTATCAGGGCGATGCCGTGTGTCGAGAAGTTGAGTATCTCCTCGGTGAGCGAATAGCTATTTTGTCGTTTCATGGGACAAATATAGTAATTCGTTGATAAAAAAGAGTATGGCTGACCATTTTTTAGGTCAGCCATACGCTTTTTAAGTATTTATAGTTACAGACTATCGAGTCTGCAAGAACAACTCGTGGTACTTGTTGTACTTATCCATCATGCCGTCCATATCACGCAAACGGAAGCACAATGAGTTGAGGAACTCGATGGTTGCTACATCTGATGGGTTGATAGCGTGAGCCTTCTCCAACCATGGAATAGCCTCAGCGTAGATGTGGTTAATCTTAGCGTTCTCAGTCTCATACTCCTCGTAGCTGATGCCAGAGTTGTTGTTGAGGGTGTTGATAGCGTCGTTAGCCTTCTCGATGATGAAGTAACCCATGTAGAAGTTAGCATCGAAAGCATCTGGACGAAGCTCTGC
>JAEIGA010012897.1_pt1 | contig 12713 bp, 24 predicted proteins | sample 9270691 | NCBI WGS metagenome assembly JAEIGA01 (sample SAMN17057246, study PRJNA624740) | gut metagenome | biome: biome; isolation source: fecal sample | host: Bos grunniens | place: China: Xizang | collected 2019 | reverse complement strand
TTTAATGAATAATAATAACGCTTATCTATATTTCGATTTTGCTATTTTCAATGACAATAATGAGATAATTTTATTGATTGAGTATAATGGTTAGCAGCATTATGTTCCAGTAGAATTTTTTGGTGGGGAATAGCATTTTAAAATACAATAGGAAAACGATCTTTTAAAAATTGAATATTGTAAATCACACAATATTCCTCTATTAATTATCCCATATTGGGATTTTAATAAAATAGAAGAATTGGTATTAAATCAAATAGAAGAGGTGAAATTAAATGCCAATTGCCGATATAGTAGCCAATCGCGACATAGCTAAAATTCCATTTCAAATTCAAAAGGAAGGTGATAATATGAACAATGAAATTTAGTCTTGTGAATGTAAACCAAGTGTCGGTTATGGGTGGATTCCCGTACCTCCACCTCCGATGCCTGTATAGCCCCCTTGTTGTCCACCTCACTATCCTTATCCGCCTTATCCGAATCCACCTATTGATCCTGATATTGAGCCCGATAAGGGTTCTACTTCTCAAAAGATTTGTAAGTTAAGTAGAAAAGCAAATGTAATTACAAAAATGCTTGAAAATCTTGAGACAAAGAAAAAGGATGTTATTATCAATGTAGGTGGAGTTTCCTATAATTTTGGAAACATTGACCTTGACCTTGGGGATGGCTGGCTTGATGGTAGCTATGCAGCAACAGTTAAGAGAATGCTTGAATATGAGCTAGGTCTAATTAAGACTAAAATTGCTGAACTAGCCGAGGAAATTGGAGAAGAGGCGGCTGAGAGTGATAGCGGAATTGAAGGAACCGTTGGTGGCTAATCTTTTTAATAAGAGACAGGTTTTTACTTGTCTCTTATTTTATATACTTGACTTTTTTCTTCTTTTTTGATATAATAATATTAGAAAAGAGGTGAAAGTTATGAAATATTCTTATTAGGAAATTGACGAACATATTCAGTGGCTTATGAACTTTATGAAAGAGGAATATCCAAATGACTTTGAGCTGGTTTTAGATAGTTCTTTTGCATCAATTAAAAGTAAGCTTACAACAATGACATTTTTAAGAGCAGATATGAGAAGTCCTGCTTGTTTTACAGAAAAAATGCCAGAAATAGAAAAGATTATTGAAAGCTGGAATGATGCCGAAAGTAAGGTTTTAGAAGAGATTAAAACTCTTTTAGAAAAGAAAATAGAGGAGAATTCAAATGCTAATTGATACTGGTGATAGAATTGAATACCTCACTACAATAGAGGATTTTTATGATGTTCTGCGCCGCAGGACTTCGGATGAATTTCTAAGAGAATTTGAAAATCTCCTCGTGAAGCGAGAACAGGAGATTGAGGAAAAATGGGAAGACTGTTACGGTCTCGACTCTGAAGCTTTGGAAGAAGCAGTTAGAACTCAGCTAACCGATATTCGTGATATGCTTGAGGAAGACGTGCGACCGCTCAAAGAAGGAAAGAGAATTAATCGAAAGGCTGTAATTGAGAGTTTTGACGAAGCTATTAAAATGATTGATTATCTATTGTGAGGTGTAGAAATGAAATCTTGGAAATGGTATGTAAAGCAATTAAAAAAGAATCCTCCCTTTCGTCTTGGAAAAGATAAGAATAGTAAGATGAAATCAAAAAAGCAAGCTAAGAGGGATAAAAAAGATGCAAGTCGCGCACGACACTTTGAAAGAGAAAATGGTTTTGCATATGAGGATTGCTGGAATTTAAACTTGGCAATAGCAATTTTTCTTTATCCACGACTTGCGTATTTAAGAGATAACCATGTTGGTGTCCCTGCAATTCTTTCTGCTAATTTCGAGACAATTGAGGAAGCAGATAAAGAATGGACAAAAATTTTGAATCAAATGACCAAGGGCTTTTATATCTTTGCATCCAAAGAAGATTATGATTACACGGAGCAAGAGAAAATTTTAGTCGAAAATGCAAAAAAGCTGTTTATTGAACACTTTTCTGATCTTTGGGATTGACCTCATTGACTTTTTTCTCCTTTTGTGATATAATTATATTAAAGAAAAGGAGAGATATCTATGACGAATAAATTGCTTAGAAGTTTGATTCGACTTTATGATGATATTTATGCAGGAGAACCCTATGAACGACTGAAAATGGTTTCTTTTCTTATTTATAAAGGGAAGATTGTAAATTTTGGCGTTAATAGTAGTAAGACTTCTCCATTGCAGTTTCGTTATAGACAAAGAACTCCACTTGCAACAATTGAAAATTTTCTTGACAAAGAGCACGCTGAGATTAATCTTTTGCGGCGCACTTATTTTGGGGATTTTGACATGAAAAAGGTTGAGTTAGTGATAATCTCTAAAAGACATAATGGTGATTTTAGACTCGCGCGCCCCTGTTGTACGTGTATGACGGCGCTGAAAGACTATGGCATTAAGAAAATTTGGTTTACAACTAATGAGAATCGAATTGAAAGTGAGGAAATTTAAGTGGATTTCTTGTATTCAGTTATTGAGGAAGCATATTGGGAAAATGACCATAATACAGCACACTCTTATATTATGTGCATTGTGGAAACCGAAGCTGAAGCGGTGGCAGCAGTAAATTTTTATAAAACAAGAGAACCGTATTCTAATTATAAATTTTACTACCAAAAAACTGAATTCAATTCAACTTTTAAACAGTTTGCTAATCTGAAATGCTATCAAAAATATCAAGTAACAATTCAAATTACTAAAAATCGAATTACAGACATAGATTGGGGACCAGTATATGATACTATTCTCGAAACAGATTATCATGAGCCAACAATTATTAACTACACAGAATCAGAAGACGGAATTAAATCTGCTCTCGTGTTTGATTTTTGTGATGACTGTTCAGCACCTTTAAGACGAAAAGACTATAGAAGTCAAAAAGACTTTTTTAAAACACAAATTCAAAAGCTTACTACAATAAAGATTGAGGACATTTCATTTAATGTTTAAGGAGGATTAAATGGGAGAAGATAATTGTATTTTTAATTCTAAAGTTCTACTTAAAATTACTAACATGGTAAAAGAGACTGATGAAGATGGTAATGAAACCGTGCGCGCCGTCAATGAAAAGTTTGAAACCGTAAAGGGACGTGATCTATGGAATTCCTATCTCCAAAATAAAGAAGCACACCCTATCGTAAAGGTTTATGAGCAGCCGCGCGAATTTAATTTTGGTGTAGTCTATGCTCTTGCAAACGGGAAGAGGGCTTGGATTTTTAACTTGAAGGAGGAGTGACTATGGGACTCGATTTTTCTGTAGATTTTGAAATCTATAAAAAGCTTGCGGATAACGATTCACAAGAAAAAGCTACTCCGGTTTATACCATGGAAGTCGCCTATTGGAGAAAAGCATATGGAATTGCACGGCGTTTTATGCAGGAGGCGCACAATTCAAGTTATCTGCTCTCTGAAGATTGGGATTTTTGCTGCAATTGTTCCTGTGAAATTCTAAATAATTTAATTATTATCCTTCTTGATAATTTATATTATGATGATTCTGAATTATGGACAGACTCGATCTTTGGCGCGGTTGATACGAAGAGATATTCCATCTATAATTTGGCAAAGTTAATGGCACTAAAAGATTGGCTTTCTTATCGTGATGAAGATATAGATTCGTTTCGGTTAGCGAAATATGATAATGATTTTGGACCCGGTATTTCGGATGAACTTTATGCCGATATTCTTGCAAACCCAAACAAATATGAATTTAGAATTAGCATTATAAATTCCTATTGACTTTTTTCTTAGAATGTGATATAATTATTATATAAAGAGGTGAGAAAAAATGGAGTATGAAAATATTTGTATTGAATGTGGGAAGCCTTTTAAGACAACAGATGAAGATATGAATTATTGTGAGTCTTGTTGGCAGAAGACGGTAGGAGAATTCCTCGCTGTTGATTCAGAAGAAATCAAGGAAGAAGATTTGATCCCTTGACTTTTTTCGTAGAATATGCTATAATTATTATAGAAAGAGTGGGAAAACCACTCATTCACCGGAGTAGCTCAGTCGGTTAGAGCGGCGACCTTAGTTATAATAGTATAATGTAGTACGCCCTTTTGGGAGGTATAGGTTCATAGCCTATTTATAGCGCCATAAGTCGTGTGTGATGGGTTCGAGTCCCATCTCCGGTATTTAAAAGGGCGTGTGGTGGAATGGCTTACACAGTTGACTTTGATGTGTTCTTTCACTAAAAAGTGAAACTACCTTTATGGTAGAGAGTGCTCCAGAGGAAATTCTGGAAGTAGAAGACGGCTAAACGGCGAAGGCGAACACAGAACGCCGTACCAAAAGTTTGGCATACGAAAAGTTTTGAGTATTTATTCTGTCTTCCTACTTTATAATTGAGGTGAGGAAAATGGAAAAATATACTAAAGAATGGCTTGAGGAATTATGTGCGAGTAGTTACTCTTATGCTGAAGTTTTAAGAAAAGCTGGGCGTAAGTAGGGTGGCGGCACGTAGGCTACTCTTAAGAAAAAAATCGAAGAATTTGGAATTGACATTTCTCATTTTACAGGATAGGTTTGGACAAAATCTCCAAACGCGCCTGATAAAACACATTCAAGAGAGAAATATTCCCTAGAAGAAATTTTTATTAAGAATACCCCAGTAACGCAAAGAGTTATGAGAGGTTATGTTGAAAGATACTAGCTTCTCGAATATAAGTGTTAGAATTGCGGTTGTGATGGTCAATGGCAGGGTGGGCAAATAGCTTTAGAAATTGATCATATTGACGGCGACAATACTAATAATGAATTAACTAATTTGCGTTATCTTTGTCCTAATTGTCATGCTTTAACAGAAACTTATCGTGGTAGAAATATCCCTCTCAAACTTGCGCGTAGAGACTATACACCGTCTACCTAAATCGAAAGACATGGTAAAGACATAGTCCAGACTACAACGCAGAAATGCGGCTATGGTGACATAGAGTAGTAAGAAAATCAACCCTCGGATACGAGGTGCGGGTTCGAGTCCCGCCACGCCCATCGAGAGCCTGTAGCTTAGTGGTAAAGCAATCGCCTTTATCGTAATAGTATAATGAATTATTTTAACCAGACTAATCTGAAATTAGGTTGATTATCTTTAATATGGTGGTGATGAAAATTTCTAATTCAAAAGCTGTTTGTTCTTTTGTAAAAAGGAGAAAATCAAACTTGATTAAGGTTTTTGGAGGATAGTGCTGCATATGTGGCTTTAATTCCTTCTAGGAAGCTTTAGAATTTCATCATGTGAATCCAGATGAAAAAGATTTTGCTTTGTCTTCTTCAGAGATGAAAAATTTAGAAGCGCAACTAGAAGAACTAAAGAAATGTATATTGGTATGCTCTAATTGCCACAAGGGAATCCATGCAGGTTATTATGATGTTCCAGAAAATTGGTAGGAGCTGTATAATAACGAATAGGCAGACTTATTAAGAGAAGAATTAGCATAGCTTTTATAGAAATAGTTATTTTTCTGTAAAAATTGTGGAAAAGAAATTTCTCATGGGGCTACCTTTTGCACTGACTGTTTACACTTATCACAAAGAAAAGTAGAAAGACCATCAAGAGAAAAATTAAAAGAATTGATTCGTACTGCTGCTTTTACCTAGATTGCTTCATATTTTGGAGTGTCCGATAAGGCTATAACAAAATGGTGTAAAAGTTATGGATTACCAAGTAGAAAGAAAGATATAAAGAAAATTTCAGACACAGATTGGTTAAAGATATGAGTGCAAATCTCATTTACGATACCATAAGCGATTGACACGAGTTCGATTCTCGTCAGGCTCATTCAAATTCAAATTCAATTTTGAAATTTTAAAATTTTTAAGGAGGAACACTCATGAATTGTCTTTCTGCTATTTTTAATGAACTGTTGGTTTCTGGCATCCCCTTTGAAGCAGAGTCTCTTGAAGGCTTTACAAGAATTGACATTTGGGAGCCTTCTCCTCTAATCCGCGCGCTTGTAGAGGATGCAGCAGATTTTTACTCCATGACCTATTCACGCCATCCCTATTATGATAATTATACGGATGAGAAGCGCGGGATTATAATCAATATCTATGATGATTTGGAGAAAGGAGATAGTTATGACCATTACAATGGCTGATAAGAAGAAAGAGGCTGTTTCTCGCATGAGACTGCTAAAGCTTTTTCCTGATTGCATCAAGGCTTTCGAGAGTAGAGATGAAGTGCAGCTAAGTGAGCGCACCGGCGCGCTGTATGAGTTTTCTGACAATACTCGGCTCAATGCCAAGATTAAGGAATTTGAAGAGAAGCATAATGCTCTCGTTTACCATGTAATTCATACCCTTACCGACTTCGGAGAACTTTATGACTTTCTTTATGTCGGGGATGACAAAGCAGAATGGGAATATGAAAATTCTGATTTGAAGGACAACTATGTGTTCGTGTGGTGTGAAAACGCCACAGAGCCAATGTTCAGTGAATTTGGAACAATTGGGGTTGGACAGCGTTTTGGTGGTCTTATTCGGAATTGGTGAAAGGAGTTTTTCATGTTCATTACTGTTCAGTTTAAAGATGCTAAAAAGAATTTTCGTGGGCGTACCTATGATTATGAATTGTGTCGTGATGAGGCGCCGCCGCGCAAAGACTCTGTTATCAGAATGATGGATGAGGATTATGATTATATTTGCCACGGAACGCGTGTTAAGGTAGTTGGGATTAAGGATAAGAGTGAAACGGCAAATGTGAAAATTCGTTGGATTGAAGCTAGTATGGAAGATTAAAGAAGTGAATTAGTTGACTTTTTGCTAAAAATGTGATATAATAAATATATAGAAAAGGAAAAGGAGAATTAAAATGATTGCTAAGGTTAAAGCAGCTTCGCTGATTTGGAAAGAGCAAACTCCTGAAAACCTCGTAAGAAGGTATCCGGAATTAAACAGATATGGATTGAGACAAGATGAAAATTATGTTGAACCTTGTTCTCTTATTACCATTGATAATTTAACTGAATTGAAAGAGTTTGTTGTTGAACTCACTTATGCAGTTGTTATTGATGTTCCGGAAAAGGGTGAAGAAGCAAATTATGTCGATTTTGTTATAACTATTTATGACGATTATCTTGAATAATCTTTTATAAGTGGTTTAAAATTGTATATAGTTCTCTGTGATGGAAGTGGTCAACAGCCAGCTCTCTAAAAGCTTGGAACCCTCGTTCGATTCGAGGCAGAGAAACCAATATAAAGGAGAGGATAGTTGAGAGTAATTAACTCAATGATAAGATTTCCCCGATCTTCTTCTACAACTTCGTCCAAGTGGTAGTTATGACATTAAACTATCCTACCCTCACCTTCGTTTGGGTTTTTCAAGCACTTACGTTTTAGGGTAAAGTATTTTCGGCTCTCAGGCATATCCTGTTTGCAAAAACCCTACGGTGCGCGCCGCATCGTTAGATGATAATATCAACGGTGCTAATGCGGGTTGGAGGAATAGTACCTCGGTAGACTCATTATCTACAGGAGCTGGAGCATAACCAGCACCCGCAACCAATTTTCCCTCTTAGTATATTTTAGTAATACGCCAGACCGTTAATCTGGAATGCACGGAGCATAGCCGTGAGAGGGAGCCAAATGCCTCATTAGTTTAATAGTAGAATTTCACGCTTCCAACGTGAGGGCGCCGGAGCATAACCGGTATGGGGCTTCAAAAATTGAATCTTATAAGGCGGTAGCTAAGTCATTATTTGTCCTCCTCTGTTGTTCGGGTGCTTAGTTTTCATGGTATTTCCTCCTAAAAGACTATTTAGCTATCGTCTTATAAGATTCAATTTTATTTTGTATTGACATTTTTCTTATTTTGTGTTATAATAATAATAGAAAATGAAAGAGAGGTATGATTAAAATGCTGTAGCAATGTTCATGTGGTAATGTTATTATTAAGCCCAATGGGGTTTATGAACTAGATCCCTGCTTTTATGAAGTATAGGAGAAATATTAGAATGTAACCGTAGAAGTTTCAAAATGTAAAAATTGCGGAAAGGTAGATATCAGCTGGTTTAAACAAGAAAACACAGAAAGGATTGATTGAAAAAATAAACACAGTTTTTAAAATAGTCGAACAAGTAAGGTAAGTGATTAAATTATCACAATTGCGATTTTAATTTAAAAATTAGTGTTTAAAAAATAAATAAGGAGTTGTCAAAAAATGAAAAAGCTTTCAAGAAATGCCTATGATTTGAAGATGGAATTTTCTGAAACTGTTGTGAAGGCAGTTATTGAGATTCGAGAAGGAATTTGTGCAGGGGAATATGTTGGTGAAGCAAAATACCATGATGGTGATGTGAAGTCAAACAAACTTGCCGGGAAAATTGCCCGCTCTAAGGCATGGCGCTCTTATTGGGATGCGTGCAAAAGAGCAAGTATTTCTGCCTCAAAAAGTTATGAAGCACAAATGAACGATGCCATTGATAAGGCTTGTTCCTATAACAAGAAAGCTAATGAGCTAAATGAGTATATCAAAAAGCTGGTAAGAGGAGAGACAAAGTGAGCAAGAAGAATCGCGACGAACAGAATATTGCGCGCGACAAGGAAGAAATTAAGGATAAGCGAGAAAAGGAAAGAGCTTATAAAGCCAAGAAAAATAAGAAATCAAAAGAAGAAAAATTTAATCGACAGCGCGCGCGTCAAAGAGACTCAGAGCACGCGCGCGAACAAGATTACTTTTATTAATATGAAAAGGAGTTGACCTATTTTGTTTAAGTGTCCTATTTGTAATAAGGATTTCGAGAATTTAAGTGAGTATGCCCGACATATTTCATTTGAAGATGATTCAGCTAAGGCTAAGGCAGAAAGTGAAAAGCTAAAAAGAACTAGCGAACTAGAAAAGAGAATCAAGGAGAGCTATGATGCTCTTAAGGTGCTAGCAGATGAATATAATAAGCTGTCTAGCGACCGAACTTGTGTTACTTCTCTATCTTTCCGCCGGGTGGGTCAGAGATCTGATTTTCCGAATTTTTCAGATGTACTGAGAGATATTTTTTGATTAAGGAGATATTATGAAAGCAAAACTTAATGTCGTAAGAATTAAATTTTTTATTACTGACAACGCTGTTACAGCAGAGTGCCATGCAAAGCCAAGCATTGGAGGTTATTTTCCTTACCAAGTTATCACGCATGGAGTTGCGCGGCTAAAGGCTGGAGAAACAAAGAATGATATTGAGCGAGCAAAAAGAATTGCTCAAAAGAAGGCTATGCGAACGGCGTGGCGGGCTTATGCTAACTATATTCAATTTCAAATTGATAAGATTACCAAGAATGAAATTCAAACATATAGTAAATATAAAAATTCGGCAAGAAGAATGGCTGATAAAATTGATGCAGAAATCGTCAAGATGGTGAATGAGTGATGATATACACCGCTTATAAAAATGGTGAAAGAAAGGGCTTAAGTTCTGATTTTGTTACTTTAATTATTATGACTGGCATTATTAATGATGATGTCCTTAAAGAACTCTTTAATGAGAGCTACGGAACTGTTCAAACTCCCATTGGGGAAGTTACAATGGGAGATTTTGTGGAAAGTTATCTCGATTACAATGAATGGAATGCTTTATTACTAGAAACTGCTGAAGAGTTTGTTCAAGCATTAGAGAATGAAAGGTCATGGTATTTAAGCGCGCCATTTGTTGAAGCAATGTCATATGGAGAATGGATATTCTATCGGAAGTGTGATGACAATAATCGCGAAGAAAGAAAGCAATGCTTAGTGCGCAATCTTAAAAACATAGATTGCACTGATATTTTTAGAACTGTGAATAGAATGGAAGGAGAATGGTAATGTCTCAACAGGCTGGACTTTCTTTTACTTTTAAGAGAGATTTTACTCCAACGCAATATTTTTCTCATACTCAGGGGGATATTTTTAATATTCTTTATTTTCAGGGATGCTGGTCTTTAACTGCAAAGATTGAAGACATAGCACGAGAATTTAAACTTCCACATGAGGGTTCTGTTTATCTTGCTAAGAACGTAGATTTTCTTGAGTCTTTATATACACTATTAATTTCCGAAAAAGAGCTTGCTGAAAAAGCCTTGAAAACTGATGGCTTTTGTGGTATTAGCTCAATTTATTCTCCTTCCGCATACTCAAATGTCATCTGGAATGGAGTGAAGAATTTAGAGTTTCTTTTGCACTACTTGTCCAATACTGTTGCAGTTTCTCAGCTAATTGAAAAAGTTTCCGATAATTGTTTCGATTGTACAGGTAGCACACGAGATGATTGGATTTCAATGTGTAAAGCTTGGGGAAACGATAAGCCGCATAATTTTGAAATTATTTTTTGGATTAGATAAACTCGTCTACAATAGCGAGTTATTGGAGACGCATAAAATGCGTCTCTTTTTTGTTATAGTGAGGTGTTAAATAATGATTTATTTAGATGCAGCAGCCACAACAAGATTAAGTGATATGGCCGCGCAGAGTATGATAGAAACAGCACAACGATGTTTTGGAAATCCTTCTAGTATGCATAGCTTGGGATACGAAGCAAAAAATGTTTTAGAAATTACAAGACAGTCTCTTGCAAACTATTTCAATGCAGAACCGTGTCAAATATTTTTTACATCGGGAGCAACAGAAAGCAACAACTGGGCTTTGGAAAGTTTGGCTTATTATTGCGCGGCACTAGGAAAGAGACATATCATTTCAAGTGCCATTGAACATCATTCGATTCTCAATAAGCTAAAGGAATTAGAAAGACGCGGATTTAAAATTACATATGTAATGCCTAATTCTTCAGGGATTTGCGAAGTTGAAAGTTTTGAAAAAGAAATTTTACCAGAAACGGGCTTTGCTATCTTAATGGGAGTAAATAATGAGACAGGCGCGCGCCAGCCATGGGAACAAGTGGGCGCACTCTGCAAAAAGAAGGGAGTTTTATTTCATACTGATGCAACGCAACTAATTCCGCATGAACCTTTATCAATTGAATATGCAGATTATATTAGTTGCTCTGCGCATAAATTTAACGGGCCGCGCGGAATAGGTATCTTGTGTGTTAAAAGACCAGAATTTCTAAAACCTCTTATTATTGGTGGAAAGCAAGAACAGCAAAAGAGGGGCGGCACAGAGAATTTGCCTGCGATAGTAGCAATGAATACGGCTCTTGACGAGAGATATTCTCAAGCTAAAAAATATGATTTTGAAACTGATAAATATAAGAAAATAAAACTTTTAGAGGCTTTAAAGAATATTCCTGATTTGACCTTTAATGGTTTAACTGACAATGAAATTCCTATTGTGAATTTTTATATAAAAGGTATTGATGCAGAAGCACTCAAAGTTTTACTTGATAATAACGAAATTTTTGTTTCCTCTACAAGTGCATGTTCTAGCGGAGATCATACAGTAAGCCATGTATTAAAGGCAATGGGATGTAGTGATGAAGTTGCCGCAAATTCTATTCGTATTTCTTTTGATAAGAATATTGGTGTAGCTGATCTAATAGAAGCCGCGTGCGCTATAAAAAAGGATGTTAAATTCTTAAGGGGGTATTAAAATGAATCAAATTGTGATTTTTCTTATCGTTGCTGTAATTTTGATTATTCTTGGTTTTATTGCTACTAAAATTGGTAACAATAAAAATAGCACGATGTTGATAATTTTTGGTACATTGTTTATTGCAAGCGGCATGGGTGCTGGCTACCTTGGGTATGATTATTTTATGAAGATTAGGGATGTATATTCAATTTATTCTTATCAAGAGATGGACAAAGATAATTACACTGTTGTTCTCGATGGCTCTGTAAAAACCTATTTAACTGTTCCAAAAACAGAACTCTCCAATTATGGTTTTGTTACTTTGTCAATCGATAGAGACGGGAATGCTGTATATGAATGGAATACCCAAGTTAGCTTATCAAGAAATGAAAAGAATAAGTTTATGACCTCTTGAATAAAGAGGTCTTGACTTTTTTATGATTTTGTGATATAATTATTATAGAAAGTTGAGAAAGGGGAATAGAAATGGAGAAATTCGTACCCTATGAAAAAAAATCAAAGAAAGAAAAACGAAAAGAAAATCAGAAGAAACGCGGAAATTGGGGCAATGTAAATCCTAGAACAAAAGTTATCCCTGACCAACACAAGGACAAGAAGAATGAAGAAAGAATGAATGATAGAATGGAGGATGTCTAATGACACAGAAGAAGTATGTTGATATCGAGTCGTAATTATTAAATACTTTTTCATATTTATTCACCTAATATGTGAGGTGATAATTATGGCGAAAAAAACCTGCTGATTTAACCAACCAGAGATTTGGTAGGTTAATAGTTTTAAACTATAATGAAAAAATTTCTAAAGAGAAACATAGAGCTTGCTGGGATTGTATGTGTGACTGCGGCAATATAAAGACAATAATGGGAGATAGCTTAAAAAGTGGACGAACACAATCTTGTGGTTGTCTTAAAAAAGAACGATGTTCTGCTGCCACAAAGATAAATTTATTGGGACAAAGATTCGGAAAGCTTGTTGTTATTGAAGAAGAACATTCTGTTTATACTCAAAAAGGAATTGCAAAAACAGTTTGGAAATGTCAATGTGATTGCGGAAATATTATTAATGTAAAAACTGAGAACCTACGTAAAGGGTTTACTCAATCTTGCGGATGTAAAATGTCTGAATATAGACAAAGAGCTGAGGATTTAACAGGAAGAAGATTTGGAAAACTTTTAGTTCTTGAAAAAGAT